>ERZ1674245.330-NODE-330-length-16239-cov-17.802459_pt1 | contig 16239 bp, 10 predicted proteins | sample MGYA00581205_ERZ1674245 | MGnify/ENA primary metagenome ERZ1674245 (study PRJEB41354, sample SAMEA4873314) | human saliva metagenome | biome: human-associated habitat [ENVO:00009003]; feature: mouth environment [ENVO:08000002]; material: saliva material... | reverse complement strand
TTCGTGCGGAGACGGCGGGCTGTGCCGTCTGTGCGTGAGGAGTTGTCGTAGTCATGGTTCAATTATTTCACGCAATGTGGCGCTGGCTACTGGGTTTTTCTCATCCTCGAGGCTGATTTTGGCGGGTGTTCACCGGGCCTTGACCTGCGGGCGCAGGGTTTCCCGGTGCCTCCGCGGTATGAGCTGAACGCGAGGCTGCCGGAACGGGGTACCGACCTCATCCTTAAGTATGAGCGGCGACCAAACCAGCGTTCCGTCTCTACCCTGCGCCCGTACCTCTCCATACGCGCGTACACGAAAAGCCCCCGGCTCTTCCCCACTGGGGTAAGGATGCCGAGGGCTTTCTCACGCTATCCGTTACGGCGCTATCTCACGCGCCAGCCGCTATTACTCAAGCAACCGTTACGCCTTGGGTGCCTCGTAGCGCGGGAACACCGGTGCGGGTGCGGGCAGCTCGGTGCCGGGCACGAGCGCGGTGCCGAGGGCCGCGAACTGGCGAGACTCGCCCTCGGGCACGCCGAGCAGGGTCAGCAGCTTGGCGGTCGAGTCGGGCATGACGGGCTGCAGCAGCAGGGCGACCTGGCGCACGACCTCGAGGGTCACGTACAGCACGGTGTTCATCCGCTCAAGCTCGCCGTTCTTGCGCAGGGTCCAGGGTTCCTGCTCAGCGAAGTAGGCGTTGGTGTCTGCGAGCACGGTCCAGATGCGCTCGAGGGCGCGGTGGAAGGCCTGCTCGTCGAAGTCGGCGCGAACCGGCTCGTAGAGGGCAGCCGCCTCGTCGAGGATCTTGCGGTCGGCCTCGGTGAATTCGCCGTGCTCAGGCACAGCGCCGCCGCAGTTCTTGGCGACCATGGACAGCGAACGCTGGGCGAGGTTGCCGAGGTTGTTGGCCAGGTCGGAGTTAATGCGGTTGATGATGGACTCTTCGGAGTAGGAGCCGTCCTGACCGAAGGAAACCTCGCGCATGAGGAAGAAGCGTACGGCGTCCAGGCCGAACGCGTTGACAAGGTTTGCGGGGTCGACAACGTTACCGACGGACTTGGACATCTTCTCGCCGTTAACGAGCAGGAAGCCGTGGCCGAAGACGCGCTTGGGCAGTTCGATTCCGGCGGACCACAGGAATGCGGGCCAGTAGATGGAGTGGAATCGGGTGATGTCCTTACCGATGAGGTGCAGGTCGGCGGGCCAGTACTTGGTGAACAGCTCGTTCTCGGTGTCGGGGTAGCCGAGGCCGGTCAGGTAGTTGGTGAGAGCGTCGACCCACACGTACATGACGTGCTTGTCGTTGCCGGGTACGGGTACACCCCAGTCGAAGGTGGTACGGGAGATGGACAGGTCGTTGAGGCCGCCCTTGACGAAGGAAATCAGCTCGTTACGGCGGGATTCGGGGAAGACGTAGCCCTCGTTGGCGTAGAGCTCCAGGAGCTTGTCACCGTACTTGGAGAGGCGGAAGAAGTAGGACTCTTCCTCGGTCCACTCGACCTCGGTGCCGGTTGCGATGGCGTAGCGCTGGCCGTCGCGGACCTCGGTTTCGTCTTCTGCGTAGTAGGCCTCGTCGCGGACGGAGTACCAGCCGGCGTACTTGTCGAGGTAGATGTCGCCGTTTTCTTCCATGCGCTTCCAGATGGCCTGGGATGCGACGTAGTGGTCGGGGTCGGTGGTGCGGATGAAGCGGTCGTAGCTGATGTTCAGGGCGTCGTTCATGGCCTTGAAGCGTGCGGAGTTCTCGTCGGCGAGTTCCTTGGCGGTTTTGCCGAGCTTCTCTGCGGTGGTCTGCATCTTCTGGCCGTGCTCGTCGGTGCCGGTCATGAAGCGTACGTCGAAGCCGTCGAGGCGCTTGAAGCGGGCCAGCACGTCGGCGGCGATGGTTTCGTAGGCGTGGCCGATGTGCGGGTTGCCATTGGGGTAGGAGATGGCGGTGGTGATGTAGAACGGAGTTGCAGTCATAGCTTTCAGTTTACCGCAGTCTTAGGCTAGGCTCTCACCGGGGTTACACTCTGATACGCGGCGGCTCATTGCGTGTGGGTGGAGGCTGCCACGCAACAGGCTAAACCGCGACAGCCCTCCCCCACCCCAGTTCGCTAGGCACGGGGCGCACACAAAACCACCGCGAATCTACCGCAACCCCGACGGGATTAGCTCGAGGTTCGGAACCCTCCTCGCTCCTACAGGGGCACCCGCCCTCGCTTCGCTTCGGGCACCCTGATGTCGCTACGGAGGCCACCGAAACCTCCACGCACCCGCCAAGTTGCGTATAGGCGTGCCCACCGGGAGCCCCTGGGTGCAGCTACGTTTTCCGGAAGCGCCCTCAGGGTGTCACACGGACGCTCTCCGCAACCCCACACGAAAAACACCAGCCACCAGGCAACAGGCTAAACCGCGACAGCCTCCCCCACCCCAGTTCGCTAGGCACGGGGCGCACATACTGAACCACCGCGATTCCCCCACAGAACCCGGCGGGATTCCATGCCCCCCTGAACCACAGGCACGCAGGGGTATAGATATTCCCCGTCGCAGCACCAGGTAACCAAGCGAGGAAGACGGTATCGCCCGTAGTGACATCAGGGTGTCCGAAGCGAAGCGAGGACGGGTCCCCTGTAGGAACGAGGGCGAATACCGTCTTCCAAGCGCTCACATCAGGAGCAAAGAGGATATATGCACCTCGCACCACAAATCCGCATTATTCGGGGAACGCAAAAATCCCGCCGATTCCGAAGAATCAGCGGGATCTTTCTTGATGTGCGCCCCCTGGGACTCGAACCCAGAACCCATTGATTAAGAGTCAATTGCTCTGCCAATTGAGCTAGAGGCGCTTATTCTGTTTTTGCAGGTTTCCCTTGCAACAAGAAAATACTATACGCGCTTTCCGTCCCACCCGCAACCCAATGAAGTATGAACTACATCACATATAATGCTGGGGGGTCATGGGGCTCTCGTTAGACAGAAATCCGGCGCCCCGCCCCTCCCCCACACGGGAGGAGAGGCGCGACGCCGGATTCTCAGAAAGCTATAGCTTGGCTACCGCTTAGCGAGCGACCGAACCCTCGGTGTAGTCGTCGTCAACGGAGTTCCATGCGAAGAGCTTACGCAGCTTGCGGCCGGTAGCCTCGATGGGGTGTGCCTCGCCCTTGGCGCGCAGTTCCTTGAACTCGGGTGCGCCGGCTGCCTGGTCGTCCATGAAGCGCTTTGCGAAGCTGCCGTTCTGGATGTCCGCCAGGACAGCCTTCATGTTCTCCTTGACCTCGGGGGAGATCACGCGGGGGCCGGAGACGTAGTCGCCGTACTCTGCGGTGTCGGAGATGGACCAGCGCTGCTTGGCGATGCCGCCCTCAATCATCAGGTCGACGATGAGCTTCATCTCGTGCAGAACCTCGAAGTAAGCGATCTCGGGCTGGTAACCAGCCTCGGTCAGAACCTCGAAGCCGTACTGAACCAGCTGAGAGGTGGAGCCGCAGAGAACTGCCTGCTCACCGAACAGGTCGGACTCGGTCTCTTCGGTGAAGGTGGTCTTGATGACGCCTGCACGGGTTGCGCCCAGTGCCTTAGCGTAGGACAGAGCCAGTGCGAGTGCCTCGCCGGATGCGTCCTTCTCGACTGCAACCAGGGCGGGAACGCCGCGGCCAGCCTCGAACTCGCGGCGCACGATGTGGCCGGGGCCCTTGGGGGCAACCATGGCAACGTCGACGCCCTCGGGAACGGTGATGTAGCCGAAGCGGATGTTGAAGCCGTGTGCGAAGAACAGTGCGTCACCGGGCTTCAGGTTCGGCTCGATGCTCTCTGCGTAGACCTTTGCCTGGACCTGGTCCGGGGTCAGGATCATGATGACGTCAGCTTCTGCTGCTGCCTCTGCGACGGTTGCAACGCGGAGGCCCTCTGCCTCAGCCTTGGCGCGGGACTTGGAGCCCTCGGGCAGGCCAACAATGACCTTCACGCCGGAATCGCGCAGGTTCAGTGCGTGTGCGTGACCCTGAGAGCCGTAACCGATAACTGCTACGGTGCGGCCCTGAATCACAGAGAGGTCTGCGTCGTCGTTGTAGAAAATGGTTGCTGCCATTTTTCTTCTCCTAAGTACTTTATGATATGCGGCCCAGGCTGGGCTCAACATTCACTATTTTACTTGAAAGCTGTTTAGTTTCGGGTTCTCGAGAGTACTTCTCAGCATCTGAAGCATCCGGAAGGTTCGCGAACCCTATAGAGTCGGGTACCGCATCGCCGCCGGTTTCCCGGCTGAAGCGATGCGATACCCGATCTGTTCCCCGCGCGTGTGCGGGGTTGTTCTACACTCGCGGTGTGGGCGTTAGATGCGCTCGCTCATGGCGCGGGGGCCACGGGAGAGGGCGATGGTACCGGCGCGAACGATCTCGCGAATACCGTAGGGCTCCAGGACATCCAGCAGAGCGTGAATCTTCTCTGCCGAACCGGTGGCCTCGATGACCACGGACTCGGGAGAGACGTCGATGACGGAGGCACGGAACAGGTCAGCTGCCTGAACAATCTGCAGACGTGCAACGGCGTCTGCCTTCACCTTGATGAGGATGTGGCCGCGCTGGGTCGAGGAGTCGGCGGGCAGCTCGACGACCTTGAGCACGTGCACGAGCTTGTTCAGCTGCTTGGTAATCTGCTCGATGGTGTGGGCGTCACCCTCGGTCACGACGGTGATGCGGGAGACACCGGGGTTCTCGGTCGGGCCGACGGCCAGCGAGAGGATGTTGAACAGTCGACGGGAGAAGAGGCCGGAGACGCGGGTCAGAACGCCGGGCTTATCCTCTACCAGAACGGACATGGTGTGCTGAGACATTACTTGTTCTCTCCCTCGCGGTCAAAGTCGGGCGAAGTGTTCTTCGCAATCCAAATCTTGTCGTTCGACACACCGGCCGGAACCATAGGCCAGACCAGTGCGTGCGGGCTCACGGTGAAGTCAATAACCACGGGGCGGTCGTTGATCTCCAGGGCAGCCTTAATGGTGGCGTCCACGTCTTCGTCGCGCTCGCAACGGAAGGTGGCGCAACCGTAGGCCTCACCGAGCTTCACGAAGTCGGGGATGCGTGCGGTGCCGTGGCCGTCCTTCAGGTCGGTGTTGGAGTAGCGCTCGTTGTAGAACAGAGTCTGCCACTGGCGCACCATGCCGAGGGAGGAGTTGTTGATGATGGCAACCTTGACGGGGATGCCGTTCTGGGCGCAGGTTGCCAGCTCCTGGTTGGTCATCTGGAAGCAGCCGTCACCGTCGATAATCCACACGGTGGAGTTGGGGTGTGCCACCTGGGTACCCATGCCGGCGGGAACGCCGTAACCCATGGTGCCGAGGCCTGCGGAGCTGATGAAGTGGCGGGGGCTTTCCTGGTTGAGGTAGTGTGCACCCCACATCTGGTGCTGGCCAACGCCGGTGACGTAGTAGGCGTCGGGGCCGGTCAGGGCGCCAATGCGCTCCAGCACGTACTCGGGCGAGCCCAGGCCGTCGGAGGGCTTCTCGTAGCCGAGCGGGTAATCCTTGCGGATCTCGTTCAGCTCGTTCCACCACTCACCCAGGTTGGGCAGCTCCTGAGCGAACTCGGTGGAGAGCAGCTCGGTCAGCTCGGGCAGCACGTACTTCAGGTCGCCAACAATCGGGACGTCAGCGAAGCGAATCTTGGAAATCTCGGCGGGGTCAACGTCGATGTGAATGACCTTGGCCTCGGGGGCGAAGGTGTCGACCTGGCCGGTCACGCGGTCGTCGAAGCGGGCGCCCAGAGTGATGAGCAGGTCGGACTTCTGCATGGCAGCCACTGCGGGAACGGTGCCGTGCATGCCGGGCATGCCGAGGTTCTGGGGGTCGGACTCGGGGAACGCACCGATAGCGTTCAGGGTGGTGACGACGGGAGCGCCGATGAGCTTAGCCAGCTTGTGCAGCTCGTCGGATGCACCAGCGCGCACCACGCCACCGCCGACGTAGAAGACGGGGCGCTTGGACTCGGTGATGAGCTTGGCGGCTTCGCGAATCTGCTTGGAGTGGCCGCGGGTTGCGGGAGTGTAGCCGCGCAGCTCGAGGTCCTCGGGGATGCCGCGGTATTCCATCATGCCAACCTGTGCGTCCTTGGTGACGTCCACGAGCACGGGGCCGGGGCGACCGGTGGAGGCGATGTGGAAGGCTGCGGCGAGCGCACGGGGGATGTCCTGTGCGTCGGTAATCATAAAGGAGTGCTTGGAGATGGGCATTGCCATGCCGACAATGTCAGCTTCCTGGAATGCGTCGGTACCGAGCAGCTTGGTGGAAACCTGACCGGTGATGGCGACCAGGGGGATGGAGTCCATGTTGGCGTCAGCGATTGCGGTCAGCAGGTTGGTGGCGCCGGGGCCGGAGGTTGCGATGCACACGCCGGTCTTACCGCTGGAGACAGCGTAGCCCTGAGCTGCGTGGCCTGCAGCCTGCTCGTGGCGGACCAGGATGTGACGAACCTTCTTGGAATCGTACAGGGGATCGTAGGTCGGCAGAATAGCTCCACCAGGCAGGCCGAAAACGTCAGTCACACCCAGGTCTTCGAGGGTGCGGACGATTGCCTGAGAACCGGTCATGCGTTCTGCGGGAGCGTTTGCCGCGTCATCAGAAGTGGAAAATCCCATGGTCATGGAAATGCCTCGTGTCTTTTGGTTCTTCGTTGTACTCAATGTTCTGCGTGGGATTTGTGTGGTCCTCACGCATCCTATGCCCGGTGGTACCAAGCTATAAAAAATGCCCCCCGCTGTTGGTGGTAGCGATAGGGGCGCTTAGTCGCAGTGAATAGACCCTGCCACGCGCCCTAGGCGACATCGACAAGGCGTAGAATTCGCTGGAACATTGCTGTCTTCACCCCTCTATAGTGCCCCTTTTCTGAGAGGTGAGTCAAGTCTCTAGAGGGGCGGCAACCGAGTTGTGAGCACATTAGCCCATGTCAGGCCTCATCTTTCATGATGTGGACACTCAGTACGCTGGTGCACTATCTTGCATGAACCTCGCTCCAGCATCCGCAAAAGACGCATATTACCCGGTTAATGATGCGTAATATCGCCGTAAACCCGTGACCTGCCTCCCCTACCCCGGTAGACTGAAGCTATGACCGAACCGATTATCCCGGTCGCCGACGAGCTGACCGAAGCAAGTAAGTACGCAGAGGTTGTCGACCCCCTCAACTCTCTCGAGAATCCCGAGTTCCTTACCGCCGAGGAGCTCGTGCGCGTGATGCACCCCGTCTTTGATGAGCAGATCATTAACTACGGTGCGTACAACCTGGTGTACGCGACGGGCCGCGCCGTGTACCGCAACCCCGATTTGGCGGTGCACCAGTCACCGGATCAGACGCACTTCATCATCGGCTACCAGGATTCTCCGGACGAGGTGATAATCGCACCGATTAATATGCCGGGACTGACCCCCGCAGGTACGGCCACGACGATTGATAACACGAACGCCCTGCACGCCTATTCGGTGGGTGAGGACTCCGTGGTGATTGAATCGGTGAACGGTAGCGCGTTCGAGCTGGCCTTCGAGGATAATGCGGAGGTGGTGACCCGCTACGGCACGGGCCTGCTGGAGCAGGGTAAGGATGTGAAGGACTTCCGCGAGTTTGTGACGCGGATTTGGCCGGTCCTGTAGCTTTATGACTTTTTGAAATGATTGCCCGCTGCTGTTGTGTGACGGTGGCGGGCTTTCGTGTGCCTGCACGCAAAACGCCAGCCACCAAGCAACACACTAAACCGCGACAGCCCTCCCCCACCCCAGTTCGCTAGGCACGGGGCGCACACGAAACCCCGCGTATCTACCGCAACCCCGGCGGGACCGCAGCGTACCCCAAATACCGATACGCGCAGAGGTGCATATATCCCCTGCCGCAGCACCAGGTAACCAAGCGAGGAAAGACGGTATCGCCCGTAGTGACATCAGGGTGTCCGAAGCGAAGCGAGGACGGGTCCCCTGTAGGAACGAGGGCGAATACCGTCTTCCAAGCGCTCACATCAGGAGCAAAGAGGATATATGCACCTCGCACCACAAATCCGCATTATTCGGGGAACGCAAAAATCCCGCCGATTCCGAAGAATCAGCGGGATCTTTCTTGATGTGCGCCCCCTGGGACTCGAACCCAGAACCCATTGATTAAGAGTCAATTGCTCTGCCAATTGAGCTAGAGGCGCTTATTCTGTTTAGCAGGTTTCCCTTGCAACAAGAAAATACTATACGCACTTCCAATTTTTTGCGCAACTCGATACATGGTGACTCTCAACACATTATATGGTGCGGGGGCATGAGACTCTCCGGAACAGTTTCCCCGAGCGGGGTGCATCCCGAGACAGGGACGCTTTAGACTGGGGTGAAGTATTGGGGCGGGCACACCCGCCACACGCAATGAACTTTGAGGAGCATTATGAGCATCCGTCTTGAGCCGGGCACCCCGGCCCCCGCTTTCACCCTCCCCGACGCATCGGGCGCGGAGCACAGCCTGAGCGATTACACGGGTAGCAAGGTCATTCTGTACTTCTACCCGAAGGCTTCGACCCCCGGATGCACGAAGGAGGCCTGCGACTTTCGGGATAACCTGGCCTCGCTGAAGTCTCTGGGCTACGTGGTTCTGGGCGTCTCCCCCGATTCGCCGTCGGCTATTGCCCGTTTTGCGGAGAAGGAGTCGCTGTCGTTCCCGTTGCTCTCCGATGCCGATCACACGGTAGCTGAGGCCTACGGCGCGTGGGGTGAGAAGAAGAATTACGGCCGCGTGTACGAGGGCTTGATTCGTTCGACCTTCGTGATTGACGAGCAGGGCGTTATTTCTGTGGCCCAGTACAATGTGCGCGCGACCGGCCACGTGGCAAAGCTGCGTCGCGACCTGGGTATCGACCCGAAGTAGGGCCGGGGCACCACTCAGGCCGATGGTCGGGAAGCGGTGGCGGAACGATACACCGCCGATTTCGCATCTAGAGGAGCCTCTAGTGTAGACTTGGGTCTTGGACCTCTGACGCATCCCCTCGGGGTGAGGTCCGCGCGCGCGAGTGGTGAAATTGGCAGACACGCAGGATTTAGGTTCCTGTGCCTTACGGCGTGGGGGTTCAAGTCCCCCCTCGCGCACACACATTCACAGTGAACCCGCCGTCACGGCTACCGTGGCGGCGGGTTTGTTCTATCCGCGCCCTGCTGTCCGCCCCGTGCCCGGGCACCCGCCCGCGGCCCCGCTCTCGCAGATTGCGGCAGAACGAGTGCCCGAGCGCGACTCGAACCGGTATTCTGAATACAAGCATCCGCTATGGAAAAGAGGACCTCCCGTGCTGAATGATCATCGTGCCTCTTCGGCCCGCAAAAACGCTGAGCTGCTCCGGGCAACCGCCGGTTCACGCGGCCTGAGCCGCCGCGACGTTCTGCGTTTTGGCGCCCTGTTGAGCGCGGGAACGGCCCTAACCGCGTGCGCTTCGACCGGCTCTTCCAACCCCGCATCGGGTTCCTCGGCGGCTTCAGCGGGCCGTATTTTTCGTTTCGCGCAGGGTGCCGCACCCGTTCAGCTGGACCCCGCGCTCTCCCCGGTGGCAAGCACCTATCAGGTGACGGCGCAGGTTCTGCAGACCCTGCTCACGGCAGACCACTACACGGGCTCCCCCGATACGACCGATTCGCTCTGCCGCGAGTGGAAGGTTTCAGACGACCGCCTGACCCATACGTTTGTTCTGCGTGACAACGTGCATTTCAGCAACGGTACGGCCCTGACGGCCGCAGCGGTGGTGCAGAATTTCCAGCGTTGGCAGGCCCTGGCGACGGGCGAGTCTACCGCCGCACTGGTGGTTCCGGCGCAGCCCCTGTACGCGTGGGGTTTTGGTGTGCCGGAGCAGCCCACGCAGAAGGATGCCTCGGCAGATGCCTCCGCCACCCCGTCCGCGACGGCCTCCCCGACCGCGGGAGCGAGCGTCTCCGCAACCGCGGATGCCCAGAGCAGCGCGTCCCCGTCTGCGGATCCCAATTCCTCCGATTCTCAGAAGGGGGCGACCGCGAAGACGGAGGCAACGAAGCCTGAGCCGAAGCCCGTCTCCTTCACCCCGCTGGTGACCTCCGTCAAGGAGCAGGACGGGGTGGTCGTGGTGACCCTCTCGCGCCCCTCGCTGGCCTTCGGATGCATCCTGACTCAGCAGGCCTTCGGCATTATCGACCCCGCGCTCTTTGGTAGCGACCAGAAGCTCACCGGTGTTCCGGTGGGCACCGGAGCCTTCCGCATCGAGTCCTCCGAGAAGGGCACCGTGCGCCTGCTTCCGAACGAGCACTTTGACGGTGCACGCCCGCAGCTTGATGAGATTCAGATTTCGACCCTGACCTCCTCCGATAAGCGCTACTTCGCGCTGGTCGAGGGAATGATCGATGCGTGCGATCAGGTGAATTCCTCCGATCTGGGCCAGCTGGCTCGTGACGGTTACCAGACCCCGGGCCGCGACCCGTTCTCGCTCGTGTACCTGCACCTGAATACGGCGCACCCCGTGCTCAAGAATATTTCGGTGCGCCGCGCCATCTCCCACGCCGTTGACCGCGGGGCACTCCACCAGTACTACCCGCAGGGCACCTCTGACGCGCAGACTCTTGTCTCCCCGTCGTTCCGTATTCGGGCCGACCACGCGAAGGAGCACACCGACCGCAATCAGGACCTTTCCCGTTCGCTGCTGGCCACGGCCGGGTACAACAACCAGGTGATTGAGTGCTACTACCCCGCGGATGTTTCCCTGCCCTGGATGGATACCCCGCAGAAGGTGTATTCCGAGATGGTGGCTTCCCTCATCGAGGTGGGCCTCAACATTGTGCCGGTGCCGCTCACCTGGGAGGAGTACCACGCGAAGGTGAACGAGCCGTCCTCGACGCGCGGCATTGCGCTGGCAGGCTTCTATGGCATGTACCGCGACCCGTATGCGTTCTTCGGTCCGGCGTTGGCCCCGATGATTGCCGAGCAGCAGATGCGCTCAATCGTCGCCGCGGCACCCGAGAGCATGACAACCGGGGTGACGGCGAAGACCGTCGAGCTACCCTCTTCAAACGGTGCGGATTCAAATATTCGGATTCAGGCGACGCCGAGTCCGCAGCCAAGCTTCTCGCCGGATTCGGCGAGCCCGGAGGAATCCGCCTCCGCTTCGCCCTCCCCCACCCCCACGCCTTCGGCCACGGCCGTTCCCGTGGAGGAATCCCCGAGCTTCCTGCAGATTATGGAGAGCATCCGCGCCGCGGACTCGGCCGAGTCTGTGGATGCGCAGCGTGAGCTGTACGCGCAGGTGGTTACCCAGCTCGGCCAGTTCATGCCGGCGGTTCCCCTGCTGAACGTGACCTCGAAGGTTGCGGTGAGCCGCTCCGTGCAGGGCTACCAGACGGAGCAGAACGCCATCGAGTTCTTCAGCAAGCTGCGCCTATCGTAGCCGGATGCCCCGCGAGGCCGGCAGAACGTGCGGCGGCACGTTCTTCGGCACGTACGGCGGCCCGCGCCTCCGCGGAGGGACGGAGGCTACCAGGCAACGACAGCTAAGGTTTTTTCTACCCTAAGAAAACCTTACTTATGAGGTGTACCACTCTCCAATATTTTGTGGATTCTAGCTACAACTCACCCTTCAAAAGATAGTAGGCTAGATGATATACCCCACAATTATTTGTTGTGCCCGACGCCGGGCACCCACACCCTAGGGAGAATTCAGTGGTAGCACGTACTGAACGAACCGACGTCGTCCTGGTGGGCGGCGGCATCATGAGCGCCACCCTCGGCGTGTTCCTCAAGGAACTCGAGCCGACCTGGAACATCATCCTGCTTGAGCGCCTCGACAAGGCCGCCCAGGAGTCCACCAACCCCTGGAACAACGCCGGTACCGGCCACTCGGCACTGTGCGAGCTCAACTACGCCCCCGCCGGCCCCGACGGCACCGTCTCCACCGCCAAGGCGTTGAACATCAACGAGCAGTTCCAGATTTCCCGCCAGTTCTGGGCCTCCCTGGTTGAAGAAAAGATTCTGGACAACACCGACTTCATCAACCCGGTTCCGCACATGTCCCTGGTCTTCGGCGAGGATCACTCCAAGTACCTGGCCGCACGTTTCGACGCCTTCCGCAAGGAGAAGCTCTTCGAGCGCATGGAATTCTCCACCAAGCGCGAGAAGATTGCCGAGTGGGCACCGCTGACCGTGAACGGCCGCAAGGGCAACGAACCCATCGCCGCCACCTGGGCTCCCGAGGGTACCGACGTCGACTTCGGTGCGCTCACCCAGCAGATGATTGACCACCTGCAGCCCAGGGGTGTCGAGGTTCGCTACGGCTACCAGGTCACCAACCTGAACCGCGAGTCCAACGGCTCCTGGACCGTTGACGCGATTAACCGCATCAACAAGGAAGAGCCGCTGACCATCAACGCTAAGTTCGTGTTCCTCGGCGCCGGTGGCGGTGCCCTGCACCTGCTGCAGAAGTCCGGCATCAAGGAAGGTAAGGGCTACGGCGGCTTCCCCGTCTCGGGCCTGTTCCTGCGCAACACCCACGAGACTACCGCACAGAAGCACAACGCAAAGGTCTACGGCCAGGCATCCGTGGGTGCTCCCCCGATGTCCGTGCCTCACCTGGATACCCGCTACGTGGACGGCAAGCGTGCCCTCATGTTCGGCCCCTACGCGGGTTTCAAGACGAACTTCCTCAAGCAGGGTTCGCTGCTGGACCTGCCCCTGTCCCTGCGCCTGAACAACATCTACCCGATGAGCCGCGCGGGCCTGGACAACCTGGACCTGGTCAAGTACCTCGTCTCCGAGCTACTCAAGAACAAGGAAGCCCGCCTCGAGTCGCTGTACCAGTACTACCCCGAGGCTGACGGCGGCGAATGGGAGCTCATCGAGGCCGGTCAGCGCGTTCAGATCATGAAGAAGGACGCGAAGAAGGGCGGCATCCTGCAGTTCGGTACCGAGGTCGTCTCCGCAGCCGACGGTTCGATTGCTGCACTGCTGGGCGCATCCCCGGGCGCCTCCACCGCGGCACCTATCATGCTGAACCTACTGTCCAAGTGCTTCCCCTCCAAGATTGCCGGTTGGGAGCCCCGCCTGAAGGAGCTCATCCCCGGTTACGGCGTGAAGCTCAACGACAACCCGCAGCTGGCTGACGAGCTGATGGGCCACACCGCTAAGGTTCTGGGCATCCACAACTAGCCGCGCGTAACCCGTCGAACGTTCGACGCGTACTTTCGGCAGGCCCCTCCACCCCGCGTGGAGGGGCCTGTTGTGTGCCCAAGGTATCGAGATATATGGCCCTGAGAGGGCAAACACACCACATATTTGCACCTTCGGTAAATTGTGCGGTGCGGCAGAAACCCTATAATGTCACCGCAGGGGCGGGAAGAACAGCTCATTGTTCTTCCCGCCCGAACTGTGCGCCCGTACGGTCTCAGCGCGAGACGTGCGGGGCGCCGCATGTGTACACCTCATCATTCACCCAAGGAGCCCCATTGGCTGCACACACCGGCTCATCCACGGAAGCCTCCTCAACCCAGGTACCCGCCGGAGCTCGACGCGGGCTCTTCTCCCGTAAGAAGAAGCCCGCGGCCCCCAAGTACGCAAGCGTGAAGCTGCGCGACTTCCCCAAGGGCAGCATCCTCTACATCCTGCGCCGTGCCATCTACAAATTCGGCGCAAACGGCGGCACCGACATGGCGGCGGCACTCACCTACTTCACCGTGCTGTCCATCTTCCCCGCCCTGCTGGCGATCGTCTCCCTGCTGGGCGTATTTGGTCACGGTGAGGAAAGCGCCGCCGTCATCCTCGCCTTCCTCAAGGACAACGCGCCCGCCCAGATGTACGCCATTATGGAAGACCCCATCAAGCAGATTACCGGCGACCATGGCGCAGGACTGGTGCTGTTGACCGGTATCCTCAGTGCGATCTGGTCCGCCTCCGGGTACACCGGATCCTTCGGCCGAGCTCTCAACACGGTCTACAACGTGCGTGAAGGCCGCCCCGGCTGGATTCTCAAGCCGCTGAACGTCTTCGTCACCACCGTGATTATCATCCTCGTGGTACTCATGATGCTCATGATGCTGCTGGGTGTAACCGTCCTGGACATGGTCGGTCAGTACGTGCCCGAAACCGTGGATATGGAGCTCATCAAGCTCATCTGGCTCAACGGCCGCTGGGTCCTCATCCTGTTCATGGCAATCGCCCTGATTACTCTGCTCTACGCGACCACCCCGAACGTGCGCCGCTTCAAACAGTGGAAGCTCTCCCCCGGTGCGGCGCTGGCGCTCTTCGGCATGGGCCTGGGCGGTTTCGGCTTCACCCTCTACGCCAACAACTTCAGCAAGTACAACGCCACCTACGGCCTGATTGGTGGTGTGATCGTGATGCTGCTGTTCATCTGGATTATGAACAACATGCTGCTCTTCGGCGCGCACCTGGACGCGGAAATTATGCTCATGCGCCAGATTATCGCCGGCGACGACGACCACGGCCACCTGAAGGTGCAGCCGCGCAGCACCTCCGCCTCGCGCGCGCTGAAGGCACGCCAGGAACGCCTCATGTCTGCCGGACGCGAGCTGCAGCAGCAGGCGGCAGGTCAGGGTATGTTCCCCAAACCGAAGGGCCCCTCCGTCGTAGCTCGCGTGCAGAAGGCGGTGGACACCAACACCGCCATGATTCGCACGATGATTGCCGATGGCAAGGAACGACTCGAAAACGGCAAGAAACAGCAGGCGAGGACTGACGCCGCCGAGGCTCAGGCTTCGGAGGCAGCCTCGGCAAAGGCGGATGCACGCGCGACCGCCGAGTCAGACTCTTCCGCCGCAGCAAGTTCATCTGCCGCGGCAAAATCTTCCACCGAGCCGGCCCAGGAGGCACTCTTCGACCTGGGTGCCGACAATCTAGGCGCCGATAAGCCGAGCACCGACAACCCGAGCACCGACAATCCGAACGAGGCGGCCAAGAAGAACTAAGAGGCAGCCGAGCGCTCACCCACCATGCGTGTGAAGGGCGCGGGACAGAAACCCCGGTCACTAAGATAGAACTATGACCAGTGCAGAATTCTCTCCCGCGCCCTTTGCCGTACCCAATGCTGTTGTACCCGGCACTACCCTGCCCGACCTCGAGTACACCCTCTACCAGCCGCAGCAGCTCAAAAGCCGCATCCCGGCCCTCATGATTCACGGCTTCGCCACCCGCGGCGAACAGCTCTACGGCGGCACCGGCTGGATCCGCCAATACCTGCGCGCCGGATACCCCGTGCTGATTGTTACCCTGCCCTACCACTCGGACGAGTACCTCAAGGACCCCGAGTCCATGCACGCCATCGACTGCAAGCTCCCCGACAACACGAGTGTGCGCAGCCGCACAATTCCGTTCGATGCGGCGCCCTCTGTCGATGCGGTGCCCCCTATCGATGTGGCAGCTCAGCCACTGACCCCCATGCACCTGTTCACCAACCTGCTCGCCCAACTGCTGCGCACCGTCGCCACCGAGAACGACCTCGGCGTTGAACTGGAGCCCCGCGCGCACGTTATCGGCTTCTCCTTCGGCGCGCGCGTCGGCTGGGAGCTTGCCCTCACCCACCCGGAGGCGGTCGCATCCCTCACCTTGGGCGGCCTGCCCCTGCACGACCACCTCATCACTCTGCGCGCCATGCTCGAAGCGCACGAGGGGACCAGCGCCTCCGCGAGCGCAGAAACCCCCGCGGCGGACTCCACCGCCGAGGCGATCGCCTCCTTCACCTCGATTATTGACGGCTCCCCCATCCAGCCCGACGCGCTACTGAAGTTCGTTCGGATTCCCTTCGGCCCGTTCTTCGACGTGCCCGCCCTGCGCGCCGGATCCCCGGATTTGCCGGCGGGCCACCCGGGCGCGCATCCGCGCGTACCCGTTGCGGTCGTACTCGGTGACGCGGACACCATCGCCGCCGACGGTGCGGAACTCTACGATATGGTGCGCGACAACAACCCGCTCAACCGTTTCATCTCCCTGCCCGGCCGCGACCACGTGAACGCACTGACCTCGGGCGCGTTCCGACGCGGTGCGCTCGCCTTCGCCGCTGAGGTGGAGGCGGCAGAGGTAGAAGCGGCAGAGTAAGCAGCCGCAGGCTACGGTGTCCGGGTTCCGGGGTTCCGGGGTTCCGGGTTCCGGGGTTCCGGGCGGAGTACGCGACAACGTCATAAAACGTCAAATTCGCGTGGTGGCTTCACTATCAGCTTTATCGTGCACCAGGTGCGCCAATGCTCGTAGAATGGGAACGTATCAAAAAACCTTTATCTGCGGTTGGACCTCAACCGCACCTCAA
>ERZ1674245.323-NODE-323-length-16509-cov-18.928528_pt1 | contig 16509 bp, 10 predicted proteins | sample MGYA00581205_ERZ1674245 | MGnify/ENA primary metagenome ERZ1674245 (study PRJEB41354, sample SAMEA4873314) | human saliva metagenome | biome: human-associated habitat [ENVO:00009003]; feature: mouth environment [ENVO:08000002]; material: saliva material... | reverse complement strand
ACGAAGAGAAGCTGGCACGCGCACGCGAGCACGGCGCAACCCACACCGTGAACTCTTCCAAGGTCGACCCCGTCGAGGCCATTAAGGAACTCACCGGCGGCTTCGGCGCAGACCTCGTCATCGACGCCGTCGGCATTGCCCCCACCTTCAAGCTGGCCTTCGAGGCACGCGACCTGGCCGGCCGTGTCGTGCTCGTGGGTGTGCCCGCACCCGGCACCACCTGGAACATCCCGCTGGACGAGGTCTTCGGCCGCGGCGGCTCCATCAAGAGCGCCTGGTACGGCGACACCCTGCCCTCCCGCGACTTCCCCGAGTTCGTAGATCAGTACCTGCTCGGCCGCCTCGACCTGGACAGCTTCGTCTCCGAGCGCATCCGCCTCGAAGACGTCAATGAGGCCTTCGAAACCATGAAGACCGGCCGCGTGCTGCGCTCGGTCGTGGAACTCTAGGAGCGCGTAGCGTGAGCGAACGTATTGAACGAGTCGTCACCTCCGGCACATTCTCGCTGGACGGCGGCTGCTGGGATGTTGACAACAACGTCTGGATTATCGGCAATGACTCCTCCGTGATCATCATTGACCCCGCCCACGACGTTGACAAGATCTCCCGCACCGTCGCAGGCCGCACCGTGGAGAAGATTCTGCTGACCCACGCCCACGACGACCACATCCGCAGCGCAAAGGAGGCGGCAGAACGCTTCGGCGCACCCGTCTACCTGAACCCCGCAGATCGTGTGCTCTGGGAAATGGTGTACCCCTCCTGGGACTTCGACCACGAACTCGCTGACGGCGACGTACTGCGCATCGGCGAGACCGAGTTGACCGTCCTCGCCACCCCCGGCCATTCCCCCGGTTCCGTGTGCTTCTACGCACCCACCCTCAGCTGGGAAAACAGCGAAGGCGTCGTCTTCTCCGGCGACACCCTCTTCAACGGCGGCCCCGGCGCAACCGGACGCTCCTACAGCGACTTCGACACCATCATCGAGTCGATCTCGACCCGCCTGCTGACTCTGCCGGAGTCCACCGCGGTCCTCACCGGCCACGGCGACAGCACCGGCATCGGCCTGGAGGCGCCCGAGCTTCCGGCATGGATCAAGCGCGGTCACTAAGCGTTTGCCCTCGCGGCACGGCTGCCCTCGCGGCTACCCGCACAGCGCGGCGCTACGCGGCACGGCACTAAAAAGCGGAAGGCCCCGCCACCTGCACGCAGGGTGGCGGGGCCTTCCGCCGTCTCTGGAAACGCGAAGGATTAGGCGTCCAGGGGAGCCAGCTTCTCCTCGTGCTCCTCGCGCCACAGGTAACCGTACAGGTGCCCCAGCGCAAAGTACATGGTCGCCACAATCACCGGCACCATGAACGCGTTGCGGTAGTACGGGGCGTCGCCCATGTAGCCGCCCCACATGCATCCCATCGCCATGCCGATGCCCAGCATCGAACGGGTGAAGAAGCTTGCCTGTGCGTCGGGAATATACTTCAGCGAGCGGCTCAGCGACAGCTCATGGCCGGCGAAGGCCACACCCAGCGTCGCACCGCACAGGACTAATGCATAGAAAATCGTTGACGTATCCACGCTCGTCGGCAGGTACAGGGCGGCCAGGACCAGCAGAATTCCGCTCAAAAGCCAGCCGTGCCATGGGTTAATGGACTGCCCACCCAAAATAACAGGGAAGGCCACCAGAACCATCGATCCCGTTCCTACGGCCACCATCGCCATGAACATGTTCATCGACCCCTGCATCAGCGCGAAGCCCAGCAGACCCGAGCCCACGGAGCCCACGCATCCGCCCAGTAGCACCAGGCCAATCACCAGCACCGCAGTCTGCAGGCTCGGACGCGTCATGCGCACCCGCGCGCTCGCCGTCTTCAGGCGAGATACATCCGGTAGGAACTTCGGCGCCACGAGAACCACCAGGAGCAGGAGCACATCCAGACCGATAGTAATCCAGAAGCCCGAATACTCGTGGTTAGGCGCAATGTAGGCGTCGCCAATCCAAATCATCAGGGCCGCTAACGGGTGCATCGACAGGTTCGCGGTGGTACCCCACGAGACGGCCGTCGCCAACCGCTCGTCGCTATACCGGTAATTCCGGCGATACAACGATTCAAGAGCGAACGGAGTCCACGGCGGGGTCGTAAAGCCCATCGCCACGCAGGAGAGCGCATGGTAAAGGGTACTCACATTGTTCGGATCCACCGTCAGACGCCAGCCGATGACCAGCATGTTCGCTATCGCTGCGATGTTCAACACCGACGTGATACCCAGAAGAAACTGCAGGCCCAGGGCCCGCACCAGCATGGGCCCCATCATCACCTGAACCGAGTACGCACCGGCAAAAGCCGCCACCGCGTAACCGGCGTCGTGCACGCTACCCAGGTGGCTCGCCAGCAGAATATACAGGGCAAACGCCGAAGATGCCGCGGGAATGTGGAACAGAATGGTCAGGACGCTACGCGCAAATCCCTCATCGCGCAAGATATCACGCAGGTACTTGCGCTGCTCACGGCCGTTTCGCCAAAACAGCGCCCAATGCTGACGCACGATGTTCGATACCGAGTCGTCCTTATTGACCTCATCATCCGAGGGCAGAGGGAGGGGCCTCACCTCCTGCAGCACGTGGTCGTTGTTACGCACCACATCGGTGAGGGGACCGCCCGGAGCGGAGGGAACCCCCGTGCCGGAGGTAGGCTGCACGTGTAGCTCAGGAGGAGGAGTCACCTTCATAGTGTGCGGAGGAACCCCCGGTACGTGAGCACCGGGGGTGGGTGACGCGCCCTCGGGGTGAGCTGTTGGGCGCGCTGAATCCTGATTCCTACGCTGAGGTGTTGGGGTCATGGTCTCTCTCGTGATTAATCCGCCGGTTCTCGACGCGTCAGCGTTCGAGGGCGGGGGTATGCCTAATAGGAGTTTACCCTCACCGAGGAGCCACGCTGTCCCTTTTCCACCACAATCTGGGTCGGAATACGGTTCTTCATCTCTTCAACGTGCGAAATAAGGCCAATGGTGCGACCGTTCTCACGCAGAGACTCGATGGTGTTCATCACCGTATCCAGGGTTTCAGAGTCGAGCGTACCGAAGCCCTCATCGATGAAGAGGGTGTCCAGCTCGATTCCGCCGTTGTTCGACTGCACTACCTCGGCCAGTCCCAGGGCCAGAGCCAGGGAGGCCAGGAAGGACTCACCGCCGGACAAGGACGCGGCGTCGCGCGGTTCCCCCGTCCAGGTGTCCGTGATGTTCAGGTTCAGGCCACCGCCGCTACGGCTTCCCTTAGCGCGGTGGTCGCTGAGCTTCATACCGTAGCGACCGTCGCTCATGCGCTGCAGGTGCTTATCCGCGACGTCCAGGATCCGCTCGAATTCACCGCCGAGCACGTAGCTCACCAGGTCCACCTGGTGCGTGTACCCGCCGAGGGTGTCGCCTCGGGCCGCGGCGGCGAGGGCCCCCAGCATCTCGGCCCGATCGTAGCGTTCGGCCGTCCGTTCGCGGAAGGCGACAAACTCACTCCGCAGGGCCTGCAGGGAACGCACGATGCCTTCCCTCTCGCCCTCTCGGCGAACGAGGTGCTGCACCCGCTGGCGCAGTTCCTCGATGCGTCCCCTGAGTTCCTGCTGATCATCCGGGGCCTGTTCGCCCGCGGCCACGCGAGCCGCGACCTCGACCAGGGCTTTGCGGCCCAGGCTTTCGTTCACGCGGGCGGACTCCAGCTCGTAGTCGTTCACGGCCTTCTCGAGGGCCAGAATCTGAGCCTCGGTTCGCTCGGCCATGATGACCCCGGCGGAATCGGCAAAGGGCGACTCCCGGAGCAGCCCCTGAACCTCGACGAGGTGCTTAGAGTGCTCCTCCGCCGCGCGGTTCAGCAGCAGGGAGCCCTGTTCCTCACGCTGGGTGAGGGTTCGGTAGTTCTCGAGTGCCTCAATACGCTGGGCAAACGGAACGCAGGCCCTGGAAGACGCCAGCTCTCGGGCCAGGGCGTCACGGCGTTCGAGGCTTTCGCGGTGGCGGGCCTGGGCCTCGGTGAGGGCATCGTGCAGGGTGCTCCGGGTCTCTTCGGCGGCCTTCTGTTCGGCCTCCGCCTGAGCCTGGCGCTTGCGCAGGGCGTCGCGCTCGGCGAGACGGGTCGTCGTCTGCTGAACCCGTTCGCGGGCCTGGGCCAGCTGCCGGGCGCTCTGCTCGGGATCCGTGCGTTCCTGGGCCGCGAGGGTTTCGCTCTGGCTACGGGCGCGGGCAAGCGCCTCAGAAGCCCGGTGATACGCGAGGGTGGCCTTTTCCTTCTCCTCCTCGCGAGCGCGGGAGGCCTCGTGGGCGCGGTCTTCACGGGTCTTGGCTGCGTCCAGATCGGTCTGCTCGACGAGGCTCTCGCCCTCGCGGGCACGGGCGGGGTTGGGATGCTCCGCGGAACCGCACACCGGGCAGGGTTCGCCCTCGGCCAGCTCGCGGGCGAGCAGGGAGGACGCCTGGGCCAGTCGCTGCGCCTGCAGGCTCCTGAAGGCGTCGGTCGCCTCGATAGCGGCTCGGGCGGCTTCCTCCCAGCGTTCCTGAGCCTTCTGCCGGGTGCCGAGGGCTCGTTCCGCTTCCTTCCCGGCCTCGGCGACGGCCCGCCGCGCGGCGTCAATATTCTGCTGGGCCTGCTGGGCTTCGCGGTGCGCCTTCTCGGCGTCCTCGGCCCCGCGGAGGGCAAGAGCGTGCTCTTCCTCGGCCTTCTCGTAGGCCTTCAGGTTCTCCTGAATTTCCCGCGCCCTGGCACCCAAGGTTTCGAGGTTCTGGGCGGCGCTTTCGACCTTCTGGGCCAGCTGCTCGCTCCGGGTTTGGGTCTGTCGGACAGTGCGCTCCTCCTGGGCCAGCTGATCGTCGCGCTTGTGCAGGGCGCGCAGGGAGGCGAGGGTCGCGTCGAGATGCCGGCCGCGGGCCTCCGCGGGCTCTTCGACCGAACGCGTGGCGAAGAGCTCCTCCTCGGGGTAGGGCGCGGCATCTTCCGCGGGGTCCTCCCCCGCGCGCAGGGCACGGAGCAGGCTCTCGCGGGCGGTCTTCAGGGCGCCGGCGTACTCGGCCTGCCGGGCGCGCTGTTCCTCGATGTCCTGTTCCTCAACGCGCAGCTGGGTGTAACGCGCGGTGAGCGGGGCGGCGGCGCGGGCATCCGCAAGCTCCTTCACGCGTGCTTCGTGCGGTTCCCGTTCCTCAACGAGACGTTCACGGCGCGCGATGAGCTGTTCGTACTCACCCCAGTCCTTGCGAAGCTGAAGGCGCTCGTTGAGGGTCTGGGCGTGACGGTCAGCTTCGCCGGCGAGGCGGGACTGTTCCAGGTCGTCCCGCGCGGAGGCGGTGCGCGCCTCCTCGACACCGGAGGCGAGCCACGCGTCAAGGGTTTCAGCGGCGACGGTTTCGGGGGTAATCGTATCCGTAGCTTCTGCGGTCTCCGGCCCACCGTCGGCGGGGGATGCTTCGGCCGCCTCCCCCTCGGGGGTGAGCGGGGCGAGGCTTTCGCGAAGAGCCTCCATACCACTCCGGGCACGATTGAGATAGCCGTCGAGGGCCTGTTCATCGTTGGCAACGTCCTGCCGGGCCTGCTTTGCCTCCTCGAGAAGCTCGGCGTATATGGCCTCGATGTGATCTACGGGGAACATCTTCTTGAGCAGTTCTTTACGCTCTACAGGCTTGGACTTGAGGAATTGCGCGAACTGCCCCTGCGCGAGGAGCACGACCTTGAGGAATTGTTCGCGGTTGAGGTGAATACGCTCCGCGATGACGGCGTTGACCTCTTTGACCTGGGAGGCAATGGGCTTCCAGGCCTTATCGTCCCCCGGGTTGCCTCCGGGAAGCAGCTCCTCCACGGTGGCGGTGGCGGCCTTGACGGTCATCTGTCCGGCGCGCTTGCCGCGGGTGATGGGGTGGCTGTACACGGGGGTGCGGTTAATGCGCAGGCGGCGGCCCTGCAGGGTGAGGTCGAGGAAGACGCGGGGCGGGGTGTTGCTGCGTGCCGCGTAGGTGGAGTAGAGCTGCGCGGGGTCGCGGTCGCCGGTGGTGCCGCCGTAGAGGGCGTAGCAGATAGCGTCCAGGATGGTGGTCTTACCGGCGCCGGTGGGACCGTTGAGCAGGAAGACTCCGGCAGCGTTGAGGTCGCCGAAGTCGATGGTCTGCCGGTCGGGGTAAGCCATGAAGGCTTCAAATTCGAGGCGGTGCAGAATCATGCGTGGTCTTTCTGAGCGGTGACTCGGTCGGCGATATCGGTGATGACGGCGCGTTCGGGGTCGGTGAGGGGACGCTCGCGAACGTAACGGTGGAATTGGTCGAAGAGGTCCACGGGGTTAATCTTCTGGCTGAGCGGCGGAGCGGCGGGTTTTTCAATGGCTTCGCGGGTGCTGCGGTAGCTGAAGTGCGAGATGGTTTCGTACCGCTTGCGGAGCGTGTCGACCGCGCCGACGGGAAGGGTCTCGTCGGTGAGCTCGATGCGGCAGTAGTAGCCGCGCTCGTAGGGGGTGTATTCCGGGTTGTTGAGCAGATCGTCCATGGTGCCGCGGAGGGTTTTCATGGGAACGCGGGTCGCCCATTCATGCCCGGTGACGACGGGCTCACGTTCGGGTGTGAGCTCGATGAGGTAGGCGCCGTTGCGGTTGGTTTCTTCGCTAAAGGAGAAGCCGAGGGGGGACCCGCTGTAGCGAATGGTCGCGGTGACGGGGTACCGCTTATGAATGTGCCCGAGGGCTACGTAGTCGAAGCCCTCGAAGAGGGAGGCGGGTACCCAGTCGATGCCGCCGACGCTGATGTCGCGTTCGGAGTCGCTGCGGGGCGTGGTGTCGGCGTTGCCTGCGGTGTTGCTGACAGTCGCGTGGCTCATGACGATGACGCGGTCGGCGCCTTCGCCGCGGGCTCGACGGTCGGCGATGTCCGCGCGAATGGCATCGGTGACGGCGCCGAGGACGGCGCGGTGAGTGGGCTCAACCCCGAGTGCGGTGGCGTGCAGGCGCGGCGCAAGGTAGGGAATGGCGTAGACGTGCACGCGTTGGGCCCCCTCGACGAGTTCGACGGGGCGGGTGGCGTCCTCGAGAGTGGTTCGGATGTGCACGCCCGAGGCTTCGAAGAGTGCTGATCCGTAGCTGAGGCGGCGGAAGGAATCATGGTTGCCGGAGCTGAGGATAACCTGCACGCCGGCCTGGACGAGGCGGGTGAGAGCCCGGTCGAGCAGGGTGGTGCTTTCGGCGTTGGGGATGCTGCTGTCGTAGACGTCCCCGCTAATGAGGAGGGCGTCAACGCCTTCGGCCCGAACGTAGTCGAGCAGTTCGTCGATGAACTGTCGGTGCTTGTCGGTGAGGGGGCTGCGGTGAAAGGTGCGGCCGAGGTGCCAGTCGGAGGTGTGCAGAATCTTCATGGTTTCAGTATGGCACCGTTGAGAAAAGTGCGCCCCGCGGTTCGTCATTCACGGCGTAGGCGCTCACGTGGAGCGGGGCTCCGTCCTCAAGGCGCCCCGTCTGTGGAGCAGGCACCCGACCCGCGGCGTAGGTGCTCGTGCGGAGCGGGGGGCTCCGTCCTCAAGGCGCCCCAGCGCCGCAGAGGGGGCACTCCCCCGCGAGCGTGAGCACGAAGCCGCTTGTAACCCTACCCCCGCATCCTAAACGCCCGTGGGATAATCGCCCTATGAGTTTTTCTTCTGTTGAGTTCACGCGTGCACCTGAGGTTTCGGCTGAGTTTGCGGGCAGGGTGCGCGGCCTGTTGTATGCGTCTGCGCTGGGTGACGCGCTGGGCTATCCCCTTGAGCTGCTGTCGGCGGAGCAGATCGCGGAGCGCAACCCGAAGCCCTGGAAGGCCGCGTACGGCGAGCTGCTGATCAGCGATGATACGCAGCTGACCTGCTACACCTTAGACGGCCTGACGGAGGTTCTGGAGTGGAATAACGAGGGCGCGGCGGCGGATGAGTTGGCGTGCCTGTGGCTGGCGTATTTGCGGTGGTTCCGCGGTATTGGCGAGGCTCTGCCGGAGACCGCCCCGTTTTCTTTGGATCGTGAAATTGACGGGTCGAACGAGTTGACGGCTCGTCGCGGTCCGGGTGCTGCGACGTTGCGGGCGTTGGGTACCGGTGAGATGCAGCTGGTGTCGAAGTCGGTGAACCCTGATGCTCTGGGTAGCGGCGCGCTGGTGCGTTCGGCGGCTCTGGGGCTGTTGCCGGTGGCTCAGGAGCGCACGGTGGTCATGTTGGCGGTGCGCGGTGCGGCATTGACGCACGGCCACCCGGAGGCTTTAGTGTCAGCGGCGGCGTACGCGCTGCTCATCCGCGATTTGTTGGCATCCCCGTCCGGCTCGTTTGACGCGTTGCTGGAGGCGGCGCGTCGTGTGGTGTCGTGGTGTGGTTCGGTTGCCGGGGATGATGCGATTCCGGGTGATGGTTCCCGCACCGTGGAGGCGCTGAACCGTGCCTTCGAGCTTTTGGAGCGCGGTGTGGTGCCGGTGCCGCAGGCGGTGGCTGAGCATTTTGGTACGGGGTGGACCGCCCCGGAGCTGCTGGGCACGGCGCTCTGGTGTGCGGCGGATACGCTGAGGAATCTGCCCGCCGATGCTGATGATGCGACGGTGCGTGGCACCCTGTTTGAGGGGCTGTGCCGCGCGGTGTCGGTGGATTCTGATTCGGATTCGGTGGGAGCGATGGTCGGTATGCTGTGGGCGGCGGCCGGTCTGCCGGTGGGTTCGGAACCTGCGGGTGATGCCTGGGCACAGGCGCTGGGTCGTGTGCATGGCCTAGACCAGGTGGAGGCGGTGGCGGAACGCTATCTGCGCCAGCTGGGCCTGTAGCGGCACGGTATAGCGGACATGCGGAGCGGGGGCTCCGTCCTCGAAGCGCCCCCAGGCGCTGAAGAGGGGGCACTCCCCCGCGAGCATTGTCCGCGTGCCGGTCGTGCGGAACTGTGCCGCAAGCACTGTCCGCAGAGCCAACCTGACATACTCAGCCTCTGTGAAACTGAACCTAGACGGCATAGCGGCGATGCGGAGCGGGGGCTCCGTCCTCAAGGCGCTCAGCGCCGCAGAGGGGGCACTCCCCCGCGAGCATTGTCCGCAAGCCGGCTGTGCAGAACTTACGCGAGCATCCTCTGCGTGCCGGACAGCAGACCAGCTGCACGAGCATCCGCCAGCACGTTAGAACCGCTAGCTATGAACTTTTAGTCCAGGTAATCGCGCAGAACCTGCGAACGCGACGGGTGACGGAGCTTAGACATGGTCTTCGACTCGATCTGGCGGATTCGTTCGCGGGTCACGCCGTAAACCTTGCCGATTTCGTCTAGGGTCTTGGGCTGACCGTCGGTCATGCCGAAGCGCATTGCGACGACACCGGCTTCACGCTCGGAGAGGGTGTCGAGGACGGAGTGGAGCTGCTCCTGCAGAAGGGTGAAGGACACCGCGTCTGCGGGGACGACTGCCTCGGAGTCCTCTATGAGGTCACCGAATTCGGAGTCGCCGTCTTCGCCGAGGGGGGTGTGCAGGGAGATGGGCTCGCGGCCGTACTTCTGAACCTCGATGACCTTTTCGGGGGTCATGTCGAGTTCCTTACCGAGCTCCTCGGGGGTGGGTTCGCGACCGAGGTCCTGAAGCATCTGGCGCTGCACGCGGGCGAGTTTGTTAATGACCTCGACCATGTGCACGGGGATGCGGATGGTGCGGGCCTGGTCTGCCATGGCGCGGGTGATGGCCTGGCGGATCCACCAGGTTGCGTAGGTGGAGAACTTGAAGCCCTTCGAGTAGTCGAACTTCTCGACGGCGCGGATGAGGCCGAGGTTACCTTCCTGGATGAGGTCGAGGAAGAGCATGCCGCGGCCGGTGTAGCGCTTGGCGAGGGAGACGACGAGTCGCAGGTTGGCTTCGAGCAGGTGGTTCTTGGCTCGCTTGCCGTCGTGGACGACCCAGCGCATGGCCTTCTTGAGTTCTTTGTCCATGTCGGGGTTTTCGGCGAGCTTGTGTTCGGCGTAGAGGCCTGCTTCGATGCGCTTGGCGAGGTCGACTTCCTGCTGTGCGTTGAGCAGGGAGACTTTGCCGATTTGCTTGAGGTAGTCCTTGACGGGGTCGGCGGTTGCGCCGGGGGTGACGACGCGCTGAGCGGGGGCATCGTCGTCGTCGCTGGCAGTGAGAACAAAGCCGGAGCCCTTGGCTGCTACAGCCTCGGCGGCCTTCTTTTCTTCCTTCTTGGCGACGGTGGCTTCGTCTTCTTCAGGCTCTTCGTCGGCGTCGGTGGTTTCGAGATCGTCGTCGAGTTCGAGGTCGAAGTCGTCGCCGGTCTTCTTGCGTCGTCCGCCGGTTTTGCGCTTGGTGGTTGCCTTAGCGGTGGTCTTGCGGGTGCGCTTGGGCTTTTCCGCGGTGGTTGCGGTGGCAGTATCTTCTGCGGTGGTTTCCTTGGCTGCCTCGGAGGTGGTCTTGGCTGCCTTAGTAGCCTTAGTAGTCTTGGTTGCCTTGGTGGCGCGGGTGGTCTTGGCGGCGGTTTCTTCGGTTGCGTCGCCGGTTGCAGTCTTCTTGCTGGGTGCAGGTGCCACTAGTACCCTTTCTAGCTTGTGTTGGGGTGCTTTGTCTGCAAAACACCTAAGACCCTGTCAAGTCTGTGCTGGCGTCCTCTTTGGTGTGTTTGCGACTCTGAACCGATTAACGCTGCGGGACGGGTTTTTATTCCGCTCGCGTTGGTCGTTTACGTGGTGCCGCGGCTCGTTGTACTGAGCTGTTTGAGGGCGCGCTATAGCGCATCGACTGTACGGGGTCAATACATAAGTATTGCAGATTTTCGGGGGCTTTCAACTTGACTGGCCGTAGGTCGGGGTGTTTTTGCGGGGCTTGAGGGTGCTGATGGTGGTCCCTTCAGTAAGCGCGTCGGTATTTGCACGCCGAGCGGTGAGCCAGGCGGGGCAGGTTCCGGTGGCGAGTCGCGCATCGATGATGTTGGGGCTGAGGCGGAGGTCGTGGAGCTGTGCTTCGTGGCGCAACAGGTTGGCGTAGGTGCTGTGTCCCTTGAGCCAGTTGCTCCAGGATTGAAGGGTGCGTAGGGCGCTGTACTCCGCGGTGTTGGAGCCCGGAACGAGAAGGCTGGAGAGAAGCTCGAGGGCGTTGAGACGGCGATAGTCGGGTGCCTCGACGTCGGCAGACCCGGCGAGCGCGGCGCGGTAGTGGTTGAGGGCCGCGAGGCGGCGGGGTTCGCTCATATAGGTGCTGTTGTTGAGCTGTTGGATGATGTGTTGGTCGCGGTTTTCTTCATCGGTTGCGGGTGCTTCCCCGTCCGTTTCTGCGGCGTAGGGAGAAACCCGACCGCCTCTGTACTCGTGGAGGGTTTCTTCGTGAAGCAGGGAGCTTTCGGCGAGGTCGATTCCGTCGAGCTCGGTGAAGGCCCAGCGCTCGAGATCGGCGGCTTGGATGGTGCGATGGGTTCGGCGAATCCAGTCTTGCCACTGATTGCACTTGGCGGGGACGGTGCGCACGGCGGGCCCCTCGCCTGCCAAGGCGGCGGTGAAACTGCGAGGCATCCGGGCCTTTCGGGTGATGCGCGTGCCGTAATGGGGCGGTTCGATGGGCTCTTCGCGAGGCTCACCGAGGGGTGCGGCGCCGCCGAGGGCATAGTAAATGTAATCGGTGGTGTACCGCTGGATGGCGAGTACCTGCTGGGTTCGGTCGAGGCCGTACCCGGCGAGGTACGCCAGGGTCTCCGGGCTGAGAATTTCGAGGGTGCTGTGCTCCTCGAAGGCGTTGGTGAGGGTGCTGGGCTGCAGGGATGCACGCAGGTGCCCAGCGACCTCGGCGGGGATGAGCTCGCGGAGGGTGTCGCCGATGGTGCGTTCGCTGAGCTCGGGCGGGGTGTTCAGGTAGGGTTCGACAGCGCTGATGGCGGTCTCCCAGTAGCAGAGGTCGAGCTGGGCCTGGCGGTAGGCTCGGTCGGTGGTGGTGACCGGGACGCGTTGAGCGCGGGTTGCGCTCCAGAGCTCGGTGGCGGATTCCCAGTCATCGCGGGCAGAGGGGTTGTTGGTCGTGTCGGTATCCCAGGGGCTCCGGGCGAAGTTGCCGGTTGCGTCGGGCGCGATGCTGTCGCCGAGACTGGTTCGCCATGCCTGGTAGCGGCTGGCGTGAAGGTCTTCGATGGGTCCGAGAAGGGTGAGCGCTTCCATGCGGTCGTTGAGAGCCCACACGGTGGCGGCGCCGGCGTAGATGATGTCTTCGCAGCGTCGTTCGCCGACGATGCGCGGGTCGAAGAGCATGTGTGCCCAGGAGCTGATGCGGCTCTGCGCGGTGATGTCTGCGCCGACTTCGTGCAGGGTCGCGGCGGTTCGGGTGGCTGGGTCGAGTTGGCGTTGGCGTACGGCGTTATCGCCATCGACGATGATGGCGTAGAAGCGGTTGAGGGGCGCCCCGTCGTATTCGGCGGGAATCATGGTGAAGAGGCCGGTGAGGTACACGGCGCGGTGGCTTTCGGGGAGCGGTTCTTCAGGCAGGTTGACGCGCAGGCTGGGGCCGAGGACGGAGTTGTGGGCGGTGAGGATGATCAGGGAGCGTTCGGGCCAGTAGCCGTTGTGGTGGAGGGCGTGGCTGAGAACGTCGTACTCGGTGGAGATTGAGGGAGGCGCGGGGCTCGGGGCGCCGTTCGGAAGACTATCCGTCCGGACGGCTGCGTTCTGGAGGCCATCTCGGGTGTTAGGGTTCTGGGGGCTGGGCTTCTGGGTCTTGCGGTGCTTGTTCATGGTTCCACAATGTCAGGTGCGTCGCCTTGGCATCCGTTAAAGAAAAAATCTGTGGATATCTCCTCTGTAAAGAGAAGAAAATCCACAGATTTATTCGTTTTGTTCGGTTTTTCGGGTACTGCACCGCGGCGGTTCCGTCACATTCGGTCACGAACGCCCCGCTGTACGGTCGGTTGGAGGGCCGCAGATGCAGGTGAGTCTCCCCTCCTCCCGGCGCCGCGCCTCGACGAATCGGTTAGCGTCTGCCTAGCGTTCCCCTAGTGCTCGTCCAGGAAGCGTTCGAAGAGGGCACCAATCTCGTCGCGGCTCGGAATGTTGTTGGCGTCCCGTCGCGAAAGCGGAATGGCGATATCCGAGGTGCGGTAGTTCTCGTCGTAGTTCTCTTCCATGGTCGTGATCATGCGCCCAATTTCGGGGTTCTGCTTGACCTGGTCGTTAATCTGCCCGTGCACGTGGCGGGCGGCCTCGCGCAAATCGTCGGTGGGTAGCGAGAGATGCGCGGCCATGCCCACGTGCTCGAGGGCGATGAGGGTGCCCTGCGGCAGGTCGGCCTCGGAGATGTACTGCGGAATATTCACGCCGAATCCCACGGTGTCGTAGCCGTTGTCGGTAAAGAGCACCTCGAGCAGGTTGGTGATGGTCGCGTGCATATCCGCGGTAGGCTTCCACGGCGAGATGCCGCGAATCAGGTCCTTGCGGGAACCGTGCGCGGTGACGGGGAAGGGCCGAGTGTGCGGCACGGGCATGGGGTAGGCCGAAACCAGCACGATGAGCGAAGGCTGCAGGCGTCGCACAATGCTGAGCAGGGCCTTCTGAAAACGCTGCCACTGCAGGTCCGGTTCGGCGCCGGTGAGCAGCAGGAAGGGCTGATCGAGGCTATCCTCGACGGCGTAGAGCTTGAGCTGCGGGTACTGCGGGTTCTCGAAGTGGTCCTTCTCGTAGTGCACGAAGGGGCGGCGGGCGCGGTAGTTGTGCAGCTGGTCGCTGTCGAACTCGACGATTTCAATGTTCTTCAGCTCGCTGAGGAGCACCTGCCCGAGCTGTCCGGCGGTGGATCCGGCGTCCTGCGGGCTGGAGAGTGCGATGACGAGGGTCAGCCCGTGCATCCGCGGATCGTCGAGGATTTTGGTGTTAGCTAAGTAGAGGTCTTCGGGATTGAGCATGACAGCCTCCTCACTATGAATCCGTTCGGCCCGCCACACCGTGTTTCGTCGCGGGGCTGGCCGACGCGCCTTTCTGTCATCAGACGCTTTCCGTAGTCTTTCATTCTAGGCCAAGAAGATTGTGTTGGCTTCTATCTCGGCGTTTTCTCGCGGCGGGTGAACGGTCTGCCCCGCATGAGCCAAAATGCTGGGGACCCCCGCGGACGGCTTGCGAGCGTACGCGCCGCACACCCCCGCCCCATCCGGTAGAGTAGAAACGGGTAGTCCGCGTACTTTTGCGCGGCGCATCCCGCCTCTACGGGCACCGTTTCGCACGGTTCGCCAGCTTCGGGTGGGATGGTTTCAAGAAGACATACGCAAAGGAGTAACGATGTCTCTTTCCCTATCGATTCACAGCACCGACCTTGAGGCGCTGGAGGCCGACGTTCTGATCCTGGGTGTTCTGAAGGGTTCCGAGGGCCCGTACCTGGCCCCGAACTCGCTGTCTGAGGATTCCGCCGAGGGTATCAACGAGCTGCTGGAGGCGCTGGGTGCCTCGGGTGCCCCCGATCAGCTGCTACGCCTGCCGGGCCTTGAGGATTCGGGTGCCGGCATCGTGGCCCTGGCTGGTCTGGGTTCCGATCAGGCTACCGGTCAGGAGCGTCTGGATGCCCTGCGCTACGCCGCCGGTTCGGCAAGCCGCCAGCTGGCCGGTTCCGCCGAGGAGATTGCCTTCGATTTCGGCCTGTCCTCCGTGGATGAGATTGAGGCCGTCGCGCACGGCGCCGTGCTGGGTAACTTCATCGAGGAGGGTATGCGCGGCAAGACCCAGGATTCGATCAAGGAAGAGATTGAGTCCGTCCTGATTATTTCCTCGATTGATCCCGATAAGGCGGAGCCCGCACTGGTGCAGGCCCTGGTCCTGGGCGAGACCACCAAAGACGCACGCCGTCTGGTGAACCTGCCCCCGTCGCACCTGTACCCCGAGACCTTCGGTGAGTTTGCGGCTGAGTTGGCCGAAGATTACGCAAACGTTGAGATTGAGCTCTTCCACTACGACCGCCTGGTCGAGGAAGGCTTCGGCGGTATTGCCGGCGTTGGCCAGGGTTCTCCCCGCAAGCCCGTTCTTGCCGTGGTGAAGTACGTCCCCGAGAACCCGAAGGCTCACGTGGCGTTGGTGGGTAAGGGCATCACCTTTGACTCCGGCGGTAACTCGCTGAAGCCCGCCGCTTCGATGATGACCATGAAGTGCGATATGGCCGGTGCCGCAGCCGTGCTGAATGCCGTGGTGGCCTCCGCTGAGCTGGAGGTTCCGGTGGCCGTGACCGGTTACCTGTGCCTGGCCGAGAACATGCCCGGCGGCCACGCCCTGCGCCCCGAGGATGTCATCACCATGCGCGACGGTCGTACCGTTGAGGTGCTGAACACCGATGCCGAGGGTCGCCTGGTTATGGCGGACGGTATCGCGCTGGCTTCCGAGGCTAAGCCGGACGTCATTCTGGATATCGCCACCCTGACCGGTGCTGCTATGGCCGCCCTGGGCCTGCGCACCGCCGCTCTGCTGGGTGACGAGGAGATTCGCGAGCGCGTGCAGGCTGCCGGTGCATCCGCCGGTGAGGCTTACTGGCCGATGCCGCTGGAGTCTTACCTGCGCAAGAGCCTGGACTCGCAGGTTGCCGATATTAAGAACATCGGTTCGCGTTTCGGCGGTGCCCTGACCGCGGGCCTGTTCCTGAAGGAGTTCGTGGGCGAAGGTATTCCGTGGGCTCACCTGGACATCGCGGGCCCCGCGTTCAACGAGGAGGCACCCTACGGTTACACCCCGAAGGAGGGTACCGGCTTCGGTACCGCAACCCTGGTGAACTTCATCCAGTCCTACGCCAAGTAGAGGGTTCGGCTGCGCCGGGACTCTTGCAGAGGGCTTCCTCTCTGCAGTGTTTCCGCTGATTGCTGAACGGTTATATAGGGATGCGCGAGGCGCTTTGGCCGAACAGGCCGGGGCGCCTCGCGCGTTGCGTTGAGGTCATTTCCGCCTTTTCTCGGTTCGTCGGAGAGGGAGCTTTTCTTCTCCCGCCCGGGCCTTTCGGCATCCCCGTGCGAGAACGGCCCGGGCGGGGTGTCCAGCATGCTATATGCCTCGAATTTTTTGGCCTCTTTGCGGGATTATTTGGCTAAAAACCACCCTGAGTGAACTTAAAGGGGCGGTATCGGGGGTATTCTTGTATTAAGTGTTTTTCTGCGTACGCGGATGGGCGCGCGTCTTTTTGATGCGGGCCTGCTGTGTGTGCCGGGGAACCTACCAATAAGGTAAGAACTCATTGCACGGGGTCGTACCCCACCAACTATGCAAGGGAGCAATATCGTGGCTCAAGAATTCGATATCCTCATCCTCGGCGGCGGTTCCGCTGGTTACTCTGCAGCTATTCGCGCACGCCAGCTGGGCTTCACCGTCGGTCTGATTGAGAAGGAAAAGGTCGGCGGCACCTGCCTGCACACCGGCTGCATCCCCACCAAGGCCTACCTGCACGCTGCTGAGCTGGCCGAGGACGCACGCGAGGCATCCAAGGTCGGTGTCAACGCTGTTCTGCAGTCCATCGAGATGGGCAAGGTTCGCGATTACAAGGACGGAATCGTCTCCGGTAAGTTCAAGGGTCTTGCAGGCCTGCTGAAGATGAAGGGCGTAG
>ERZ1674245.322-NODE-322-length-16522-cov-24.376632_pt1 | contig 16522 bp, 10 predicted proteins | sample MGYA00581205_ERZ1674245 | MGnify/ENA primary metagenome ERZ1674245 (study PRJEB41354, sample SAMEA4873314) | human saliva metagenome | biome: human-associated habitat [ENVO:00009003]; feature: mouth environment [ENVO:08000002]; material: saliva material... | reverse complement strand
GTGTTCCGGCTGCTATTGGTTACGCCGAAGAGTCCGGCATTCCCTACGGTAACGGTCTGGTCAAGAACGCCTACGTGGGCCGAACCTTCATTCAGCCCTCGCAGACCATCCGCCAGCTCGGTATCCGTCTGAAGCTGAACCCGCTCAAGTCTGTGGTGGCTGGCAAGCGCCTCGTCGTTATTGACGACTCCATTGTTCGCGGTAACACTCAGCGCGCCCTCGTGCGTATGCTCCGCGAAGCTGGCGCGAAGGAAGTGCACGTGCGCATCTCCTCCCCGCCCGTGAAGTGGCCCTGCTTCTACGGTATTGACTTCGCCTCCCGCGCGGAGCTGATTGCGAACGGCCTGTCCGTGGACGAAATCGCCTCCTCCCTGGGCGCCGATTCGCTCGGCTTCATCTCCCAGGACGGCATGATGGCAGCCACCGAGCAGCCCGCCGAAAACATGTGCACCGCATGCTTCACCGGCAAATACCCGATTGAGTTGCCGAGTGAGGAACGACGCGGCAAGTCCCTCTTCGACTCCACGGAGAAGGGCAAGGGCGGACCCCTCGCCGGTAAGGCAGCTGAGGTGACCGTGGAGCGCCCCGTCCCCTCCAAGCCTGAGCATGCTGAGGCCGTTTCGATTGACACCCGCGAAGGCACCGAAACTCTCGAAACGAAGTTCGATCCCTCCGCAGTACAGGTTGCCGCAGACGACGCCGGTATGGGCATGTGCAGCCCCGGCCCCGACGCCGATCTCGAGGGCCTGCTGACCGAGGCGGACCGCATCCCCGCAAACTCCTCCGCTACCGCTACCCCGAAGGAATCCTAATGAGCGAGAACACCACCACCGTAACCTACGCGAGCGCAGGTGTTGACGTTGAGGCTGGCGATCGCGCCGTTGAGCTGATGAAGGGCGCTATCAAGGCGACCCACAACTCCTCCGTTGTTGGTGGCGTGGGCGGCTTCGCGGGCCTGTACGATGTCTCCGAGCTCGTCAAGTACCGCAAGCCCTACCTGGCTACCTCCACCGACGGTGTGGGTACCAAGGTCGCTATCGCGCAGGCACTCGATATTCACGACACCATCGGTTACGACCTGGTCGGCATGGTCGTGGACGACATCGTGGTCTGCGGTGCGAAGCCGCTGTTCATGACCGACTACATTGCTACTGGCAAGGTCGTTCCCGAACGTATTGCTGACATTGTGCGCGGTATCGCTGGCGCATGTGCACAGGCTGGCACCGCCCTGGTTGGCGGCGAAACCGCTGAGCACCCCGGTCTGCTCGCAGAGGACGAGTACGATGTCGCCGGTGCCGCAACCGGTCTGGTTGAAGCGGACGAGCTGCTCGGCCCGGACCGCGTGCGCGAGGGTGACGTGCTGATCGCTATGGCGTCCTCCGGTATTCACTCCAACGGCTACTCCCTGGTCCGCAAGGTCCTGAACGTAGCCGGCTGGGGCCTGGAGCGCCAGGTGGACGAGCTGGGTCGCACCATCGGTGAGGAACTGCTCGAACCCACCCGCGTGTACGCGGCGGACTGCCTGGATCTGGCGGCTGCCTTCCCCGTCAACGGCGAGGACGGCACCACCGGTAGCGGTGTGCGTGGCTTCTCTCACGTGACCGGTGGCGGCCTGGCTGCTAACCTGGCACGCGTGCTGCCCCAGGGCCTGGAGGGTCGCGTGGACCGCTCCACCTGGCAGATTCCCGCCATCTTCTCCCTGATTGGTTCGCTGGGCAACGTGCCCCTGGCCGACCTGGAGCGCACCCTGAACCTGGGCGTGGGCATGATCGCTATCGTTGACCCCTCCGTGGCTGAGGCTGCTACCAAGCGCCTGAATGACCGCGGTATTCCCTCCTGGATTATGGGTGATGTTGTTGCCGCTGGCGAGCCCGAGGCAAACAGCGCGGACTACATTCAGGGCGCTAAGGGCGTGGACGGCGGCGCGGTTCGCCTGCTGGGCTCCTACGCTTCCTAAGGACGCTTTCTCCAGTAGGTAGCGAGCGCCAGCTTGCTGGTGCTGATGATTCTATAGACCGGGGCGGTCACCCATGCGGTGGCCGCCCCGGTCTTTGTGTGTCTACCGGCGGGGCGTGCTGTCCCGTGTGTTTGATGCCAGCTTTTTATTTATTTTCACGCGTATTTCAGGCTATTTTTATTTTTTGCTATCAACTGCATTTTTAATGCATTCTAGTGCTTACACCACAGTGTTAAAACATTTATTTCTCTCCCCTGTCAGCAAGAGGTGCCGCATATCCTGCCTCGTATACTCCAACCCTCAAGCTTTACTTATATAAACTCTCATTCATTGGGTGCTATTCAGCCTCCAGAGGTTGATTTTCTGTACATTAACCCGTGAAAAGCACCTCAAAAATCCCTCAAGTTCACCTTGAGGTGATACCTTAAAGAGGTACGTTGCACACCGTCCAAAAAGAGTTCTTCCGGTACGCAAAAAGAGTCAAAGAAACGTTATTCCCTCACCCCTTTCACACTTCAGCGCGCCCAAAAAGGCCCCCTTTTACTACCCCGTAAAAACCCTATGCGCACCTCGTGCACCTGCAGACGGAAGCACCAGTACACATCACACAGTCCGCATACCACCTACATCAGGAGAACCAGATGAGGCTTCCATACATCGGCGCGCAGCGCACCGAAACACCTCCTCACCCCTGCATCGATAACCACCGCATCGATAATCGCCGCCGTAAGCGCCCCGCACGCGCAGCGCTGAGCCTGCTCGCCGCCGGCGCCATCCTCTTCGGAGGCGACCTGCCCGCCGTCCTCGCGCAGGCACCCAGCGACGAAGCCATCCTGGCAGCAGCTCAGGCAGCGCCCCAGATTGAAGGCCCCGTCAGCCCCCTCACCCTCACACGCAACGGCGTAACACGCCCCACCACCCCCACCGCGGCGGCACCCGGCACGCTCCCCCAGCAGAACTTCGACCGATTCATCGTCACCTACACCAACGAAGCCAAGCAGCGCAAAATGCTGCGCGACGGCGAGTGGGACGCAGTCCGCGGCATCGTTGACGACATCATGGACACCGTCGACGTCGTCAGCGAAGCACTGAACGTCGACACCAAGTTCCTGCACAACACCTCCACCGATGACGCCGTCATCCAGACCTCCAAAACCCTCAACAAAAACGAGGCGAAGGAGTTCATGGCGAAGGTCGCCTCCGACCCGGACGTAGCCTCCGTCGAGCCCGACTACATCAACTACCCCGCCGCAGAAGGTGACATCACCTTCCAGTTCAACGACCCGCAGTACAGCAAGCAGTGGAACCTCACCAACCCCACCACCGGCGTTCAGAACACCGGTAACGCGCGTCTGCGCCGCGGCGCAAACGTGAAGGTCGCCGTACTCGATACCGGCTACGTGCCGCACCCCGACCTGGTTACCGGCATGGCGAACGGCTACGATTTCGTCAGCGACCCGCTCAGCGCCCGCGACGGCGACGGCCGCGACCCCAACCCCAGGGATGAAGGCGACTACGCGCCCTACAACCTCTGCAAGGACCAGGCGAACGCCCACACCTCCACCTGGCACGGCACCAGCGTTGCCGGCATTATCGGTGCCCGAGGCAATAACCGCATGGGCATCGTCGGCGTTGCCGACCTCGCCCGCGTGCAGCCTGTGCGCGTACTGGGCCGATGCGGTGGCCGCACCTCAGACATTGCCGACGCCATCATCTGGGCTGCCGGCGGACACGTTGACGGAGTACCGGACAACACCTACCCCGCCAAGATCATCAATATGTCCATCGGCACCGTAACCCAGTGCCCCGCCGCGTACCAGCGCGCCATCAACATTGCACGCTCCAAGGGCGCAATCGTGGTCGCCGCGGCCGGTAACGGCAACACGGAGGCGTCCAAGTACGCGCCCGCCAACTGCATGGGCGTCATCACGGTTGGTGCAACCACCAAGGCTGGCACGCGAGCTTCGTTCTCCAACTACGGCACGAGGGTTAACATCTCGGCACCGGGTGAGGACATTCTCACCCTGTCCATGAAGAGCCTCGACCGCCCGGATTACACTAAGTTCAGCTACGACTACGAGAGCGGCACCTCCATGGCGGCACCGCACGTCTCCGCTCTGCTGGCGCAGCAGCTGGTCAACGGCACCTCCATCACCACCAAGCAGGTTGAGGAGGCGTTCACCCTCGCGGGGGGAAACCGCATCAAGTGCGATAAGTATTTCTGCAGCCGAGGTATTATCAACAGCTTCAACCTGGCTAAAAAGGCTGGAAACTTGGACGCGAACGGCAAGGTAACCTACCTGCGACCGCGCAAGACCATCAAGGTGATCTCTAAGGGACTGAGCGCAGGCGCATCTAACACTAAGATTGCCGATAGAGCCGCCACCGACGAGGCAGCCGAAGCAACCGCAGAAGCTCTCACGGCAGGAGCCAACGGCGAGAGCCTCACCGGTGACTACGACCGGATTCCCGGCGCTCCCGCCATGGAAATCCCCGAAGATGCCCAGGTCTACGACCTGAACGGTGACGCCGAACCCATCGCCCAGGACGAACCGCTGGTCACCAACCCCGCGCAGAAGCCCCGCGAGGTCAATGAACAATAAGCTATCTGCTACCGACACCCCATCAGGCCCAGTCGACAGCGCATAGTAAAAGCCCCCGCTGAGAGAACTCATCGGGGGCTTTTCGTATCTAAAACGAGTTTTGACTAGCGGCGGTTACCGGTCGCAAAGCCCAGGTAGCCAGTGTTCGGGTATGCACTGCTCGGGTAACTGCTGTTCGGGTAGGTGTTCGCGGATGCACCGTACCAGGAGCGGTAACGCGGAGTGTGGCCGTGACGCGGACGCGACGGGTAGGAGGGGCGGGTCACCGGGCGGGACGGGCGGGTCACCGGACGGCTAGCCTTAGGCGCGGGGGTCACCTTCGGTGCAGGGGTTGCCTTAGGTGCGGGGGCCTGCTGACGCTTAGCATCCTCCTCAGCCTTCTTGCGTGCCGCCTCTTCAGCCGCCTTCTTGCGTGCGGCTTCCTCCTCAGCCTTCTTGCGTGCCGCCTCAGCCGCAGCGGCATCGGCAGCCTCACGGTCGGAGCGGACCTGCTGAACCGCACGCGCCGCATTCACAATGCCGGAACCGCACGCGGACTGGTCGCACTCAACACCCTGAGAGGTGGACTGCAGAACCTTCTTCGCCTGAGCGTAAGTGAGCTTCGGGTCGACCGCCTTCATGAGCGCCACAATACCGGCAACATGCGGTGCCGCCATGGAAGTGCCCTGGTACTCGGCGTAGTCAGCCTTACCCGGAGCGGTCTTACCAGCGTTCAGGGTGGAGAGAATACCGCCACCCCAGTAGCTGCGGTCGCCACCGGGCGCGCTCACGTCCACGCGGGAGCCGTAGTTGGAGAAGTAGGAGCGCTTGCCGTTCTTATCGGTTGCGCCCACGGTGATGACGTCCTCGCAGTTGCCGGGGCTGGACTTCGAGGCGTCAAAGTTGTTGTTACCGGCTGCGACGACCACGATGGAGCCGCGCTTATTCGCCTGAGCAATCGCCTGGCGGTACGGGGTGGTGCAGGCACCCTCGCTGCCGATGGACATGTTAATGACCTGGGCAGGGTTCTGGTTTGCGGGAACACCGCGCACGCTACCGCCGGCAGCCCAAATAATGCCGTCGGTGATGTCCGAGTCGAAGCCGCCGCAGGCGCCCAGAACGCGCACGGGCACGATCTTCGCCTCGGGTGCCACGCCGGCAATGCCCTCGTTATTGTTCGCGATAGCGGCAATGGTGCCCGCCACGTGGGTGCCGTGCCAGTCGGAGGCGGTCGCCTTCGAACCGGTGAAGCACTGGTTATCTACGGTCCAGTTGCCGGCATCGGTCGGGTCGGAGTCGCGGCCGTTACCGTCGTTGGAGAACGCCGACTCGGCAATGAAGTCGTAGCCGGGCAGCACGTTAGCGTCCAGGTCCGGGTGGGCGGTAATGCCGGAGTCCAGCACCGCCACGGTCACGCCCTTGCCGCGGGTGGTGCCCCATGCCTCCAGCGCGGAGACGCCCTTTTCACCGGTGAGGGACCACATACGGTTCATCTTCGGGTCGTTAATCTTGACGGGCTCCGCGGAGGTGTGATCCACGGTAGCATAGCGGCGCATATCGGGCGACACGGAGGCGACCTTGGAGTTCGCTCTCAGGGCATCCATGTACTGCTGCGCCTGAGCGGGGGTGAGAGCCGCGGAGGTGGTGACCACGCTGGCATCCAGCGCGGTAGAGCGGACGTAGCTGGTCTTAATGTTCAGCAGCTCGTCAATGCTCTGCACCTCGGAGCTGATGCCCGCATAGAGTGCGTCGCTCCAGGTTGCCTGCTGGGTGCCGGCGGCTGCGGACCAGTCAATCTGGTCTGCGGTGGCATCGGTGGAGGCGGCGTTCTTCGCCTCATCGGTGTAGGTGATGATGAAGCGGTTGTATGCCACGGGCGCGGTCTGGGTGGTGTTAGAAGCCTGTGTCGCCACAGAAGCCTGGGTTGCGTGGGTGGCCTGCGCGGTGGGTGCCGCCACGGCGGGGATCACGCTTGCCGAGAGCAGGCAGGTTGCGGTGACGAAGCTCAGCAGGGAACGCTGTGAGGAGCGTGCCTGCGAGGGGCGAGCAATGCGAAGCATGGACGTCCTTGGGGTGAGTGGTACCGGGTGCGCACGATGCGGCGTAGCGTTGCCGTCTCGCGTTGAGGGCGTGTGCTCGGTACGAGTGAATACGGAAGAGTGAGGTGTTGGTGCGTATTGTGTGCTGTGAAGTGGTTCCACAATGTGCGTGCACGGGTACGCACCGTGAGATACTCTAGCACCCTTTTGGGGTTACTTTATGAATAAAATAACCTTTGTGATGCAGGCCATTTTATGCATAGATGAGTAAAACTTAAATCACTACTTTAAGTCGCGAGAGTATTCCGACTAGGCATTTCTTTATCTGCATTTACATGAAAGAAAAATCTCATTATTTACGCCACACTATCGAGTTTTAGCCCCGCCACACATAGAAAAAGGTGCTAGGATAGCGATATCTCACCACATAAACTACTTCCGATGAACTCCCGCACGGGGGTTTAGAGAAAAATACACATCAATGCAGTGATGTGCATTTTCTTTTTCTATTCGCTCCTCACAAGCAAATATGCAAAAGAATGTAAATGTTTTCTCAAAAGTGCATTTATGTGGGTGGATGACCAACCCACTTGCCGCTTCCGGCACTCACATACGCAAAGGACCCCGATGTCTTTTACCACTCACCCCTCAGCGCGCGGTGTCGCACGCACCGCTCTGAGCCTGGGCACCGCCGCAGCACTCGTCACGACCCTGGGCGCCCCCGCATCCTTCGCGGCACCCGCCAAGGCTAACGGAGCCGAGCGCGCCAAGGCGCACACCACCATTTCCTCCCTCAGCTCCGAGCAGCAGAAGGCAGGCTTCAACCGCTTCGTTATCACCTACACCGATAGCGCACTGAACGCAGGTGGCATCAACTGGGCAAGCCCCGCAGGCACCCAGGTCGCCACCTGGAACGACGCCCTCTACCAGGGTCTCACCTCCGAGGTGAAGAGCGTCGATGACCTCTTCAAAATCAAGACCAACTACGTACGCACCACCGCCCAGAAGGCGACCGTGGTGACCCTCTCCTCCAAGCTCACCGCAGAGCAGGCAGAGAAGTACATGGCAGCGCTGAGCTCTAACCCCTCCGTTGCGTCGGTTGAGCCCGACCTGCTGCGCCGCTCCAACGCACGCACCCGTACCGCCGCTACCTCCAAGGTCGCTCAGGTAGCCCAGGCTGCCCAGGCGTCGAACCAGGTTGTGGCACCGAACGACACCCTCTACCCGCAGCAGTGGAACCTGCACGGCACCAAGGGTCTGGCCGCGCCCGAGGCATGGAAGACCACCCAGGGTGCCGGCGTGACCGTTGCTGTGATTGACTCCGGCATCGTCAAGCACCCCGACCTGGACGCTAACGTCCTGCCCGGCTACGACTTCATCACCGAGCCCTCCATTGCTCGTGACGACAACGGCCGCGACTCCGACCCGACCGACCAGGGCAACTGGGAAGAAGCGGGCGTCTGCGGTGCTGATGCAGAGGCAAGCGAGTCGAACTGGCACGGCACCCACGTTGCCGGCTCCATCGCGGCGATTATGAACAATAAGCGCGGTATCGTCGGCGTGGCACCCTCCACCAAGATCCTGCCCGTGCGTGCCCTGGGCATGTGCGGCGGCTACGACTCCGACATTGCGGATGCAATGGTTTGGGCAGCCGGCGGCACCGTTGAAGGCGTTCCTGCGAACTCCAACCCCGCCAAGATCATTAACCTCTCCCTCGGCGGCGAAGGCACCTGCCCCGCAACCTACTCCAAGGCTATTGCTGAAGTGAACAAGCGCGGCGCGATTCTCGTTGTCGCTGCTGGTAACGATGGTCAGGACACTTCCAAGGTCGCTCCGGCTAACTGCGGCGGTTCGATCGTGGTGGGCGCTACCGACCAGAACGGTAAGCGTAGCGACTTCTCCAACTACGGCAAGATTGTTGATGTGAGCGCTCCCGGCAGCAACATCATGTCCACCGTGGATCTGGGTACCACCGTGTCCACCGGCGCAGGCTACACCGAGTACGACGGCACCTCCATGGCAGCACCCCAGGTTGCTGGCGTGATTGCTCTAATGAAGTCCGTGGATCCCTCGCTGAACGCTGAGCGTGCAAAGCAGATTCTGAAGCAGAGCTCCAAGCCGCTCACCTGCGATGTGAACGGTTGCGGTTCCGGCATTGTGAACGCCGCGAGTGCACTGGCTATGGTGCAGGGCAAGAAGGACCCGAACCCGCAGGCAAAGCCCTGGCCGAAGCGTGCACCCAAGCACCCGACCCGTGCGGCTCGTGTTGGTTACGTGACTAACCCGGCTGTTAACCACAACCCGCCGTTCCTGATTACTGCCCACGGTCTGATTCCCGGTCAGTAATCGGCATGTTGCCAGCTCGGAAGCCGGTGAGCCAATAGGCTTCTGAAGGATGCCACATACAAAAAGCCCCCGTTGAGTTTTCTCAGCGGGGGCTTTTCGTGAACAGAAACGCTGCGGCTTTTGGTGCTGCAGCTTGCTTCTCCCACCCACCCTCACGACTGACAGGTGGGAGAAATCTTGGGGTACGCCCCTAACGAGCTGGACGCTAGGGTAGACGAGCTAGGGGCGTACCTGGGAGGCGCGCGCACCGGTACGGATACCTGCTGCCTCCATGCGAGCGGACTCGTAGCTCACCGCGCGCAAGCCGGAAGAGGCGGCGATTGCCTGAGTCTTTTCTCGCGTATTTTCCTGACGCTGGGTGGGTAGAAAAACCCAGCGGCGCTGGACCGCGAAGCTGATCGGGATCAGAATCAGTTCGGTCAGGATCTTAGCGACCAGCAGGGACGCGCCCAGGCCAGTCAATGCTTCCATCAGAGCCGCGTTGGCTGCGAGGATACCCACCGCCAGCACGGCGTACCGTACCAGCGAGGAGGATGCCGAGGGGCGTGCGCCTCCGTCGTGCATGAGCATTCGGTTGACGGTGAAGTTCGTCAGCGCCGAGATGATGCGGGCGCCAACCACGGCCGCCAGCAGCGGAGCGCCCATGCCCACCAGGACGAAGAGGGCGATAGCGTCCACGAGGAAGCCGGTCAGGAAAGACGATGCCAGGAAGGCAAGTAGCGGTGCGTAAATGAGCGCTGAGTCCTGCAGAGGCCTAAAGTGGCTGGTCGGGTTGCCGGGCTCGTAGACCTTCACGATGGGTACCTGCACCAGCTCCACGTCTGCGCGGGTTGCGCGTAGCAGCATGGAGAACTCGTACTCGTACTTATCGCCGGGAATCTGCAGTAGCCAGTCCAGGATCTGCGGGGTGAAGCCGCGCAGACCGGTCTGGGTGTCTGCCACGCGGGCGCCGGTCGCCAGGGCGAAGAAGCCTACGGTTGCGCTGTTGCCAATTTTGGAGCGCAGCGGCACCCTGGTGCCTTCTTCGCCGGCGTTCGGGTCGGGCTTGGTACGCACGCCGAGGATGATGCTCCGCTGACCTGCCACCGCGGCGGTTTCGGTGCGCACGCCCACACGGAAGATGTCCCGAGGTAGGTGCTGGCCGTCCGCGTCGGCGGTGACGATGACCTCGCCGGGGCGGTTTGCTTTCGCCCAGGCGATGCCGGTGCGCAGTGCCGCACCCTTGCCCCTGTTGGCGGGGTGGGTCTGCACGGTCACGCCGTCGATGCGCAGTTCGGTAAAGATGGGTGCGTAGGCGCTACCGGATCCGTCGTCAATCACGAGGATTTCGGCGTCCGGGTCCTGTGCGTGCAGGGCCCGTGCAAGGCGGACCAGTGATTGGTCCGGCTTATAGGCGGGTATCAGGATAATCACGATGCGCTCCCTGCAATGTAGAGAATGTCGCTGGTGCCACGTTCCTTGGTGCCACCCTGCGGGCGGTTGACCAGCTTGTTGTTGAAGACCATGGCGGAGGAGCCACCACCGTCCAGGTTGTAGGCGCTCACGCAGCCGAGGTCCTTGAACATCTGGGCGAACTCGGGCATGGTCACGCCACGCGAGTAGTTGGTGGAGCGGCCATCGACCACGATGAAGACCAGGTGGTTGGTGCCAAGCACGCCCACACCGGTTCGCGGCTGGTTGCCCTGGATGGAGTGGTTACCGAAGTTGGTGTCCACCTCGACGCTGTCGATGCCGTCGACGATTGCGGAGTCCTTGACCAGTGCGGGCCGAAGGAGAGGGTGTTCCACACACCCTCGCTGACGAGGGTCTGGGCATTGGTTGCGGTTTCGTCGTAGAGCTTGACGGAGCCGTCGCGGTAGAAGGCCAAACCCTCGCGAGCGCCGGAGTCACGGTAGACAACACCGTTTCGGATCACGATGCCGGTGGTACGGAAGCCGTAGTAGTCACCGTTGATCGCCCAGATGCCATTGTGTTCGGACGCCATGTTCGAGGGGGTGTCGATGATGTTCTGGCCGAACTTGTTGTTGGCGAAGGCGCTTCGCAGCAGGGTTGCATTGTCGAGCTTGATGTCCGCTACGAAGGAGACGACCGCATCGGAGCCGCTACCGGTGGTGGTGGAGGTGATGGTAATCGAGCCTTCGTTAGCGGTGAGGCTCTGACCGTTGACCTTCACGCCGGTCAGTTCGGTGGGGTCTGCGGTGGCAGATCCGGAGGCGCTTGCGTTTGCCTGAGCTGCTGCCGCCTCGTAGGCGGTGGTGTCTTCGATTTCGGTGTGCTCTGCCAGGTAGCGGTTGTACGCCCAGCCTGCGCCGCCGCCAACTACTGCGAGTGCGCCGAGGCCGCCGCCGATGAAGATTCGACGGGTGAGCTTCTTCTTGGCTAGCTTCTGCTCTGCGGCGGTTTGTGCTGCGTTAGCTTGTTCTGCCGCGGTCTGGGTGGTCTGGTCAATGTTCTGAGTCATGTTCTGTTCGTTGTTCATGTCTCTAGAATGCCGGCCTATTCTCTGTGCCAGGCATGACTAAGCTGTGCAGAAGCTATGTATGCTTATTCATTTAAAACTTTTTTATTACTGCCTATGCTTTATTACCAGATAGCGATATGCATATCTATGTATAAACATGTGTACTGGCTGTGCGTACCAAGCAGTTGAGCACCCACCGCATCCCCGCTCCCCCACGTACACGTAGCCACTCGAAGGCACGAAAAAACCGGCTGAGCACCCCGTGCGGGGCCTCAAGCCGGTTCATCATCTGTAGAATACGCTCTCGGTCGATACCTACCGAATCATTCCGCGTATCCCTATGCCTCATCCTCGTAGGAAGCGTACTTTTCAGCGTATGCCGAGTAGTCGTCCTCGTCGTCATAGCGACGGCGGGACGAATCGGAGGACTTGGTATTCTTCGCGCTGCTGAGCTCACGCTCGAGAGCGCTGTAGTCGGTCTCGGGGCTGAAGTACTTCATCTCCCGAGCCTGCCTTGTTGCTTTAGCCTTCTGACGGCCGCGCCCCATGGCGTGACCCCCTCTTTCATCCTGTCCGAGGCGAACAGCACGCGCGGCGCATCGCTCTCGGATCGTTCAACAGTCTTTACTACACTATAGAGTACCCTGTTTCAGCCCTGAATGTCTCGCTGGACGGCACCTATTTTGCGTATCATGACACTTCTTCGCACCGGAACAACCGTTTTATTTTGCACCCGCGGCTTTTTACCCCAGCCGCCACACTCCCTATATAACACGTAGCCCCGCACCGGATATATCACCACATCCGATGCGGGGTGAGTGTCTCTGCCTCCGGCTCACTCACAAGACCGGGTTCGGAGAGGGTACCGTGCGGGTCATGACATCCTACACGGAGCTTGGGGAGGGTATTCCTACCGCTGAGCTTGCGGCAAGGGAACTACTAGCTTGCGGTGAAGGGGCGCTAGCTTGCGGTAAAGGAGCCCAGCGAGGTGGCGTTCGACGCCAGGGTGGTGCTGGAGGCATCCACGCTATCGGTGGTGGTGTACACGGTGTAGCTCTCGCCCTTGGTGATCTTGGAACTGGAGACCAGGATCAGTGCGGTGCTGGAGTTAGTCACCTTGTAGTTCGCCACCACGTTACCGGAGGAGTCGGCCACCTGTACGGTGGTGCCGGCACTCAGGTTCGATACGTTGCTGATCTTCACGTAGCCGCTGGTGGAGTTGGTCGAGGGCGCCTCGAACATGTCACCGGAGTTACCCGCGGCCACGGTCGTACCGTTGAGCAGCAGGTCGCCGTTGGTGTCCAGGGAGGTGTTACCGCCGGTGAAGGGGCCGTTCACGACCAGGGTGCCGCCCGAGAGGGTTGCCGTACCGTTGGAGTCGATGCCGTCGCCGTTCGCGTTCACGGTGACCGTACCGCCGGAGATGTTGATGGTTGCGTCGACCACCTCGAAGGTGCCGCCACCCATGCCGCCACCACCCATGCCACCGCCCATGCCGCCGCCAGCCGGGGGCTGACCCATGGTACCGGAGGGAGCCTGACCGCCCTGCGCGCTCTGCTTAGTCGAGGTTGCAGTAGTCGACTCAGTACCGGTCGAGGTGGTGCTGGTCGAGGTGGTGCTGGTCGAGTCGGTGGTAGTCGTAGTGCTATACGAGGCGTTGATACCGTCATCCGAGCTAGTCACGTTCACGGTGCCGTCCAGGATATTGATGTACTGCGCCTCAATACCCTCGTTCGACTCGGTGATATTCAGGGTACCGCCCGAGATTTCCAGCACGCGCTCGGCCTTGAAACCGTCATCACCTGCGGAGATGTTCACGGTACCGCCGCTCAGGCGTACCCAGCCGCGGTTGCCGTCGGTGTCGTTGGTTGCCTTGATGCCGTCCTTGGTGGCGGTCACGGTCACGGTGCCGTCGAGAATATCGACATAGTCCTTACCCTTGATGCCGGTGTTTGCCGCGGTCACCTCCAGGGTGCCGGAGGCAATGACCAGGCCATCAGAGGTGTGGATACCTTCTTCGTACTTACCTTTAACCTTCAGGGTGCCTTCGCCCGCCAGGGTCAGGTCACTCTTGGAGTAGATAGCTGCATCGGGGCTACCGCTGGCGGTATCCGAGTAGGAGGAGCCGTCAGAGACGGTGTTGGTGGTACCCGAGGCGGTGTAGATAACGACTTCGTCCGCCTCAACAACGTTGATAGCTGCACCGGTGGAGTTGGTGATTGTCGCGTTGTTCAGGATCAGGCGGACCATGTCGCTGTCGGCTGCATCAACCTTAATCTGGCCATCGTAGGTGCCGGTGAGCTTGTAGTTGCCCGCCTTGGTGATGGTGATGACGCCGTCGCTGACGGTCACACCGTCGGTCGCGGTCGGGTTAGAAAGATCGATAGTAACTTCGCTGGAGGAATCCCAGGTGACGTCCTTTGCGGAGTAGTGGGTGTCCTCGGCGAGCTTCGCGCCGCTCTTCACGTCGGTGGAGAAGGAGTCTGCCACCTTCGACGTGGTGCCCGAAGTGCTCGAAGCGGAGGTACTGATTGCGCTCGATGCGCTGGCATTCGATGCCGAGGTTGCCGAGCAGCCGGTCAATGCCAGGGCTGCCAGGAGGGTAATGGAGGTTGCGCTCTTAATCATATTGCTCTTTTTCACGGGTTTTCCTTTGTGTTTGGGTGACTACTCGCGTAGAGCCAGCGCCACAGGGGTAAGTCGTATATGAAATGTGAATATGTGTGAGAGCGGTTATTGCCTGTGTGGGGCGAATAAAACCGATGTTGTGCTTGGTTCGGGGGATAGATAGTTCGGGGGAGGGTATAGATGAGGGGCTGAGGGTGCGGGTAAGGTAGCACTACCCTACCCGCGCATCCCAGATTGCCGTTTTAGGCAGGTCGCTGTTTTAAGCGGGTTGCCATTTTAGGCGGCTGCGAAACGCTCGGTCAGCAGCTTCTGGTAATCCTCTTCGGTCATATCGTCCACGTTCAGGCGGGTGCCGTCGACCGGTTCCAGGTGCATCCAGTTCTTCAGGGTTTCTGCCCACTTGTTGCTTGCCAGCTGCGGGTTCAGCGCCGCCATACCGGTTGCGAACTTGGAAATCTTCGCGGGGGTGATGCCCGCATCCCAGAGGTGCTGATCTGCCACGGAGGGCTCCACACCGGACTTGGTTTCGATGATGACCGTGTTCGGCAGGCCGTAGGTGGTGCCGACCAGGTTGCCGTGGAAGTTACGGTAGTTCACGCCCGCCATGAGGATGTTCTCGGACATGGGGGTCCAGGTCAGGTTGGTGTCCACCGTCATGCGGGAGGCGACCGGGTTCTTCTCGCTCTGCGGCAGGAAGACCGTGGTACGGCGGTAGCCGGTGGTCAGAACCGCCTCGAGCTTGTGCACGGGGCCGGCGAGGATATCGCCGAGTGCTGCGGTGATGTACTCGTGACCTTCCGCGGTGAGCTGATCGCGGTTCTCGAAGGTGTACGGGATACGCTTCTTCACGGTCATATCCTGCTCACCGTCGGTCTTGACCTCCAGGAAGGTCAGCTCCGAGTCCAGGTAGCTACGGGTACGGATCTTGAAGGTGTCCTCGCGGCTGTAGGCTGCCGAGTGGTAGCTCTGCATCTGCGGGGTGTCGAAGTAGACCGAGTCGTAGGCGAAGTCGCGCTGGCCATCGATTTCCATCACGGAGGCGTCTGCGTCGAGCGTGGAGAGTACCTTGGCGCCGGTTTCTGCGTCGACAATGTACTTGCGGTCCACGCGGGTCTGCATGGCTGCCTTCTCGTTCATGGCTTCGAGGCTGATGCTCTTCCACTCTGCGGGGATGATGTTTGCGGCTGCGTTAGTCATGGGTCTTCGTCCTTCTAAGGTGCCGTCCCTGCGTGCTGGGCTGTGCGCTGGGGCGGCGTGTCGTGGGTATCGGAGATGTTTGTGCAGTTGGAGTGAATCGGAGGCTTTTATGCCGGCTGGTTTTACTTGCCCACCGGGGTACGCTGGAGCGGAACCATCCGGGTGTCCAGGGTGGTGTGCGCCTCGGCGGTGGGAACCTGAGGTGCTGCCGGGTAAGCCGCAGGAGCCTGCGATGCTACTGTCTGAGCGGCTACAGGCTGAGCCGCCTCCACTGCCGCGGGGGTGCCGCCCTCGGGGGTTTCCTTGGGCTGGTAGGTGACGGTGGCGCGGGTCAGGTTGTTCACCATATCCAGCTCGGTAACGCTGACCGAGGTGACGGTGTAACCCAGGCGAGCGCTCAGGTATGCCTTGAGCTCTTCCTCGTCGCTGATCGCACGATCGGCGGTAACGGTCTGAGTCTGATCGGTAGAGACCGGGGTGCTGCGCGAGTCGAGAATCGCGATGAGGCCGACCAGGGTAGCCATGAGGCCGAAGGCGATGTACGCCGGGCTAATGTTCACACCTGCGATCATGCCGACCGAGAGGGCTACGAAGTAGTAACCCACCTCGCGCTGGCTCAGGGCGGTGGAACGCAATCGGATAATCGACAGGACACCGAAGAGGCCCATGCCCATGGCGGATGCGTTCGATCCGGCGGATACCAGCGCCACCGAGACGGTGAAGATGCCGGCGTTGATGACCGCGTAGGAAATCATCAGTTCGCGGTTGCGGTGCCGCACCATGTAGAGGGTGCAGAGAGCTGCGATGGCTATGGCATCGGCAATCGCCATGGTCAGAATAGTCATTGGGTGCTCCAGATATCGTGTCGTGATGTTCGCGGTGCTCTTTGCTGTCTGTTCTTCAGCTCCAAGCTGTGCGTTGTTGCCTTGTCTGCTTGGTATCTAGAATCTCGTGCGATGCTGTGTTTACCCTGTGTTGCCCTTAACTTAGAGATAAGTGTTAGAAGTCTCTAGTAAATCTGCTGGTCAAATGCACTAGAGGCTATTATTTTTTTCCCTCTCTCCACTACATTTTCTGTATCTTCTGCGGTATCAAAAGGCACAAAAAATGGGCTCCCTCCGATATGGAGGGAGCCCATAAAAGCAGCTAAAAACTTAGCGACTAGGCGTTATTATGCCTTCTTGCGCATACGGGTTGCCACGATGGTCGCGCCACCAGCACCCAGAGCAATCAGACCCAGACCAGCAGCGGTCATCGCGTCGGATGCACCGGTCTTAGCCAGGGAAGAAGAGCTCTTGGAGGATGCGTTCGA
>ERZ1674245.315-NODE-315-length-16650-cov-18.215667_pt1 | contig 16650 bp, 9 predicted proteins | sample MGYA00581205_ERZ1674245 | MGnify/ENA primary metagenome ERZ1674245 (study PRJEB41354, sample SAMEA4873314) | human saliva metagenome | biome: human-associated habitat [ENVO:00009003]; feature: mouth environment [ENVO:08000002]; material: saliva material... | reverse complement strand
AAGGTGGCACGCGACCTGGACCTGGGCAGGTACATCCTGCTCGGTAAGGGCGAGACTCACACCGGCGGCGCGGATAAGGACTCGATCCTGGCGGACACGATGGAGGCAATCTTCGGCCTGACCTACCTGCAGTGCGGTCGCGAGGCAGCCCGCGAGCTGGTTCTGCGCCTAATCGCGCCGCTGCTCGACGACGAGAATGTGCTGAACTCCGGCCGCGATTGGAAGACCGACCTGCTGAACCTCGCCACCGCCCGTGGCTGGGGGGACGTCAGCTATGAAGTCACCGGTGAGGGTCCCGACCACGCGCGTGTGTACACCGCGGTCGCAATCGTGGCGAACCAGAAGACGGGCACCGGCGTGGGCCCGAGCAAGAAGGAAGCGGAACGCCTGGCCGCCGAGCAGGCCTACCGGGTTCTGGTTTAGGCTCATTCAAGTATCCTGCAGGCCTGTTAGCTCTGCGGGCTCTTGATTCTGTAGCCCCGCTGATTGGAGAGATTCATGCCCGAACTGCCCGAGGTAGAAACAGTTCGCGCAGGTCTAGCCGACCATTCGCTGGGCCGCCCCGTGCAGGCGGTGCGAGTGCTGGATGCGCGTTCGCTACGTAGACACCTGCCCGGTCCCGCCCACTTCGAGGCGGCGCTCACCGGCAGGGCGTTGCGCGGTGCCTACCGTCGCGGCAAGTACCTGTGGCTGACCCTGAGCGAGCCGGACGGTGCGCTCGCCGATGAGGCGCTCGTGGTGCATCTGGGCATGAGCGGTCAGCTGCTCGTGCGCGACGAACCGGGCAGCGAATTGGACAACGATTCGGGTAATGATTCGGAGGCTCGCGCGGCCTTTGATGAGCAACCGCGGCACCTGCGCGTGGCACTGGAACTGGGGCCCGCGGAAGCCAGGCCCGAAGAAACCTCCGAGGGGGAGGGACGCGCTAGGCAACGGTTGCTCTTCGTGGATCAGCGCATCTTCGGCGGCATGTTCCTCAGCCCGCTCGTGCCGGATGTCCCCGCGGCGGTTGCAACGAATAAAGCAGCGCCGGGTGAGAAGGCGCCAGGTGAAGTACCGGAGCATTTTCTAGTACCGGAGGCAGTCAAGCACATTGCCCGCGACCCGCTGGATGAGTTCTTCGACCCCGCGGCGGTGCGCCGCAAGTTCCTGCGCACCTCCAGCGGCATTAAGAAGGTGCTGCTGGACCAGTCGGTGATCTCCGGGGTGGGTAATATCTACGCCGACGAGGCGCTGTGGCGTGCGCGGCTGCACTACGCGAAGCCCGCGCGCACCCTGAGCGCCGCGCAGACCCGCGACCTGCTGGCGGCGGTCACCCAGGTGCTGCGCGAATCCCTGGCGGCCGGCGGCACAAGCTTCGACGCCCTGTACGTGAACGTGCTGGGCGAGTCGGGGTACTTCGAGCGCTCGCTGAACGCCTACGGGCGGGCGGGGGAGCCCTGCCACCGTTGCGCGGAGGCGGGCCGCACCTCCCTGATCGTGCGCGAGCCGTTCCAGAACCGCTCATCCTACCGTTGCCCGCACTGCCAGCGGGCGCCACGCTCCCGCTAGGTAAAAGCGCGGGCTAGGTAAAAGCTCCATAAAGCATCACGCTAGATAGACGCTCCGACGCAAAAATGACGGCGTAGCTTACGTTCCTCCCGAAAACGGGGGATGTAGCTACGCCGTCATTCATTTAAACCCGCCGCGGCAAGAGCCGGCAGACAAGGCTGGGGGGAGGAGGCGTAGGGGGTCTGCGCCTAGCGGCTGTACCTGTCTCCGTAGAAAGCCCCCAGGCGCTCGTAGCCCTCCTCAATCGACACGGCGGGCTCCCACTGCAGTAGCTCGCGGGTGCGGCGCTGATCGAACCAGTGTGCCGTCGAGAGCTGCTCGGCAAGGAACTCCGTCATGGGCGGCTCATCGCCGGCCGTCACGTTCTTCGGCAGACGCTCCCACACGCGCTCGATTACGCGCCCGGCCAGGGCCGCAACCTTCGCCGGCACCGAGAAGCGCGGGGCGGGGACGCCGACCGCCTCACAGAAACCGCCCAGTAGCTCAGAGATAGTGCGCGGCTGACCGTTCGTGACCACCAGCGCCCGGCCCGCAAAGGCGTCGAGGCGCTGATAGCCGCGCACCAGCGCATCCGCGGCGTTATCAATGTAGAGCGTGTCAATCAGGCCCGTACCGCCCGAAAGCAGCGGCAGGCGCCCGGCGGCGGAACGCTCCAGAATACGCTCCACCAGCTGGGTATCGCCCGGACCCCACATCAGGTGCGGGCGCAACGCGCCGGTGTGCATGACCCCGCCCGAGGGCAGGGGCGTGCCGTTCGCCTCCAGAACCAGCAGCTCAGCGGCCGCCTTGGAACGGGCGTAGTTGCCGCGCGCGTGCTCCGGGGATGCCACGCCGGCGCCGTCACCCACGATGGAAGATCCCGCGTGCGCCACCGAGGGCGAAGAAATGTACAGGAAGGTGCGCACCGAGTGGTTCACGGCGGCCTGTAGCATGACGCGGGTTCCGCCAATATTAATGCGCTCGTAGTCGGCCCACTCGCCGCTGACCGAAACCTTCGCGGCCGCGTGCACCACGCCGTCCACGCCGGTCATGGCCTCGTCGACGACCTTTTCGCTCGTGATGTCGCCGCGCACCTGCTCAAAGCGGGGGCGAATCGAATCGGGTAGCAGGGCCGCGATGCCCGAGTCGCCGCGCTGCAGAACGCGCACATCGTAACCGACGCGCAGCAGCTCCAGCACGCTCTCACGACCCAGCAGGCCCGACGCGCCCGTGAAGAGGATGCGCTCGCCAATACGCGGCGCGAAGTCCGACTCCTCGACGGCGCGCAGGGAACGCGGCGCGGGGTCGCTGTAGCGGGCGGCCAGGGGGCGCGCCGGCTTACGGAAACGAGCCGTGGGGGAGGCCGCCGTGTGCGCGGTCGACAGGCGGGACGCAGCCTCGCGAGAAGAGGACCCACGAGAAGAACGAGGGGACATCATGCTCCTTAGAAAGTAAAGACCCGGCGGATTTACGCCCCGGCGAGGACCTTTGCCGCCCACTCGCCCAGGGCGGGGCGGTCAATCTTCGAATTGTGGCGAATATCGGTCGGATGCTCGTGCACCACCAGCACGGCGGCCACCTCCACGCCGGTATCCTCGGCGACCTTTCGGCGCATCAGCTGGGAGAGCTCGAAGGGTGCCACGCCCTCCGCGATGGGGAAGCGGCCCACGCCCTCCGCGATGGGGAAGCGGCCCACGCCGGGCACGCGGTCGAGCAGGGCGCGCTTGAATGTGGAGGCCGACTGGCGCGCCTCCAGTACGGCGGTGTTCGCGGAAGCCTCGATGACCAGCACGGGGGCGGCGGTTCCGGCGGGGCCCACCGCAACCAGGGCGGCGCGGCGCACCTCCGGCAGCGACTCGGCGGACTGCTCGGCGGCCACCGGGGTCAGCACGCCCTGGGAGGTCAGCAGCACGTGGGCGAGGCGGCCCTCAACCCACAGGCGGCCCGAAGCGTCCAGGTGACCGACATCACCGGTGTGATGCCAACCCGGGGTGCTAATGGACTGCTCCTCGGTGACCCACAGAGTGTCGTAGCGGTCCTTCACGTGCGGTGCCGAGACCAGAATCTCGCCGGTCACACCGGGCTCGTGGGTCATTTGCGAATCGACCGAACCGTCCTGCAGCAGCGGTGCAATAGCCACCGCCGCGCCGTACACCGCGAAACCCACGCACACGCCGTCACGGGCGAACGGGTCGAGCACCTCACCGGCGGCGTTCGGGGTGCCCTCGGCAATCGCCTGGCGAATCATCTCGAAGGACACATCGGTCACCGGCAGACCCTCGGTCATACCGTACGGGGTGTGCAGGGAGGCGTTCGGCACCAGGGCCGACAGCTCCTCCAGCAGCGGCACGGGGATCGGGGCGCCCGCGCTGAGCACCGTCTGAACCTTAGCCAGGGCCGCACGTTGCTCAGCGTTCAGCTCGTCGGCGGTCGCCACCACGTTCACCAGGGCGGCGGGGGACGCAAACACGACCGAAGCGTCGATGGCCGCCGCGGCCGAGGCCAGGGCAGAGGCCGTCAGGGTCTTCGGGCGGGTCACATCCATGGTCGGGGTCACGCTGGTCGCGCCCAGGGCCGGACCCAGCAGCGCGAAGGGCGCGAAGCCGGCCACCAGGCCGCTACCGGGTGCGAAGCCGTAGGTGTTTGCGATGGCGTCGCGCATACCCGCCAGCTGCCGCTGCGTGTACACCACGCCCTTGGCCGGGCCGGTCGAACCGGAGGTGTACAGCACCGCCGCGTCAGCATCCGGAACGGGGGAAGGGAACTCCACCACGGTCGGGGTGGGGATGGGCTCGCCGAGTCGTCCCTCGGCGGAGGCAGCGAACACGGAACCGGATACGCCCAGCAGCTTCTCCTGCGCGGCACCCAGCGGCTCCACCGAGATGCGCTTGCCCGGCCAGAGCAGGGTGCGGGCGGCGGTCAGCGCGGCGGGAATACCGATCAGGAAGCTCGGGTTGGCGCCCTTCAGCGCGCGGGTCAGGCCCGCCAGGCCCAGGCCGGTATCGGCCACGACGATGACCGCGCCGAGCTTCAGGCAGGCGTAGATCAGGGTGGTCAGGCGTGCACCGGGCGGCACCATGAGGTTCACGCGGTCACCCGGACGCACACCCAGGGCGTGAAGGCGGGCCGCGGCGGCGTTGACCTGGCGGTTCAGCTCGGCCCAGGTGAGGGTCACGCTCACGGTGGTGCCATCGCCCTTGGGATCCATATCGACCACGGCCACGGAGGTGTCGTCGGCGCGCTCGGTGAGGGCCGCGAGCATGGGGCGGAACGCCTCGGGAACAGCGCCCTCAGCAGCGGTACCCTCGCCGGCGGCTCCCGCCGAGGTTTCGGCGTCCAGGCCGTGGCGGCGCGCGCGGGCGGCGCGGTGCTCGGCCTCAGCGTTGCGCGCCGGAACCAGGGAACCGTCCTCGCCGCGGGTTCCGAAGGTCTGCGCGAGCCAGGACATGATCGGCGCGGCGATATCGTAATCCTCGGCCACCAGGTGCGAAGCCTTCTCGTAGCGGTGCACCTTAGCCTGCGGCATGCGCTCCATCAGGTCGAAGAGGTAGCGGCGCTGGAACACCGGATCCTTCGTGCCCCACTGGAAGAACGCGGGCACGTCCAGGTCACGAATCTGCTCAGCAATGCGCTGCATGGGCGCGTACGAGGGCACGTCGGTGCCGGTCGGAATATCGCCCACGAAGTTGCGCACGCCCTCGCGCCAGGCCGGGTGGGCGTAGGGGGCGCGGTAGGTGCGGTAAATCGCCTCGTTCAGCGGGCTCGGGTACAGGCGCTTGGGCTGCTTACCCATCGGCTGCGGCAGGGGACCGCCCGCGGGGCCAGCACCGGGGGTTCCGGGCTCGGGCAGGCGGCCCTCATTCTGAGCCAGGCCCAGGGTCACATCAATAAACGCGGTGGAATCACGGGTGCCCAGCTCGTGCACGCCCAACGCCAGGCGCAGGGCGGCGGGAATGTTCTCAATGCCGTCGTGGTAGACCGCGGTGTTGGTCAGCAGCACGCCCGAGAGAAGGTCGCGGTGCTCCAGGGCCCAGCCAAAGGAAATGAGGCCGCCCCAGTCGTGGGCGAGGGTCACGACCGGCTGATCGGTCTGATCCAGGCCGAGGGCCTTCGTAAAGTCGCCCAGGTCGGCGATGCGGTCCTCCAGGCTGCGGCGCTCGCCCTCCAGGTCCAGGTGGGTGCGCTCCGAGAAGCCCATATCAATCTGGTCGACGGCCACCACGCGCCACGGGGCGCGCTCGTTCACGCCCGCATCCAGCACGGTGCGCCACAGGTACGACCAGGTCGGGTTGCCGTGCACGCACAGAATCGTGCCGATGGGCTCCAGACCGCGTTCGGCGAGCACCGGTAGGTTGTCCAGGTAGTGCCAGCGGCGCGCGTCCGCCTGCTTCGCCCGCCGCTCAATGGGGGCGGTGGTGGGCACCTCCAGCCGGTGGGAGTAGCGCGGGTCCACGCCCGCCCACTCCTCCGGGTTGTAGGGAGGCTGGGTCTTGGGGAAGTTCAGGTGACGCATACTGGGGGTCCTTCCGGCCGAGGGCTTCGGCGGTTAGCGGAATCGGTGAGGGGATGCCGGGTTGGGGGCGGCGAACGGGCCGAAGCGCCCGCGGGGGTGAGTCGCTACCACTGAATCTCGAGCAGGGCGGTGTTCAGGCCCGAACCCACGCCCATGCACAGAATACGGTCGCCCTCCCTATAGGTGGGGGCGTACTCGGCCAGGGTCATCGGCAGCGCCGCGGCGGCCACGTTGCCCCACTTCGGGAAGGTCAGGGGGATACGGTCGCGCTCGATGCCGACCGCCTCGATAATGGCGTTCGTGTGGGCGTTCGAAATCTGATGGGTCACATAGGAGGTCATGTCGTTCCACTCCCAGCCGTCCTCGTGCGCCTGCTCCCAGGCCTGCGCCACGAGCTCCAGGCCGTGCCTGAGCAGGCCCTCGGCGTCGGTGTTCATACCCTGATCGGCCTCGCCGCCGATGCACAGGTTGCGGTGCTCGGTGCCCGCGCGGGACACCGAACCGACGATGCGGTGGCCCTCCGGGTGGCGGTCAGCGCGACCAATCACGGCCGCCGCCGCACCCGAACCGAGGGTCAGGGTCGCGAACTGGGCCAACACGTCCTCGCGGGTCGAATCGGGGTTATTCAGGATGCGCACCGCGGTACGGTGCCACGGGGAGGGGTCCTCACCAGCGACAATCAGGGCGTAGTCGATAGCGCCCGCATCAATCATGGTGGAGGCGACGGTCATCGCGTTCACGAAGCCCAGGCATGCGTTCGTAATATCGAAGTTTAGGGCGTGACGCGGCAGGTCCAGGCGGTCGTGCACACCCACCGATACGGCGGGCTCGAAGTTATCACGCGTGACCGAGGCGTTAATCAGCAGGCCAATCTGGGAGCGGTCAATACCCGCCTGTTCGATAGCCTTCTCGGCTGCGGCAACCACGCCGTCCTCGAAGGTCTGGCCCTCGGCCCAGCCGCGGCGGGTGCTAATGCCGGCAAGGCGCTCGAGCAGGCCCTTGGGCATCTTCAGGCGCTTGTAGGTACCGGCCAGCTGCTCATCGAAGTAATCGCTCGTGACGACCTCCGGAGGCAGCTCATGGGTAATAGACAGCAGAGCTGCATTAGCGTGGCGAATGTCAGAGTTCGTGCCGACCTTATCGGCGGATGCATTCAACAATGGTGTGGCCCTTGAAAATAGAAGTCAGTGGGATACATAGAAAAACGCGGGGATGCGAACAGCGGCCCCGCAGAATTCGTGATGCTCATTCCAATCTACCGCACCGACCGGGCGAACCCGTATCCGTAGACCCAATATGAACGCGCCCGTTCACCCCGCGCGTAAGATGATGCACAATGAGGAACTTTGAACCCTTTTCACCCCGTGCACGTTCACGCCGCCCGCCCGCCGCACCGCGTACACTAGAGGGATGCCGCCCACACACCCGAAAGGCCCGACCTGCGGGTTCGAGCTGCAGGTTCGAGCCGATGGGCTTCGCCGCGGCGGCGCTCCGATTCCGGCACCTTCCTCTGCAGAAAGGCCCCTTGTGCACCTGATGTCGCTGACCCTGCGCGGGTTCAAGTCTTTCGCCTCCGCAACCACTTTTGAGTTCACCCCCGGCATTAACGCGGTGGTCGGCCCCAACGGCTCCGGCAAGTCCAACGTGCTGGATGCGCTCGCCTGGGTCATGGGTGAGCAGGGCGCTAAGAGCCTGCGCGGCGGCAGCATGAAGGACGTTATCTTCGCGGGCTCCGGTGAGGCTGGTTCGGGCGACGGCGCCCAGCGTGCACCCCTGGGCCGCGCCAAAGTCACCCTGACTTTCGATAATTCTGATGGCACCCTCAGCATTCCCGCTGATCGGGTGCAGATTTCGCGCACCATGTTCCGCTCCGGCGGCAGCGAGTACGAGATTAACGGCTCCCCGGCGCGCCTTGCCGACATTCAGGACCTGCTCTCGGAGGCGGGTCTGGGTCAGCAGATGCACGTGCTCGTCGGCCAGGGTCAGCTGGATGCGGTCCTGCACGCCACCGCGCAGCAGCGCCGCGACATGATCGAGCAGGCGGCGGGCGTGGTCAAGTACCGCCGCCGCCAGGAGAAGACCAGCCGCAAGCTGGAGTCTGTGGCATCGAACGTTACCCGCCTGAGCGACCTGGTTGCCGAGCTGGATTCGCAGCTGCAGCCGCTGAGCGAGCAAGCAGAATCCGCCGCGACCGCGCGTCAGCTGCAGGCGCGCATCCGCCAGCTGGAGGCGGTGCTTTTGGCTCGTCAGCTGGGTGTTCTGCAGGCTGAGCAGGAACAAGCCGCCACCGCCGAGGCGCAGGGCACCCGCCGCGCCGAGGGTCTGAGCGAGCAGCTGCGGGCGGCCCGCGAGGCGGCCGAGGCGCACCGCGAGGGGCAGCTTCGGCTCACCGCAGAGGTGACGGCGGCCCAGGCCGCGGTGTCTTCCCTGCGCGAGTCTGCGGCGCGCACCCGCTCGGCGCAGTCCATCGCGGCCGAGCGCGTGCGCACCTACCGTGTGGAGCTGACGGAGGCGACCGCCGCCGCCCGCGCCGGGTACGAGCGCGCCCTGGAGGCGCTGGAGGAGCGCCGCGAGGAGTCCGAGCGCGCCACCGAACAGTACGCCGGCTTTGAGGAGCGCTACGCGGAGGCCCTCGCCCGGGTGGAGCGTGCCGCCGAGGCCGTGGAGCGTTGCGAGCGGAGCACCGGGGAGGCAGCGCACCGCCGGGCCCGCGCGCAGGAGCAGCTGGATGCGGCCCGCGCCGAGGCCGTGGAGGCGACCCGCGCCTACGCGGCGGCCTCCGAGCGTGCCGCGACCCTGCGTGAGGCGCTGGGGCAAAGCCTGGGGGAGGATCCTGCCGCGGGGACCGTGACCGAAGCCTCCGCGGCCGGGGATCCTGCGAAGAATTCCGCCGCTTCGGGCGAGGACGAGTTCGATCCCGAAACCGGCGAGCTGCTGGAGCACGCCGAACCGGCCGACTCCGGGGCGCCCGCCGCGGGTGCCCTGCGCGTGCTCAACGCCGTGCAGATTGACCCCGAGTACGCTCGCGCGGCGGCCTGCGCCCTGAGCGCCCTGGCCACGGCCGCGCTCACCGAGTCTTCCGCTGCCCCTGGCCGTTCCCACCTGCGCGGGGAGGCCCCCTCGCGCGAGCTGGTTCCCGCCGCTTCGCTTCCCGAGCCTCACGCGGAGCGCCTGGCCGAGCTGGGCGTGCGCGCGGCCCTCGAGGTCGTCGAGCCCCTGAGCGAGGAGGCCGCCGCGCTGAGTGGCATCGACGGCGAGACCCTGCGGGTTGTGGTTGCCGCCCTGCGTGAGCGCCTGGCCGGGACCCTCTTCGCCCCGAGCCCCAAGGCGGCCGAGGCTGCCCTGCGCCTGCTGACCGCCGAGTACCCCGAAACCCCCGAAGACTCCAACGACTCCGAAAACCTCGAAAGCTCCGAGAGTGACACCTCGACCCCCGAGGGAGAAACCGCCGGCCGGGACGTTTTCTGGCGCGTCTTTGACGCACGCGGAGTCGAGTACACCCGCTACAGCCTGCTCTACCCGGCCGAGGGCGTGAGCGCCCTGGAGCTGGCCGCGGCCCACCGGGAGGCCGAGCGCGCAGTGGCCCTCACCCGCGCCTCCCTGGACGATGCCGAGGCCGCCGTGGCCCGCGCCCGCGCCGCATCGGAATCAGCGGTCGAGGACGAGCGAGAGGCCGCCAAGGCAGCCGGCGTGGCCGCCGCCGAGCACGCCCGAGCCCGCGCTGAGGCCGAGTCCCTGAAGGACTCCGCGCTGAACGTTCAGAACGAGCGCGCCCGCCACGTCGAGCGCCTGGCCGCCGCCGAGCGTGCCGTGAGCGAGGCGGAGTCCGCCTACCGCGCCGCCCGTACCCGCGAGGACGAGTACCTGGCCGGCACGGGGGAGCAAGCCCCCGCCGCCACGGTGGAGCGCCGCGCCCGCCGACTGCTCGAGGTGCTCTCCGCCGAGGTGACCGCGCGCGAGGGGCAGCTGCGCGAGCTGAGCGCCGAGCTGGAGAAGACCCGCGAGAGCGCCCTCGCCGCCGATGAGGAGGTGCGCGACCTGCAGTCGAGCCACGCCGCGGCCCTGACCCTGCTGGCCCGCACCCAGACCGAGGCGGCCCGCGTGCAGGAGCGCCTGCAGGCCCTGGCCGAGCGGGTGCGCCTGCAGACGGGCGTGAGCCTGGAACAGCTGGGGGAGGACTACTCCGAGCAGCTGCCCGTGGACATCTCCGAAAATATCGAAAGCTTCGCGGGGGCGCCCGAAAATACCGCAGAAAAGGAAGCGACCGAAAATACCGAAAGCGCCGCAAAGAATGTAGAAAATGCCGACGGCGCGGAAAACCCCGAGGACGAGCCCTCCGAACGCGAGATCCCCACCGCCGTCGTGCGCGCCCGCCTGGAGGCGACCCGCGCCGAGCTCACCGCCCTGGGCGCCATCAACCCGCTGGCCCTGGAGGAGTACGAGGCCCTCTCTGAGCGCCACGCCTACCTGAACCAGCAGATTGACGACCTGAAGGCGACTCGCCGCGACCTCAACACGGTCATGGACGAGGTGAGCTCCCACATCGCTGAGGTCTTCACCGCCGCGCTGGAGGATATTAACACGCACTACCGCCGCATCTTCGCGACGCTCTTCCCCGGTGGCGAGGGCCACCTGGAGCTCGACGACCCCGCCGACCCGCTGAACGCCGGCGTGGAGATTCACGCTCGCCCGGCCGGCAAGAAGGTCAAGCGACTCTCCCTGCTTTCGGGCGGCGAGCGCTCGCTGGCCTCGCTGGCCCTGCTGATTGCGATTTATATGTCGCGCCCCTCGCCCTTCTACGCCCTCGACGAGGTGGAGGCCGCCCTGGACGACCGCAACCTCTCGCGCCTGCTGCAGGTGCTGGGCGAGCTGGGGGAGCGCTCCCAGCTGATTGTGGTGACGCACCAGAAGCGCACGATGCAGATGGCGCAGACCCTGTACGGGGTGTCGATGCGCGAGGGTGTCTCCGCCGTGCTGTCTCAGGATATGGAAGAGCTGCGCGAATTGCTCTAGGTTTCCTTCGGAATGGACCCGCTTGGGGCCTTATCACGCCCCTCGGCGACATTCGGGCAGGCGCGCCCGGGGTACTATTGAAAATTATGGGTGAACGCCCGCCGGCACGCTTTCTTTAAGCATTTCGGATTTTTTCCGCGCATTCCTTAAAACGGCGCGGGAAAACCCGTACACGCCCGCCGGGCTCGCCCCGTTCAGGCCCGATGCGCCGCCCCCGCCCCCGCGGGCCCGCGAGATTCGCGCATCCGGCATCAACCATCCAGGGAAGGAATAGTGATGAGCGAAAACCTGGCAGATGCTTTCCTCAACGGTAAGTCGTTGAAGAACGCCCCCGGCCCCTACTTTGGTGAGTACGGCGGGCGGTGGATGCCCGAGTCGCTGATTGCCGCCATGGATGAGCTGGAAACCACCTTTAACGAGGCGAAGAACGATCCCGAGTTCCTGGCCGAGTTCAAGCGCCTCTCCGCCGAGTACTCGAACCGTCCGTCGCTGCTGACCGAGGTTCCGAAGTTCTCGGAGCACGCCGGTGCCCGCGTCTTCCTCAAGCGCGAGGACCTGAACCACACCGGTAGCCACAAGATCAACAACGTGCTGGGCCAGGCTCTGCTGGCCAAGCGCATGGGTAAGACCCGCCTGATTGCTGAGACCGGTGCCGGCCAGCACGGCGTGGCCACCGCGACCGCCGCAGCCCTGTTCGGCATGGAGTGCGTGGTGTACATGGGTGAGGAAGACACCGAGCGCCAGGCCCTGAACGTTGCCCGCATGCAGCTGCTGGGCGCGAAGGTGATTGCGGTGCAGAACGGCTCCCGCACCCTGAAGGACGCCATTAACGAGGCGCTGCGCGATTGGGTTGCGAACGTCGAGAACACCCACTACCTGCTGGGTACCGCCGCCGGCGCGCACCCGTTCCCGGCGATGGTGCGTTTCTTCCACGACGCCATCGGCACGGAGGCGCGCGAGCAGATTCAGCAGCTAACCGGTCGCCTGCCCGACGGCCTGGCCGCCTGCGTGGGCGGCGGTTCGAACGCGATTGGCCTGTTCCACGCGTTCCTGGACGACCCTTCGGTCGAGATTTACGGCTTTGAGGCCGGCGGCGACGGCGTGGAGACCGGCCGTCACGCGGCGACCATCACCCTGGGCCGCCCGGGCATGCTGCACGGCGCGATGACCTACCTGATGCAGGACGAGGACGGCCAGACCATCGAGTCCCACTCGATTTCGGCTGGCCTGGACTACCCGGGTGTGGGCCCGGAGCACTCGTACCTCTCCGATATTGGCCGCGTGACCTACGAGCCGGTGACCGACACCGAGGCCATGGATGCGCTGAGCCTGCTCTGCCGCACCGAGGGCATCATCCCGGCGATTGAGTCTTCGCACGCTCTGGCCGGCGCACTGCGCGTGTGCCAGCGCTGGGCCGCCGAGGACCCGGAGGCCGCCCGCGAGAAGACCATGATTGTGTGCCTGTCGGGCCGCGGCGATAAGGACATGGAGACCGCTCAGAAGTGGTTCGGCCTGGGTAAGGCCATCCCGTCCTCGACCCTGATGACCGGCAATAAGGAGGCCGCCGCCTCCGCTGAAAAGAACGCACAGACCGAGAGCGAGGCTAAGTAATGAGCTACCAGGACTTCATTTCCCACGCCGCCCCCTACGAGGTGGTGGACGGTACCTTCCCTCCCGCTAACTCCGATTCGCCCCTGGCCGCTCGTCTCGCGCAGTGCGAGGCCGAGGGTCGCGCGGCCCTGATTGGCTACCTGCCGGTGGGTTTCCCCACCCTGGAGGAGTCCATTGACGCGGCGATTGCCCTGGGCAACAACGGCGCCGACATCATCGAGCTGGGCGTTCCCTACTCCGACCCGGTGATGGATGGTCCGGTGATTCAGAAGGCGACCGGCCAGGCCCTGGAGAACGGCTTCAAGCTTTCCCAGCTCTTTGAGGCGGTCCGCCGCATTACCGAGGCCACCGATGCGGTGGTCGTGGTGATGACTTACTGGAACCCGGTTCTGGCGTACGGCGTGAAGAATTTTGCGCGTGACCTGGCGGCTGCCGGTGGCGCGGGCATGATTACCCCCGACCTGGTGCCCGATGAGGCGTCGGCATGGTTTGAGGCGTCGAACGAGTACGGTCTGGATCGTATTTTCCTGGCCGCGCTGTCCTCCTCGCCGGAGCGTCTGGCAACCGTGGCGAAGGCCTCGAGCGGCTTCGTGTACGCGGTGTCGGTCATGGGTGTGACCGGTGCCCGCACCTCCGTGTCGGAGGCGGCCCGCACCCTGGTGGCGGATATCAAGGCCGCCGGCGCCAAGCGCGCGTGTGTGGGCCTGGGCGTTTCGACCCGCGCTCACGTGGAGGAGATTGGCGAGTACGCGGACGGTGTGATCGTCGGTACCGCGCTGGTAAAGGCCCTGGCCTCCGGCGGCGTGGATGCGGTAGCCCGCCTGACCCGCGAGCTGGCGGGGCGTGAGGCTTAATGTCGGCCCTGCTTTCGGCGGTGGCCCTGCCGGCGCTGTCGATTCCTTCCCCGAGCGTCTCGTACCTGCAGCTGGGCCCGTTTCGTGTGCATTTCTACGCTCTGTGCATTCTGACCGGTATGGCGGTGTGCCTGTGGCTGGGCGCCCGCCGTTGGAAGGCGGCGGGTGGTTCCCCTGAGCGCGTCTTTGACGTGGCGATGTGGGCCATCCCGGCCGGCATCGTGGGTGCCCGCGCCTACCACGTGCTGATTACCGACCCGGGCAGCTACTTCGGCCCGAATGTCGCTGATCCGTGGGCCTTTCTGAAGATTTGGGAGGGCGGCATCGGCATCATGGGTGCCGTGTCGGTGGGCGCGCTGGGCGCCTGGTACGGTTGCCGCCGCTACGGCATGAATTTCCCTGCTTTTGCGGATGCGGTGGCCCCCGGCATCCTGCTGGCCCAGGCCTTTGGCCGCTGGGGCAACTGGTTCAACCAGGAGCTGTTCGGCAAGCCGACGACCCTGCCGTGGGGCCTGGAGATTAGCACCTCGAGCGGTAATTTCCCCTCGCAGTATCCGGCCGGCACGCTGTTCCACCCGACGTTCCTGTACGAGTCGCTGTGGAACCTGCTGGGCGTGGCCCTGTTGCTGTGGCTGAGCCGTAAGGGCGTGCTGAAGCTGGGTCAGACCCTGTGGCTGTACGTGTTCTACTACGGCGTGGGTCGCCTCTTTATCGAGATGTTCCTGCGCATCGATACCTCGGAGATGCTCTGGGGTGTACGTATTCACGTGTGGACGGCCCTGCTGCTGGTGCTACTGGGTGCCGCGGGCTTTGTGGTGGCCGGTCGTCGCGCGGCGGCGAAGGCCGCCGCGGGTGTTGAGCCCGGCCCCGTGGAGGTTGCTCCGAAGCGTTCGGGGAAGAAGGCCGATGATGCCGAGGACTCTGCGAGCGCCGAAGACTCCGACGATTCCGAGGGGAAGTCGGAGGCCGCCGAAAAGGCCGAAAAGGCCGGGAAGTCGGAGGACACCGCGTCCAGCTGATGCTCTCGGTAACCGATAATTCATGCTGAAAACCGCCGGATGGGGGAGCACCCCGTCCGGCGGTTTTCTGTCTTTCAGCTCCCGTGCCTGACCCCGTTTTGGGCCCCGTGCCGGCGTTCTGCTCTCGTGGAGTTCCCAACTCGGCTTCCACACCGCAGAGGGTTTTCGGCGACTTGTGAAAACAGGGGCCTGAGAAGGCATAATAGAGGAACCACGGTAATACGTGCTCGCGTGGGGCATAGCCTCTGGGAATCGGCCCCTTCCGCGCGGCACGCACCGCGCTCAGAATTATTCACTCAACTACAGGACACATATCGTGAGCTCTTCTTCCGGCGATTCTTCACGCCCAATTTCTCCCTCCTCCCGTTCGGGCCTGACCCGTCGTCGTCTCGTGGCCGGTGCGGCCTGGGCTGCCCCCGCCGTCGCGGCTTCGACCCTGGTTCCCGCTTTTGCCGCCTCCCCCGAGGAAGGCGAATGTACCGGCCCCTACGAGGATTCCACCCTGATTACCGCCGGTGACGGCGTGAAGAAGGTTGCCGTTCTGACCGTGCCCGCGGGTGCCCGACGCATGCGTTTCACCGTGATTGGCGGCGCCGGCGGCACGAACTACGCCGTTGCGGACGCCGGTTCGGGCGCCCTGGTAGAGGGATCCATGCCGGTGCGCGGCGGCCAGGTGATTACCCTGACGGCCGGTTCGGGCGGCATCGGTAACGGTGAGCTGACCCCGGCCGAGGGCGGTGACGGCTACGGCGTGGGCGGCTCCTCGAAGGCTTCCTCCCCGGTCCCTGCGGATGTGGTCGCCGCGATTGAGAGCCTGACCGGCCGCACCGGTGGTGTGATGGGACATGGCGGCATGAACGCCGTGCTTTATTCCTCCTCGGGCGGCGGTTCTTCCGCGATTGAGGTGGACGGCGTGCCGATGATTGTCGCCGGCGGTGGCGGCGGCGCGGGAACTCTGGCCACGTACGCGACGGATCTGCCGAGCCCCGCGAAGCCGGGTGCGCTGCAGGCGACGGCTTACTACTCCCTGGATAGCTCCGGTCGCCGCCACCAGTTCAGCACCGGCGGAGGCGCCGGTTCCAGCGACGGCGACGGTTCCCCGGGTTTCGTGGGTTTCACCTCGTACACGGCGCAGTCGGTGCCGCTGCTGAAGGTGAACCCCGGTTCGGGCGCTATGAACGGCATGGGCGGTGGTGGCGGTGAGAAGCTGGATCCGCCGACTTCCGACGGTTCCGTGATTGGCTTCTCGAGCACCTCCACGCAGAAGCTGGTGAGTAGCGCGGCGGCGGGCGAGACCGGCCCGAGCGGCTTCCGTGCGAAGGGCGCGGACGGCGTGGTCAGCTATTCGTACCAGTGGGATCAGACCCCCGCGGGCACCGACGCGTCCCCCTCGAATGCGGGCGCGATGTTTAATGGCTACCAGTCGGTGGTATCCGGAGGCGGCGGTGCCGGGTACGGCGGCGGCGGTTCGGGTGCGGCGCTGAGCGTCTCGGCTCGCGTGGTCTCGCAGAAGTGGAATAACGATCCGGCTCGTTCCCGCTACGCGGTGGGTACGGTGCAGCTGGCCGGCGGCGGCGCCGGTGGTGGAACCTACATGGATACGACCGCGTACGTGAGTGACCTGGGCTGGGCCATGAACGCCCCGAGCGCCTCGGGTGAGCGCGGTGCCGGTTCGGTCGAGGTTGCTTTCTGCTTCTAGGCGGCTTCTCAACGGATTCTAGGCGGCGACTGCGAGCTTCTAGAGCTGCTCTGAGCCTGTAGGAATCGTGTAGGTGCGGGTTGACCCCTTTCTTTAGTGTGGTGCGCGCCTCAAACTTAATATTTAAATTTTTTCTGAATGCCTCCCAGACTGCTGGTTTGGGAGGCATTCTCATCTTCTGTGTCGGTTCGTCATAGAGTCATATCAACCTTTAGCGGTTTTTAGCGGTTTAGCGCATTGGTTGGAATAGATCTTATCGAAAGCTCATCCTCGTTCGCGTGCCGACCCCTAAATAACCCCTCTGTCATATTCGGGGGTAAACCTTTAGACTGGCAGCTCGTCATTTTACGGTGGAAATGTAAAGAATATGCGCACCCACCCCGCTAGGTTGCAAAGCGTAGATTGTAGATT
>ERZ1674245.313-NODE-313-length-16699-cov-32.399664_pt1 | contig 16699 bp, 10 predicted proteins | sample MGYA00581205_ERZ1674245 | MGnify/ENA primary metagenome ERZ1674245 (study PRJEB41354, sample SAMEA4873314) | human saliva metagenome | biome: human-associated habitat [ENVO:00009003]; feature: mouth environment [ENVO:08000002]; material: saliva material... | reverse complement strand
GCCACGCCCTCGGGGTAGGGCAGGTCCGAGCCCGTCACGAGCGCGCGACGCAGGGGAATCGAGTACATGACGCCCAGCGCACCGCCGACCGCACACACGAACATGGTCTCCCAGTACGGGAAACGGCTCCACCAGCCGACGATCACGAGGCCGGGGAGAACGAAGATGACCGCCGACAGCGTGCCCGCCGCCGACGCGATCGTCTGGACGATGTTGTTCTCCTGGACCGTGTGGTCGCCCCAGAATCGCAGGACAGCCATCGAAATGACGGCCGCCGGAATCGACGTTGCGAACGTCAAGCCGACCTTCAGACCCAGATACACGTTCGCAGCCGTGAACACCAGCGTGATAATGCCGCCGATGATGATGCCGCGCAGGGTCAGTTCTTTGAGCGACGTTTGCTTCGCCGCAGTTGGCGCAGACACGAAAAATCCTTTCGCTGCGTTGAGTAGATACCCTGCAAGAGTAGAGCATGTATGCGCTGCCGTGAATGGTATGCGGTCGCTTAATCTCGTTTTCAACTGTTCTCAATGGGGAGGTGGTGGCTGCTTTGTGTGTGGCCGTGTGATCTTGCGGGGTTGTGTGGCCCTGCTCCCAGCCTGCCCGGTCGATTTGCGTTGCCCGGGGTGTTCTGTAGTAGAGTATCCGGGTAAGGTAGCGTGTCCGAGCGGCCGAAGGTGCAGCACTCGAAATGCTGTGTGGTGTCACAGCCACCCTGGGTTCAAATCCCAGCGCTACCGCCACTGCCGCCCGGCCCCAATGGGGCCGGGCGGTTTTGTTATGCCTGCCTGACCTGTGGGCCAGGTCGCTTGGAGTGCCGGTGGGCGGCGGCCCGCCCGCGAGATCGCCACACGCGAGCCTGAAGGCTCGGAGTGGTCGATCTCGAGGCCCGCCCTGGCCCTGCCGCCACCCACCGGCACCGCGACCAGGGCCCGCCACCGCCCGCGGGTGTCGCAGCCTGGCCCTCCTGTCCCTCCGGCGCCCTCCACACCAGTGGGGCCTGGTGTGTTGACGGGTGGCTGGGCGCGTCGGCTCGTTGTCCGGCCAGGCCCCACCGCCGACCACGGGTGCCGTAGCCTGGCCCCTCACGGCCCTCTAGCTCCCTCCACACCAGTGGGTCCGTAGTGGCTGATGTTGCTCGGTACGTCGGCTCGAAGCCCAGCTTTGGCTGTCAACCAGCAATTTCGCATGCAATTCCCCTGAGTGTATTTCAAGTGTTGAAATCTAATCGTTGATATTCTGCGGTTTTTGAGCGTGCATCGATTCGTGTCGTGGGGGAATTGCATGCGAAATTTGTTTGGGGCTGGGTTATGCCGCCGCCCACGGGCACCGCAGCCAGGCCCTCGGGACCCCCACTCCCCGGCGCCCTCCACACCTGCGGGGCCCGGTCGCTGATGGGTAGTGCACTGGAAGGCCTACGTCTGCGCGCGCGAAAAAGTTCGCCCTGCTCGGTCTGGTGTGGGTGTGAGCGCGAAAAAGTTCGCCCTGTGCGCTCAAATTGGCCCAAATTCAGCGTTTTTGCGCTTGCTGGGCGAGTTTTTTCGCGGAAGAGCCGGTGGAGGGGTGGTGTCGGGCGAACTTTTTCGCGCCGACCGATGCTGCGCCCAGGTCTTGTAGCGATATGGCGCACTTCAGGTTGGTGGCGGTGGGGGTTTTGCACTACACGAAGCCTTCTCGCGGCGTGTCGCCGGCGTGTCGAACCCCCGTGTAGTGCAATTCCCCCCGATTGGTGACGGCGAGGCCGCGGTTTGCGGTGGTGTGGCCGCCAAAGTGCAGCCCCATTGGGTGAAAAACGGCGAAAAAGTCCTGTTTTTGCTGAATGGGTCTGCGTTTTGGCAGATTCGGTGTCTGTCGTGGCGTGTTGGTCGCACGTGAACACGCTATTGCGAGCGGTAACCCGCTCTGTCGCACGCAAACCCGATATGTGGAGTGTGGGCGGGACTGCCCAGGCGCGTATTAGCGGGTCCACGTGTGGATTAGAGGGCCCACGTGCGAGTCGTCAGGCCCACGTGCGAATGAGCGACCGGCAAGTGGTTAAGTCGCTGTGGCGTCGCAGAGTTGGGAACGCTGCTGCCGTGGAGTACGTGTGCGCCGATGTGCCAGAGCTTTCGCCAGGAACAGGAATACGACAGAGGCGGGACCCCGAAGGATCCCGCCTCTCGTTGCGTGTGGCGGCCGGACAGCACGCCCCGAACCTCAGCCCGCAGAAAGCAGGCCGAAACGCGGTCGCGTCAGGCGCGCAGCGTTCAGTTCTTCCACCAGCCCTTGACGGTGTCGATGGCCTGCGTGCCCAGGTCGGACAGCGCGGAGTGGGCGTTGACCAGGCCGGAGGACAGGCGGGCGGCCTGGAAGCGGGAGGCGACGTTCTCCCAGTTCACCAGGTTCCACCAGGCCTTGACGTAGTCGGCCTTGACGTTGAGGTAATCCAGGTAGAAGGCGTGCTCCCACATGTCGATCATGAGCAGCGGCACGGTCGCGACCGGGATGTTGCCCTGCTGGTCGGTCATCTGGTAGGTCACGAGGCGCTTGCCGACGGTGTCCCACGCGAGGACGGCCCAGCCGGAGCCCTGCAGGCCCAGGGCGGCGGCGGCGAACTGAGCCTGGAAGGACTCGAAGGAGCCGAAGAACTCGTCGATGGCGGCGCCGAGCTCGCCCTCGGGGCGCGAGGCGCCCTCGCCGGTCATGTTGGTCCAGAAGATGGAGTGGTTGGTGTGGCCGCCGAGGTTGAAGGCCAGGTTCTTCTCCCACAGGTTGATGGCGGCGAAGTCGCCGGCCTCGCGGGCGGCGGCCAGCTTCTCGAGGGCGGCGTTCGCGCCGGCCACGTAGTTGGCGTGGTGCTTGTCGTGGTGCAGCTCCATGATGCGCCCGGAGATGTGGGGCTCGAGAGCGGAGTAGTCGTAGGGCAGGTCGGGCAGGGTGTAGACGGTCATGATGCTCCTTCGGGGCGTCGTGCGCGATTTGCTGATGACACTAGCGTAGTCCTTTAGTCCCATATTGCGAAGGGGTTGTGTGTCATCTTTCGCGCAGTGCGATCAACGACGAGGCCGGGGCTCGGTCACCCGACCATGCCCCGGCCTCGTGAAACGAAAGAAATCAGGCCTTGGCGCGCAAGCGGCGCACGAGCGCGGAAGCCCCGGTGACGATCCACGCGATAACGGCACCCAGGATGACGCCGAAGATGCCGGACAGGAGGGTTTCGACCAGCCAGGTCACGAAGCCGCCGGCCGATGCGACCGCGTGCTCGGCGGCCTCGAGGATGTGGTGGAAGACGGGCACACCGACCTCGGCGAGGTTCGCGATGACCAGGTGGCCGCCGACCCACAGCATGGCGACCGTGCCGACGATACCGATGACGCTGAAGATGTGCGGCATGACGCGCACGATCGTGCGGCCGACGTTGTCGACGGGCCCGGGGCGGTTGTCCTTGGGGTCCAGCGCGCCGCGAGCCAGACGCGCCCCGAAATCGTCGGCCTTCACGAGCAGTGCGACGAGGCCGTAGACGAAGAACGTCATGAAGAAGGCGACACCGATGAGGACGGCCACGCGCATGATGCCGGTCTCGTTGGACAGGCCGGCCATGGACACGAGCATGATTTCGGCGCTGAGGATCAGGTCGGTGCGGGTCGCGGAGGAGACGATGCCCTTCTCGAGTTCCTCGCTGGAGGTGGCGCCGCCCTCGTCGTGCTCCTCGTGGTGGCCGGGCAGCCAGCCGAGCTTCTCGAGGACCTTCTCGCCGCCCTCGAAGCACAGGTACGCGCCGCCCACGATCAGCAGGAATGGGAGAAACTGCGGGGCCAGCCAGGTGAGCAGGAGCGCGATCGGCAGGATGATGAACAGCTTGTTGATGAGGGAGCCGCGCGCGATCTTGCCGATGATGGGCAGCTCGCGCGCCGGGCTCAGGCCCGACACGTACTGGGGCGTCACCGCGGTGTCGTCGATGACGACGCCCACCGCCTTCGAGGAGGCCTTGACGGCGTTCGCCGCGACATCGTCGATCGACGAGGCTGTGACCTTCGCGAGGGTCGCGATATCGTCGAGTAGGGCGACAAGTCCTCCGGACATGGGTTTTCCTCCTATGGGCCTCGCATGGGGGCCTCGTGTCGTTACGCGCATTGTACGTGCGGGGATAGTCTAGAGTCATGACGACTTCCGCACCCGTCCCCGCCCTCGATCGTGACCTCATCGCGCGCCTGCGCTTCGACGTTATCGCGGCAAGCTGGACCACTGACACCCTTGAGACGCTGCTCAGTGACGGCGCCCTGTCCGCCCTCATGCGCGACTCGCGCCTGCCCGCCCTCGTCGAGCTCGCGGGCGTCACCGACCCGGCGGCTACCCTCACGCGCTTCTTCGTCCTCGGCCAGCCAGAGCGCGCCTCGGCCCTGGACGCGGCCCTGCTGACGCTGGGCGCATGCGGGCTGGGGTCCCTCGGCCTCGCGGCCACCATCGACGAGGCCGAGGCCGCCTCCGCGCTCGTCATGCCCCGTGCGGGCGGTGCGCCCAAGCGTGAACCCAAGGAGGAGTGTGAGGAGGCCTTGTCCCCGCAGGCCTCAAGCCTGCCGACGATGCGTAACCCCGACGAGGAATCGCCCGAACCCGAGGTCGAGGCGGACCCGTGGATGCGCGCCCTCTTCGACCTGCGACCCCACGCGGCCTCGCTGCCGGGCGGCGACCACGAGTGGTGGGTGGTCTCGGACCTGGGGGAGGTGCAGACCGGCAAGCCGCTGGCCGACGACCACGTGCTCGGCATCGGCGGCGCGACCCTGACCCTGCTGGAGATGACGGTGCGCGAGCAGGTTGATTCGGCCCTCGATGTGGGTTGCGGCTGCGGCATCCAGGCCCTCTACCTGGCCACGCACGCGGGCCGCGTGGTGGCGACCGACCTGTCGGCGCGCGCGTGCGCGATCACCCAGTTCAACGCGGCCCTCAACGAGACGACGATCGACGTGCGCGAGGGCTCCCTGTTTGAGCCCGTCGAGGGTGAGACCTTCGACCTGATCGTCACGAATCCGCCCTTCGTGATCACGCCGGATTCGGTGCGCGGCGCGGCCGGGCTGCTCGAGTACCGCGATGGCGGCATGGATCGCGACAACCTGATCCGCGCGGTCCTGCGCGGTGCGCCCGCGTGCATGAACGAGGGCGGCACCCTGCAGATGCTCGCCAACTGGGAGATCCCCGCCGACCGTAACCCGGACACGCAGTGGTCGTGGCGCGTGGATTCGTGGCTTGAGGGCCTGCCGGTGGATGCGTGGGTCGTCCAGCGCGACGTGCTCGATCCGGCGCGCTACGTGGACATGTGGATCCGAGACTCGGGCGGCCAGCTCATGGAGCGCGCCGACTACGAGCGGGCCTTCACCTCGTGGCTGGCGGACTTCCGTCGCGCGGGCACGGGTGCGATCGGCATGGGTTTTGTGGCGCTGCGCAGGCTCGACGAGGCCGAGGCCGCCTCGGGCGGCAAGCGCGCCTACGACCTGTCCCTCGATGGGCACGCCCCGCGCGGGCGCGACGTGGCGTGGGCGCTGGCCTCGCTGCGCGCCCCGGAGCTGTGGGAGGTGGCGCTGACGCGCGCCTCGGACGTGCGCGAGGAGCGCCACTACGTGCCGGGCAGCCCCGACCCGGAGCTGATCATCATGCATCAGGGTGGGGGACTGGGCCGTTCTGTGCCGGTGTCGTCGGCTGTGTCGGCGGTGGTCGGCGCTTCGGACGGTGAGCTGACGGTCGGCCAGATCGCGGCGGCGGTCGCGATGCTCACGTCCGTTGAAGCCGATGATGTGCGCGCCGAGGTCGAGGCACCCCTGCGCGACCTGATCCGCTGGGGATTCCTGACGTACTGAGCGTTGTTGTGTGCGTGGGCGCCGCGGCTGCAGGGGCAGCCGCGGCGCCTCGCTGTATCAGGTGGACTTTGTGGCGTCATTCCGGGGGTGTTGTCAGCGTGGATACGGGAGTGCACGAGGCCGACTCCAGATGTGGGACCCCTGTGTTAGCCTGACGCCACAATCACGCGAAGGAGCGACATGGACTACGAGCTGGCCTACCGATACGGTGCCCCCTCGCGCCTGGAAGAGGGCGGCGGCCTTGCGCTGGCGACCTCGGGAGGGTCCACCCCCGAGGGAGAGGCCGCGCATCCCTATTTCTTCTCGGGCTTTATGGAGCGTCCCGACGTGGTGGCCGCCGGCCTGCTCGCGGTCGCACGAGTGGCGCGCACCCGTTTCTATGTGCCGCCCGGCATGGTCGTCGCGCCCGGGGGAGGTCTGACACGTATCGGGATGCTCGACCCCGTCGTGACCAGCACGGCCGAGGGCCTGCGCTTCGAGTCCTTTAGCGTCTGCTGCGGTGTGTATGCGCGGCTCGATGTGGAGGCCTCGGCCCTGGATGCCACCCACCGCGCGGTCGGCGTGACCAACGTGGACGTGAACCAGCCGCTGCGTGCTGCCCTGGCGTCCCTGCGCGCCGGGGAACCCCTGCATCTGGGTGTCGGCGAGGAGGGGCTGACGGCCACGACTCTGGACGAGGAGGTCACGGAGGAGAAGGTGCCGCTGTCCCTGCGCTGGCTCAAGGGATTCGCGGAGACGCAGATGCTCTCCTCCGCGATGATGCCGCTGCACGCGTTGAATACCTCGCAGGCACGCGCCTTCATCCGAGGCCTGCCCAGGTCCAGCGCGACGGGCACGGTCATGTGGGCGGGGCGGGCCGTGCGCGGTCTGCGCTTGGGGACCCGGCCCGCGCCGGGGGCCGCGTGCGTCGCTGGCCCCGAGCGCCTGCGCGTGTTCGAGCCACTTCTTCATCTCATCACCTCGCTCGAGGCCTACGGGCCTGACGTTGATGCTGGCAGTGAGCCGGTCGCTTCCCTGTGGGTCGCTCGCCTGCCCGGCGCGCGACTGAGCGTGGGGCTCAGCCCCGCCAAGTCGCGCGGCTTCTCGGGGGAGGGGGCGGTCCTGGCGTCCCTGGGGGATCCGCGCGTCGAGGAGGACGCGGATATGCTGTCCGCCCTGCTCTCCTTCGAGCCTCGCATCGACACGCAGCTCATGGCCGCGCGCTCCGGACTGGCCCCCGACCGGGTGGCCGGCGGCCTGGCACTCCTGGCCTCGAGTGGTCAGGTTGGCTTTGACGTCACCGAGGGCGCCTACTTTCACCGTCCTCTGCCTGTGCGTCCCGACGCCCTCACCGCTATGCATCCGCGCCTGGTCGGGGCACGCATGCTCATTGAGCGCGGCGCGGTCACCCACGAGGAGGGGGCGCGCTTCCGTGTCGCCTCGGGTGCAAACCGCTACCGGGTGGAGGTGCCCGCCGACCCTTACGCCATCGGCGAGTACCGCTGCACCTGCCCGTGGTGGATGAAACACAGGGGTGGGCGGGGGCCCTGCAAGCACGTCCTCGCCGTCTTCACGCTGATCAAGGAGGATCAATGAGTGAGAAGTCGGATCCGTTCTGGCGGCCAACCACGCTGGATGAATGTGCGGACTTTTGGAGACTGCACCTGTGGACCGAGGCCCACCCAGGCGAGTGGACACTCGATCAGGTCTACGCGCGCATGCTCGAGATCAACGAGGGCCCGCCCACGGCCCACGACCTGGACGTGAGTGCCAGGGTCACCGGTGCTTGGCTCAAGGGGATCGGATTCTTGCGCCTGGCCGAACTGCACGGCGACCTGACCCTCGACCACGATCAGCGGTACCTGACGGCGCTGATCGGCCTCGAACCCGGGCTACAGCTGCCCCTCATGCGCGCCGATAGGGAGCTGCGCGAGGAGCTGGTGTGGGGGATGCTGCGCCAGGAAGGCAACCGCGGCGTGTCCCTGTCTGCCTCCGACCGTTCTGCCACCATGGGTTCGGAGCGGACGCCCGGCTGGTCGCGCACGTTCGAAGCGAGCGTCAATGAGGGGCTCATCGAACGTGATCGTCTGCTCGACGCCCTCCTGGAGATGCTGGCGGCCGACCTGCCTTCCGCGCGTGCCGGGTGGTATTCGCGCACCCTGCGCCTGCTCGCCATGACCGTCGACGAGGCCGAGGCTCGCCAGGCGGTCCTGTGTGCCCTCATGTCGTCTCCTGTCGGGGCGACCGTGACCCTGGCGGTCGGGCACCTGTCCGCCCTGGCCAGGGCTGGTCGCCTCGACCTGGAGCTGTTTGCGCGCAGCTGCGAGGGAGCGCTCATGGGCTCGAAGGCCAACGCACTCGCAGCCTTGACAATCCTGCGCGGTGATCTCGAGGTCCTGAGTCCCGGCGGCATCGAACCCCTGTTGGCGATCGCGCTGTCTTTCCCGCATGCGCAGGTGCAGGCTCTGGCCATCGAGCTGGCGAGTGACGCGCTGCGATCGGGCCTCCTCGACTCCGCAGCGGTCGGCCGCCTCCTGTCGGATGCGGAGTTGGACCCGCTCGTCGCCGATACGATCACCCTCCTCAACCCTGGGCATACGGCGACTGGCCAGACCAGCCCCGGCCTCGTCCCCGAGGAGGACACTGGCGAGCAGGCTCCCGCCGCCTTCCTGCCGCCTCCTCGGGAGGTGACGGACCTGGTTCCCATGAGCGCCGACGACGTGGTTGGTCGGATCGGCGTCCTGGCGCAGGGCGCGCAGATGGGGCTCGAATACGAGCTGCTGCTTGCCTTCCTCGCTTCCCCAGAATTCGACCCGGCCGTGCTGGAATCGTTGCGCCCGCTTGTGCGGCGCCTGACCACGCGCAGATTCGGGTACGAGCGCATGCTCGGAACTCTCCTGCAGATAGCCCTCGATGGGGGAGGGGAGGGCGCGGAGAACCCGCTGGCTGCTGGCACTGCCTGGTTGGAAACGGAAAATATGCCGACCCTTCTGCGAGAGCGCATCATCGAAGTTGCGGGCCTGGTCGAGCGTGGACGGCACTACCACCTCCTGGCCACGCCCACCGACGATCGCGGAGCTGTGAACCCGCTTATCCTCGTGCGCCGTGCTTTGGACAACGGGGCTGCCTCGCCGCTACCCGCCGATCTCACCCAGGCGCTGCTGCGCGTGGACGTCGAGCACCCGGACTGCGCGGCCGCGCTCGCGCTTGTGGAGGAGCGGGAGGCGGAGCTGCCCGCCGCGGCTCGCATCCGTCTCGCCCTTGAAGGGGTGGTGCGCAGACGTGTCGAGGGCTATCTGTCCTCCCTCGCCGTGACGTGGGAAGGGCGCCCCGCCTATGAGTCCGGGAAGCCCAAGGTCGCGCGCGACGGATCGCCGGTCTACGCCTTCTATTTCCCGCGCGTCGTCGGCGCAGATACGGGCGCGACAGGCCCTGAGCTGGGCGCGCTCGCGGATATTGCGAGCGCCTCGGGTGATTTTACTGCTCACCGATATCTCTACCCTGCGTCGGTGCGTCACTTCGCCGTCTGCCTGATCGCCTCGCAGTGGTATGTGCTTGACAGTACGCAGCTGACCGCCGACTGCTACCGGGCCCTGTGCGAGCACGGCGGGCGCTGGGATTCGCTGTCCGCCCAGCTCCTTGGACAGGCGATGGGCGAGCGCGAGGTCGAGTCGCGCGCGCTCGGCGTCGAGGCCCTGGCCGCCTTGGTGGCGCGCGGTGACCTCGCCTTCGACCAGGTTGTGTCTGGTTTCGAGGCCGTGGCGCACACCGTGAAACTGAACCGGTGGGCGCAGGCCTTCGGGGATCTGGGGGACGTGGACCCCCGCCTCGCGCTGGATCTGGCGCTCACGCTGCTGCCCGCGCTCGAGCGAGGGCGCACGGGCATCGGGCAGTTGCTGGGCGTCGTTACTGCACAGTACGCACGGGCGCAGGCCGAGGGATGGGCACCGCCGCTCGGCGAGGAGTGTATCGGCTGGCTCGGCCTTTTCCGAGGGTCCTCACAGGCGGCCAAGTATGCGCGCACGCTGAAGGAGATGGGCCAATGACCACCTCCATGACACTGGCCGATCGCCGCGCGGCCCTCAAGCGCCTCCTCGCCGCCGGGGAGAGCGCCATCGACGCCTACGAGCGGGTGCTGGAGGGGGCCTCGGAGAAGGATCGGCGCTCTCTTGTCAAGTCCGTGCCCTTCGCGCGCCTCGTCCCGCCCGTCGTCGAGTGGGAGTGGGACGCAGTCCCAGAGGACACGGTGCGTCTGTGCGTTTTTCTGCGCGCCGCCCTGGCCGGGAGCGACGACGCCGGCGATGACTACGGAGCCCGTTGGTCGGGCCGCCGCGGCGGCGACCCGCGCGAGGGAGCGGACCTGGAGCGTCTGCTCGCCGCCCACAGGCGCGGCGCGGCTGGGCGGAGCAGTGAGTGGCTCGAGGAGGCAGCCGGGAGCCCCGGCGGCGTTGCCTTCTGGCACACCTACCGCTCCCTCCTGGCCGAGCGTGGAGTGTATCTGACCACCGCGCCCTCCCTGGAGTACTTCGCGCGCAGGATCATTCCCGCGCCTCACCCCACCTCGGATGAGACGCAGCGCTTCTTCGAGGAGAACCCGACCTTCCTGGACCATGAGTTCTGGGAGTTCTTCCGCGTCGAGGGTGCCCTGCCCGGCTCGGCGCTCTTCGTGTGGATGTACCGCGAGGACCCCTCCGCGCCCGGCGGTGACTTCGAGCGCCTGCACAGCCACGACCTCGTCCGCTACATGGCGACGCGCTTCCCGCATCTGCGGCCCCGTATCCTCTCCGAGTGTCTGGCCGCCCAGAGGCGCGACTTCTCCGCCTATAACGCCCGCGTCTTCTCGCGGGCCTGGGAGGCGCTCGAACCGACGCGCGAGGAAACACTTGAGGCCGTGGCGGATCTGATCGCCCTGCTCGGAGCCCTGCCTTCGCAGACGGTCACCCTGGCCCACAAGGCCCTCCTCGGCCTCGTCGGGGAGCTCGCGGTGGAGCAGGTGGACGCGCTCGTGCAGGTCAGCGCCCAGGTCCTTGCCCGCTCCGAGAAGAAGCTGCTGCGCGCGCACCTGCGCCTGCTCGCCGCCCTCGTCAAGGCTCATCCCGGGTGCGCGGCCGCCGTCAGCGACGTCGTGGGTACCGCCGAGTTCCCCCTCGACCTGCGAGACCGCGTCGCCGCGCTCGTCGCGGTTTCCGCTCCGTCCGGGGACTCTGACGGTTCCGGGGACTGTGGGGACGAGGCAGGGGCCGGGCCTGCGGGGTCGGCCGCCCCACGCGCCAGCACCCAGGGAAGCGAGACCGGGGAGGGAACCCAGGCCTCGTGGACGTTCCCGGACGCCCCCGCCGCGGACTTGCCGCGCACGTCACACACCGCCGAGCTGCCCGCCGATAACGACGCGGCCGTCGCGGCGCTGCACGCCCTCTTCGAGGACGCGTCCGCGGGCGCCACCCTACCCGTGCTCCTGACGCGCATCAGCGGCGAGGGTATCGAGCTGGCGGAGGCCGACAAGACGCTGCTCGCCAGGTACTGGCGCAGCGCCCCCAACTGGAAGGGCGCCAACCAGCTGTCCTACCTGGCCTCGCGGCTCCTGCGCGGGATGGATGTGAAGGACACGCCCGAGGCTGGGCACTTCCGCGGCTACCTGCGCAAGGGCAGTGAGTGGGAGCAGCACAGAGGCCCCGTTGCGCTCCTCCACGAGCAGCTGCGTGTCGCCTGCGGTGACAAGCCCTACGACAAGCCGAACGGTCAGGACATGTACCGCTTCGACCCGATCCTGACCGAGCCGCTCGAACCTATGGAGGTGCAATGGGAGCGGCAGATCATCCGCGCTCCCTACCAGAAGCCGGTGAGCGTTGTACACGGCGAGTACACCAAGACGGATGACATGCACGAGACGTGGGCGATCCCCGGGCAAACCCTGGCAACCGGCGAGGACTCGCTGGCGGGTGCCCTCGCCAACGTCGCGGGGGTGGCTCCCGAGTTCACCGGGCGGCTTCTGGAATCCGGGGACTACCGGTCGAGCGGCGTCGCCTACGCGTGGGCTGCCTGGGCCCTCCAGCACAACCCGGACATTCTGGCCGCCCACGCGATGCCTGTCCTCCAGGGTGCGTTCTTCAAGTTCCCGCAGGTCATCACCGCCTTCGAGGTCATCGTGCGCGCGCTGGGAGAGGGATGGCGGACGCCGGGTTCCCCCACCTACTCGGCCCTGGCGTGGGCGTCCACGGCCGCGCAGGCACACTACAGGGCCATCGCCGCCGAGGCCATCGCACGCCTCGCCGACACCGGGCGGTACGACCCGGCTGCCATGGCTGGTGAATTCGGCTACCTGCTGCGCAACGGGTGGTTCGGTCCCGGGAGGGTCACCCAGACACTCGCCGACTGCGCGTCAGTCTCTGCCCTGGCCGGGTATCGTGTCGCCCAGACCATCGCCGCCCTGCTGCCGTCGCTCGTTGGCATCCGGGGTGCGAATCGTATGGTCGAGGCCCTGGTGGCGCTCGCGGGCGACTATGGCATGAGGGTGAGCGTGCCCGAGGAGCTGCGCCCAAAGATGAAAGGATCAAGCGCGATGGCTAAGGCGCTGCGGGCGCTCGACGCTCTGCCAGACGCTCCGACGGGTCTCGCCCGCGAGGCGGCTGAGGCGCTCGGCGCCGTGCGAGCACAGCGGGGGTAGATGAGCGACGGGTGTCTCAGGTGCGTAGGTTGCTACTGGCCGTAGTGGAAGCGGCAGGAGATGATCCAGAGGGCTTTGCCGTCGTCGCTGATCTGGTAGATCAGGCGGTGCCGTGAGTCGATCCGGCGCGACCAGTACCCGGAGAACTCGTAGTGGAGAGGCTCGGGCTTGCCGATCCCCTCGTTCCCGTTGCGCTGGATGTCCTTGATGAGGGCGTTGATGCGCTTGAGGGTCTTGCGATCCTCGAACTGCCACCAGACGTAGTCGTTCCAGGCGTGTGGGGTCCACAAGACTTTGAGCATCGTTAGTTCTCCTCGTCAGGGATGTCGATGAGATCGTGCTCCTCGAGGTTGCCATGTCGCAGCTGCGCGATCGATTCGCGCAGGTGGCGGGCGTTCGCGGGGGACTGCATGAGGTAGACGGTCTCCATGAGGGACTCGTACTCGTCGAGGGCCATGATGACGACGCTTTCGTGACCCTGTCGGGTGATGACGATTTCCTCGCGGTCGTTGACGACCTGGTCGAGGACCTCGGCGTAGCGTGCGCGCGACTCGGTGTAGGTCATGATCTTCATGGGTGCTCCTCTGCTCGCCTATGTACAGAACATTGTACAGGAGGTGGGGGTGCGTGTCTCTGGTCTGCTGGTGATGTGCGGGAGTACTGCCTCCGTGCGGGGGCCAGTTACTGCCGGACTGCTGGCGTGGGGCCTGTATCGCGGCGTCCTTCACCGGGTAGGGAGTGGGCTGCGCGTTCTGGATAGGAACTGCTGATCTGGATAGGTTATTTCCCTATCCAGAACGTCATAACCTATCCAGTTCGTGGTTCCTATCCACTATTATTGCTGCGTTCGTACGCGACCGCACGTGGGCCCGATGATGTGCACGTGGGCAACGCCGCCCACGCGCAGGTTATGCGGTTTACGTGCGTGTCGAGGGGTTAATGCGCAGTCCTTAGTGGCCGCGGTGGCGAGCTTTCGCTTTCAGGCGGGCGAGTTGGCGTTTCTCTTCAGCTTTCTGGCATTTCTTTTGCCTGGTCATGGAAGCTCGTTCTTGTGCCGTGCGTTCGCGTTCTGCTTGAATCGCTGCCTGTGATGCAGTAGAAGGAAGCGCACGGCGAGCGAGGCGGGACGCTTGGCGCTGTGCGCGCTTGGGGTTGTGGTGCGGCGCCCGGCGTTGGGGCATATCGGAAGCCCAAGCGGCCTCGTCGAGGCGGGATAAGAGCGCATTTGCGTGAGCAAGAAGGAACTCGTAGAACTCCGCGTCTGAGGGCTGCGCGCCGAACACGATCCGAACGGCGCGAACACGATCGGCCTCGTGGCGCTCAATGACACCGACCCAGAACTGGCCATCGAAATATAGTGTGGATTCCGTCTTCATTACTCGTCTCCAGGTACACCACGGTGGACCCGATGACGCTGGATTCTGCTCGGGGCAGCGACGGATGCGAGGCATCGCCCAGACTTCCTACTGGACTGTGCGGTTCGCGTATCAGGACTGACGACTCCATTATACGTCCTGTGCGCGTCGGTGTCGTTACTGGCCGATCGGCTTGCCGCCGATGGGCATGGGGGCGGGGGTGTGGACTCCAACAGTTTGGTCGAGGCCCTGGTGGCGCTCGCGGGCGACTACGGCATGAGAGTGAGTGTGCCCGAGGAGCTGCGCCCAAAGATGAAAGGATCAAGCGCGATGGCTAAGGCGCTGCGCGCGCTTGACGCGCTGCCGGATGCCCCGACTGATCTCGCGCGCGAGGCGGGGGCTGCCCTCAGCGCTACCGTCTCTCGTCGAGCCGATGGAGGCGGCCCCACCAGCGGGTGATCAGCCACTCGTCGTGCGTTGAGATAACCAGGGTTCCCTCCCACTCGCGCATTGCCTCTTCGAGGGACTCCAGGGCGTTCAGGTCCAGGTAGTTCGTAGGCTCGTCGATCACGAGGATCTGAGCGTCGGTCCGCGCCGCGAACGCCAGCTGTGCCCTGCGTTGATTTCCCGCGGAGAGCTCACCGAGCGGCCGGTTCCACGCCGCTGGGGGAACGAATCCCTTCCCGGCCTCCCCGATGCCCAGGTACCACGCATTCTCGGGGATGAGGGGGTCGCCGGGCCGCGGGAGCACCTGGGGTACGAGGACGACCCTGGAGGTGGCGTCGATGCATCCGTGCGCCCCGCTGGGGGCCCCGCGTGCGATCCACTCCAGCAGGGTGGTCTTGCCCGACCCGTTGGGCCCCGCGACGAGGAGGTGCTCGCCGTAGCGCGCCTCGAAGGAAGTCGGTGCGAGGCGTCCCTCCACCGACGCGCCGCGGACGGCCAGGGCGATACCCATTGCGTGTGGGTGCGGTGATGTCCCGCCCGTGGTGGTCCTCATGGGGTGGGGGAAAGAGAACTCGCCCTGGTCATAGCGGGGCTTGGGGACTTCGTGTGCCGCGAGAACCGACAGCCTCCGGGAGTCGTCGTTGATGCGCCTCTTCGACACAGTTTGGGCGCGGTCTGCATAGTACTTCTGTGCCATCCGTATCTCGGTGCGGGGTTTGAAGCGCGCATGCCCCACCACCGTCGAATCCCGCTGGTGAGATACGAGTCGGCGTTTCTCGGCCTGCTGATCCGCATGGATCGCGGTGTGCCGCGAGCGTGCGGCGGCCTTGTCGCGCAGGTAGTCCGAGTAGGATCCTCCTACCCTGTACGCCCCGAAGTCCGCGGGCTCTCCCTTGGAGATTGCCACCGCCCGCCACGGTGTCGGATCCAGGTCGAGCAGTGCCGTCGCCGTGCGCTCAATGAAGGCCCGGTCGTGGCTGGTCATGAGCACCGGCCCCTGCCAGTCGTCGATTGTGTGTGCTAGGTGCTCGCGTCCGTCAGTGTCCAGGTGGTTCGTCGGCTCGTCCAGGACGAGGGCCTCTGGTCGATCGACGAGGGTGAGGGCCAGGCGCAGACGGGCACGCTGCCCCGGGGAGAGGGAGGCGAGGGGGCGGGAGCAGTCGAGGCCTCCTAGGTCGAGGGCCTCCAGGGTCTGTTCGAGGCGCGTGTCGATGGTCCACGCGTCCCGCGCGATCATCGCCGCTAGGACGCGGTCGTACTCCGCTTCGTCGTCCGGAGAGGGGTCCCGGGCGAGGTGCTCGGTGAGGAAGTCGAAGCGCGCCGCCAGCCCGCGGATGCCTGACGTGGCGGCATCGATGAGCTGTGCGACGGTGCGGGACTCCCTGTCCCCCGCGAGCGGAGAAACGGAGGGCGGCGGCGAACCCTGTGACGATTGCGTGGCACCCGAGTGATGATCCGGCGGGGACAACTCAGGCGGAGAAGGAAACGGTGCGGTGACTGTCCCGGAGTCCGGCTGAAGGGTCCCCGAAGCGAGGCCGAGCAGCGTCGACTTCCCGATCCCATTGGGGCCAATGACGACGAGGCGGTCGGCGGGCCCACACGTGAAGGAGACGTTAGTGAGGACAGGCAGCGTACCGTAGGAAAAGAAGACGTGGGAAAAGACAATCGTGGACATAACGCACCTAGGGGAGGAGGGGCAGGGAGGCGTTATGTCAGGAGTCCATGGGGACATTATATCGGCAACGGCGCGCAGGTGCGGCAGTTCTGCACAGAAATGGGGGCGTCCTCCCGGGGCTGTCTGACAAGACTAACGGCATGCCGACGGACGACATGAGCATGCGGGAGGACACCCGGACAAAATACTCCCCCGCGAGCCCTCGTTGGGACCTGCGGGGGAGGAACGGCGACTACAGAGAAATCCTCAGAACAGCAGCAGCGCGAAACCTGCCACCGGGGCGAGGAACGCGGCGCTACCCAGCAGAGCGGCCTTGATGTAGGGGAAGGCGACGAAGGCCGCGATGATGAGGACCACGAGCAGTGCCATGAGGACCAGGTTGTTGCGCTGACGCTTGTACTGCTCGGGCGTCAGCTCCTCCTTCTTGCGGATGAGCGGGGCCTCGCCGTGGACCGAACCGGTGTCGCCGCCGGGCTTCGGGCCCTCGTTCTCAGTCGGGAAGTGCTGGTCGGACATGGTGGTCTCCTACTGGGTGTTTGAGGGGATCAATTGACGATCGGCTTGCCGCCGATCGACATGGGGGCGCGGGTGCGCGCGTGCTCATCCAGGTCCTGCTCCCACGCCGACGCGTAGCTCCACGCCGAGGGCTGCAGCAGTCGCAGCGCGCCCATGTCGGCGAGCGCATCGAGCAGTAGGAAACGGGTCGTCGGGTAGGGGGCGTCCCACGGGATCGCCGTCCACAGGCCCG
>ERZ1674245.306-NODE-306-length-16938-cov-17.259551_pt1 | contig 16938 bp, 9 predicted proteins | sample MGYA00581205_ERZ1674245 | MGnify/ENA primary metagenome ERZ1674245 (study PRJEB41354, sample SAMEA4873314) | human saliva metagenome | biome: human-associated habitat [ENVO:00009003]; feature: mouth environment [ENVO:08000002]; material: saliva material... | reverse complement strand
CTACGCCCTTCATCTTCAGCAGGCCTGCAAGACCCTTGAACTTACCGGAGACGATGCCGTCCTTGTAATCGCGAACCTTGCCCATCTCGATGGACTGCAGTACAGCGTTAACGCCAACCTTGGACGCCTCGCGTGCATCTTCAGCCAGCTCAGCAGCGTGCAGGTACGCCTTGGTGGGGATACAGCCGGTGTGCAGGCAGGTGCCGCCGACCTTTTCCTTCTCGACCAGGCCGACGGTGAAGCCCAGCTGGCGTGCGCGAATAGCTGCAGAGTAGCCAGCGGAACCGCCGCCGAGGATGAGGATGTCGAATTCTTGAGCCACGATATTGCTCCCTTGCATAGTTGTTGGGGTTGAAACCCCTGCAATGAGTTCTTTTTACCAATTTATTGGTAGGTTCCTCAGCATGCGCGAAAGGCCCGCGAGCTCGAAAAGTCGCGCGCCCTCCACGTACGCAGAAAAACACTTAATACAACAATACCCCCGTTGAAGGTCGTTTAAGTTCACTCAGGGCGGTTTTAGCCGATTAATCGCCCAAACACCCCAAATTTTTCACTACGCAAGAAAAGGGGCGCGTCATAGAACAGTGCGGTGACAGGACCACCGCAGCGGTCGTACAGAACGCACCCTCGAAAAGACGCAGAGGAGGGCTCCCCGGTAGAAGTACCGGAAAGCCCTCCTCAGATCAGCTCTATGCTCTATGCTATGCGGCCGCACACCAGATAAGGGGCACCAGTTAGGATGCTCCAGTTAGGGCGCGCGCCCAGCCAAGCAGACTACTTAGCGTACGACTCGATGAAGTTCACCAGGGTAGCGGTACCGAAGCCGGTGCCTTCCTTCGGAGTGAAGCCGTACGGGGACTCCTCATTGAACGCGGGGCCCGCAATATCCAGGTGAGCCCAGGGGATGCCCTCGCCCACGAACTCCTTCAGGAACAGGCCCGCAGTCAGCGCGCCACCGTAGCGGGAACCAATGTTCTTGATGTCAGCGACCGGGGACTCCAGGCTCTTACGCAGGTAGGACTCCAGCGGCATCGGCCAGTACGCCTCACCCGCAGCAGCACCGGCTGCAATCACGCGGTCACGAATCTCCTCGTCACCGAGCAGAGCCGCAGTGCGCAGACCCAGAGCAGCCATAGCGGCACCGGTCAGGGTAGCGATATCCAAGATGACGTCCGGGTTCGACTCGGAAGCCAGCGCGATACCATCAGCCATGACCAGGCGACCCTCAGCGTCAGTGTTCAGCACCTCAACGGTACGGCCATCACGCATGGTGATGATATCCTCCGGGCGCAGTGCGTGACCGCCGGGCATGTTCTCAGCCAGGCACAGGTAACCGGTGACAGCAACCGGAACATCCAGCTCAGCAGAAGCAACCACAGCGCTCAGAACCGATGCCGCACCAGCCATATCGCACTTCATGGTCATCATCGAAGCGGCAGGCTTCAGCGAGTTACCACCGGTATCGAAGGTGATACCCTTACCAACCAGAGCAACGTGAGCCTTCGGGTTCTCCGGGGTGTACTTCACAACGGCAAGAACCGGCTTGCGGGGCGAACCCTGACCAACACCGGAAATGCCGCCGAAGCCCTCCTCTGCCAGGCGGTCGTGGTGGAACAGTTCAATCTCAATGTTCGAGTAATCCTCAGCGACCTCAGCAGCGAACTCAGCGAAAGTCTCCGGGTACAGGTGCGACGGGGGCAGGTTCACCAGGCGGCGAGCGTCCTTAGCGGTCTCGCCCAGAACCAGGCCGTGCACCAGAGCCTCTTCAGCCTCTTCCTGATCAATCGAAGAAACAATCAGAATGGACTCGATTTCTTCCTTGATCGAATCCTTGGTCTTGAAACGCAGACCCTCTTCAATGAAGTTGCCCAGCACAGCGCCGTGAGCAATAGCCTCAATTTCCTCTACCGAAGAAACGCCGAAATCGAAAGCAACCTCCTCAGCGGAACCAACCAGCTGACGAGCCGCAGAACCGGCAGCGTAACGCAGAGCATCCAGGCGCTCCTGACCCTCAGCGGTATCAGAGCCCAGACCCGCCAGCGCCACAATGCCGGCACCGGTGTCCTCAAGACCGGGCAGACGCAGCAGCTGATCGGGTGCGCCCGAAGCGCCCAGCGCCTCCAGCAACTCGTTAATACCCTCAACAGAGTCCTCAGACAGGGAGCTCGGCGCCAGGTACGGGCCGTCCGAACCCTTCAGAACGCCCAGAACCAGAACGTCAGCTTCGAGCGCTTCAAGGTCGGTGCTGTGAATAGACAGAGACAGAGACATCGTTACTCCTTTGCGTATGTCTTCTCAAATAGTCGGGGCACATCCTCGCGCCCGAAAAACTCAACTGTAGGCCCTCGAAGAGTGAGGATGAATACCGCCGCGCAAAGCCACGCGGACTACTGCTTCTACTCTACACGGATATGTAGGAGGGCGTGAGGTTCAGCTCTCACCCCGAACAGCTGGCAGAACAGAAAAATGCACAAGAAGCCGAGCTGCAGCGCCTTAAGAACGTCGACGAGACACCAAGCAAGTTCACCTACTGCGAGAAAAGCCCGCACACTGTCGAGACAGGGCAGTAGTGGCATAAAATGAAAGACTAAGGAAAACGTCAGATAACAGAAGACGCCCCTTCGCCCCGAGCACAGAACTGCTGAGATACGTTTGTGCGCGGCGCGAACCAGACAGAAGTGAGGAGGCACGATGCTCAACCCCGAAGATCTCTACTTAGCCAACACCAAAATATTGGACGACCCCAGGATGCACGGGCTAACCCTCGTCATCGCCCTCTCCAGCCCGCAAGACGCAGGCTCCACCGCCGGCCAGCTCGGACAGGTGCTACTCAGCGAACTCAAAAACATTGAAATCGTCGAGTTCGACAGCGACCAGCTGCACAACTACCGTGCCCGCCGCCCCTACATTCGCTACGAAAAAGACCATTTCGAAACGCCGCAATACCCGCAGCTGAAGCTCTACGCCGTAGAAGATAGCCTCGACAAGCCGTTCCTGCTGCTCACCGGTGCCGAACCGGATCTGCAGTGGCAGCGCTTCGAAAAGGCGGTGCTGACCATCGCCCAGCGGGTCAAGCCATCCCTGGTCGTGCTGGTCTCCGCATTCCCCATGCCGGTGCCGCACACCCGCCCCTTCCCGATTACCGCGCACGGTTCCCGCAAGGACCTGATTCACGGCATCTCCCCGTGGAAGCCCAGCGCGGACGTGCACGCGACCGTCACCAACCTGTTGGAAGTGCTCTTCACCGAAAACGGAATCGACACCGTCGGCTTCGGCGTGAACATTCCCCAGTACATTTCGGAGGCGGACCTGCCGCAGGGCACCCTCACCGCCCTCGAACACGTGGGCATGGCGGCGCACCTCTCCCTACCCACCGAGAACCTGCGCGAAGCCGCACGCCACGTGCACAGCCAGATCAACGATCAGGTCAAGCAGAACCCCGAAATCGGTCGCATGATCACGGCCATGGAAGAGAACTACGACGAGAACTTCCGCACCTCCGATATTGCGATTCCCCTCTCGCGACGCGACGCGCACAACGTGCCCAGCCGCGACGAGATTGGTGCGCTCTTCGAGCGGTTCCTCGACGAACAATAGATGTGGGCGAACAATAGGTGCGCGCAATAGGGGATACCGTCCGTCGGATACCGCCCGCCAGATAGTGCGTGCCAGATAGTGCGTGCCAGATAGTGCGTGACAAATTATGACGCGGCACCCCGCGCCGCTGTGGACAAACCTCGGCGCACAAACGAACAATACGAATAAATCTGTGGAACCAACGGACACATGAACCGAAGTATCCACAGATTTATTTGTTTAACCCCGTACCCCGCGCAAACCATGCCACCGTGAAGGCATGAACGCAAAGAACATCTTCAACGGCAATACCCCCAACAGCGACCACCTCCACAACGACCACCTCCAGGGCAGCTACGACACGCCCCCGCCCATCCGCAACGAATACGACGTGCTCAGCTGCGCCCTCCACCAGCACGGCTACTGGCCCGACCACTCACTCATCATCCTCACCGCAACCGATGACACCCTCGGCCCCAGCCTGCGCGTCAACCTACCCGACGAACCCTGCACCCACAGCGAACGTGCCGACTTCCTGCACGAAACCTTCACCAAACTCCCCACCCGTCACAACGGCGAAACCCTCACCCGCTTCTACGCCATCATCATCGACGGCGACAACACCGTACGCCAACGCCAACTGCACCCCAACACGACGCAACTTGCCGCCATCGAAGAAATCCAACAGGACGTCGACACCCAAATCCCCATCAACGCATGGCTCCACCTGCTCCACGACCCGCGCATCGTCAGCGAACTACGCTGCGAAGACGTCATCTACGCAGGCGGCGTCAGCATCTGGGCGCTCAACCCCGAACAGCAAGCGCTCACCCTCCTCGCACCCATCGAAGAAATCCGCCACAGCAGCTACTACACCTGGCTCACCCGCCACGGCGACACCATCGCCGACACCGCCCAACACAACTACGCCCACAGCCCCTGGGACACCGATCCCACAGCCAACCCCGAAACCCGCCACGACTGGGAAAACGCCGTAGAACTCTGGGACCACACCCACACCACCCGCCACGACGAAGCCCGCCAGGGCGTCCGCACCATCTACCGCCAAGCCCAAATCGACCTCTGCTACTGGGACGCCGCCATCAACGCCGCCGCGCACCTGCTCACCACCCACCCGGTCGATAACGCGGCCAACCCCACCACCGGCGACGTGCCCACCATCGGCGATGCACTTCGCGAACTCATCCCCGCCGAAGTCGCCGGGCACCTACGCGCCTCCATCGCACCCGCAACCCTCAACCCCATCACCGCCGAAATGCTCACCTACCTCGCCGGCTACGGGCTCAACCACGCCCAAAAAGCGCTCGCCTACCTGCACTACTCCGCCCAATACACCTACCACGCCTTCGGCGGCGAATACCCCAGCCCCGACCGCGCGCCGCTCGAACCACCCCGCTACGGCACCCGCATCACCCGCAAAACCTACATCCCCGCCAGCTTCACCCACGCACTCAGCGCCACACCCGGTACCGAACAGGCACACGTACGCGCCGTGCCCGAAAAATGCGTGCAATGGCAAGACTGGATCCGCCGCACCCACCGCACCATTCAGCAGAGCCGCACCATTCAACAGAACCGCAGCAACCAGCACACCAACCTCAACGGCTGGGCACTCGAAAACCTCACCCCCGCCGACCTCGCCAGCGCCGCCGAACTCAACACCATCAGCCGCGACCTGCTCCCACGCCTCGAGGAACACCCCAAAGACCACAACGCCCACAACAAACTCGAAAACCTCAAACAACGAATCGACGAAAGCTGCACCAACAGCGAATACCTCACCAAACACCACGCCGTCTACACCCACTACCTCAACGCCCTCAAAGGAAAACTAGACAGCCCCCACTGGGCACGCCTCAACGCACTCGAACTACTCACCAGCCTGCTCACACCCCACAGCACCGACGGAGAATACGCCGAACTACGCAACACCCAAGCCTGGGCCAACTGGTACAAGGGCTACAGCACCTACGCCCGCATGCTCCGCCAAGAAGCCCACCGCCACACATTCGGAAAGGACCTCAACATCCTCGATGTACACCTCAACGCAGGCAACCTACCCGCCTGGATCAAATACACCATCTGCGGCGAACCCGGAACACACCGCGAACCCATCAGCACCCTCAAACCCCGAAAACCTTAAAAGCCCGGCACCTAAAACCGGCACCTAAAAGCGAGGTACAAAACGAGGGAGGGGCGCGCCACCGGGCACGCCCCTCCCGCACACAGCCGCACTCACCCAAAACCAGGCCCACAAGCCACCCAAACAGCGCGTCAAGTTGAAAGCAACCAAAAATCTGCAATACTTATATATTGACCCCGTACAGTCAATGCGCTATAACGCGCCCTCAAACCGCTCCACACAACGAGCAACGGAACCCTGCAAACCACCCAACGCACGCGGAATAAAACCCGCCCCCCACAGCGTTAAACCGGACAAACGCAGCAAACACCCCGACCGAGGACGCCAGCACAGACTTGACAGGGTCTTAGGTGTTTTGCAGACAAAGCACCCCACCACAAGCCAGAAAGGGTTCTAGTGGCACCTGCAACCAGCAAGAAGACCGTGACCGGCGACGCAACCGAAGAAACCGTCGCAAAAACCACCACCAAGACCACCCGCACCAAGAAGGCAACCACCAAAGCCGCAGCGGCAACCGAAGACACCACCGGCGCAACCGCCGAAACCGGTGCTGAAACCACTGCCGAAACTACTGCCGAAACCGAGGCAGACAAGCCCAAGCGCACCCGCAAAACCACCACCACCAAAACCGCAACCAAGCGCAAGACCGGTGGCCGCCGCAAAAAGAGCGACGACGAATTCGACCTCGGACTCGACGAAGAACTCGAAACCACCGACGGCGAAGACGAAACCGACGAAGAAGACGAAGAAACCGCAGCCAAAATAGAAGAAAAGAAGGCCGCAGAAGCAGTAGCAGCCAAGGGCTCCGGCTTCGTCCTCACCGCAAACGACGACGACGACGCACCCGCACAGCGCGTCGTCACCCCCGGCGCAACCGCCGACCCCGTCAAGGACTACCTCAAGCAAATCGGCAAAGTCTCCCTGCTCAACGCACAGCAGGAAGTCGACCTCGCCAAGCGCATCGAAGCAGGCCTCTACGCCGAACACAAGCTCGCCGAAAACCCCGACATGGACAAAGAACTCAAGAAGGCCATGCGCTGGGTCGTCCACGACGGCAAGCGAGCCAAGAACCACCTGCTCGAAGCCAACCTGCGACTCGTCGTCTCCCTCGCCAAGCGCTACACCGGCCGCGGCATGCTCTTCCTCGACCTCATCCAGGAAGGTAACCTCGGCCTCATCCGCGCCGTCGAGAAGTTCGACTACTCGAAGGGCTTCAAGTTCTCCACCTACGCAACCTGGTGGATCCGCCAGGCCATCACCCGCGCAATGGCAGACCAGGCCCGCACCATCCGCATCCCCGTGCACATGGTAGAAGTCATCAACAAGCTCGCCCGCGTGCAGCGCCAGATGCTCCAGGACCTCGGTCGCGAACCCACCCCCGAAGAACTCGGCAAGGAACTCGACATGACCCCCGAAAAGGTCATCGAAGTCCAGAAGTACGGCCGCGAACCCATCTCCCTGCACACCCCCCTCGGTGAAGACGGCGACTCCGAATTCGGCGACCTCATCGAAGACTCCGAAGCAGTCGTCCCCGCAGACGCGGTGTCCTTCACCCTTCTGCAGGAACAGCTCCACTCCGTGCTCGACACCCTCTCCGAGCGTGAAGCCGGCGTGGTCGCAATGCGCTTCGGCATGACCGACGGCCAGCCCAAGACCCTCGACGAAATCGGCAAGGTCTACGGCGTGACCCGCGAACGAATCCGCCAGATCGAGTCCAAGACCATGTCTAAGCTCCGTCACCCGTCGCGTTCGCAGGTACTGCGCGACTACCTGGACTAGTACTCCGACTACCAATAACGGCGCACCGGTTCCCGCTCGCGGGGGAGTGCCCCCTCTGCGGCGCCGGGGCGCCTTGAGGACGGAGCCCCCGCTACGCGTGACCGGCTACGCCGTAAGGTTTAGTTTCGCTAGTTCTAGCACATACAGAAAAGGCTCTCCGACATACCGGAGAGCCTTTTCTGCTACTTATATGCGGTTGGAGCGACGGCTTGTGGACGATGCTCGCGGGGGAGTGCCCCCTCTGCGGCGCCGGGGCGCCTTGAGGACGGAGCCCCCGCTACGCATGTCCGTTGCGCCGTCAAAGTTCAGTTCCACAAGGGCTGAGTATGTCAAGTTGGCTTTGCGGGCGATGCACGTTATGCAGTTCCGTACAGTCGGCTCGCGGACGATGCTCGCGGGGGAGTGCCCCCTCTGCGGTGCCCCAATAAGTAAATGGGCCAGCCGCCTTGAGGACGGAGCCCCCGCTACGCATGTCCGCTACGCCGTTGAGGTTCAGCGCCGTTAAGGTTCAGTGCCGCTACAGACCCAGCTGACGCAGATAACGGTCCGCCACCGCCTCCACCTGATCCAAACCACGCACACGACCCAGCGCCTGCGACCACGCATCAGCCTCACCACCAGCCACCGGGAAACCAGCCGCCGCCCACAACGCCGCCGCCATCGCACCCACCGAATCCGAATCCGAATCCACCGACACCGCACGGCACAAACCCTCAAACAGCGCATTGCGTACCGTCGCATCATCAGCATCAGCCGGCAGACTCTTCACAGCATCCGCCGCGCACCAGAGAGCCACACCCAACAGCTCAGGCGCCGTCCAACCCGTACCAAAATGCTCCGCCACAGCCTGCGGAACCGGCGCCACGCCCTGCTCCAGCAACTCGAGGGCACGACTCAGCGCCGCCGCCGTACGCGCAGCATCACCCGGAATCGAATCATCCGCGCCCACCGCGCCGCACCACGACACCACACGGCGGGCAGAATCCAACAACGCATCAAACGAGCCAGCCGGGGACGCCAACAGGTCACGAACCAGCAACGCATACGCCGCCGCCGAAGCCAACGCCTCCGGATGCCCATGCGTCAACGCCGCCGCACGCACCGCCAACAAAACCACCGTACGCTCCTGCGCCACCGGCAACACACCCAACGCCGCCGAACGCACCAGCGCACCACTACCCAAAGCATCAGGATTCAACGACTTCGACACCAACTGCATCTCGCCCGAACCCAACGCCCGCAACGTCGCCGCACCCGGACCACGACGAGCCGTCAACTCCGACGAACCATCAATCTCACGATCCAACGAAAACGGCGCAGACTCCGGCAGAACCTCACCAATACCGCGGAACCACCGCAAATACGCCAACCACAAACACGCCAACTCATCCGCCGCCGCGCCCTCATTATTCCACTCCAAAACCTCCGTCAAAGCGTCCAGCGTGAAACACGTCAGCTGCGTATCATCACTGACCAGCAGCTCACCAAACGCCGAATCCCACGGCTTAGGGGCGCGCTCCGCAATCTGCTCAGCCGACAACAGCTCCAACGGATAACCCAGCGCATCACCCAACGCAGACGCACGCAACAAACTGCGCACCCTGCCCGCAAACTCAGCCGAAACCTCAGGTGCACGTGTGAACTCAACAGAAGAAAAACTCATAGGGCGATTATCCCATGTGCGTTCAGGATGCGCGGGGGATGTATCGGGCGGCTTCGTGCTCATGCTTGCGGGAGGGGAGATGTAGCAGGCGGCTTCGTGCTCATGCTCGCGGGGGAGTGCCCCCTCTTCAGCGCCTGGGGGCGCTTCGAGGACGGAGCCCCCGCTCCGCATGAGCACTTTCGCCGAGGATGGTTAGCTACTCGTCCTCACCGGGAATAGAGGGAGACTTAGACAGAAACGGCTTTGCACTCACGCTCGCGGGGGGAGTGCCCCCTCTGCGGCGCTGGGGCGCCTTGAGGACGGGAGCCCCCGCTCCGCATGAGCACCTACGCCGCTGTGGGGCTCCAACCCCTGAATGACGAACTGTGAGGCGCAAAACATGACGCAGTGCCATACTGAAACCATGAAGATTCTGCACACCTCCGACTGGCACCTCGGCCGCACCTTCCACCGCAGCCCCCTCACCCGCGAACACCAGCAGTTCATCGACGAACTGCTCGAATACGTGCACGCCGAAGGCATCGATACTCTCCTCATCAGCGGCGACGTCTACGACAGCACCATCCCCACCGCCGAAAGCACCACCCTGCTCGACCAAGCACTCACCCGCCTCATGCGCGCCGGCGTGCAAGTCATCCTCAGCTCCGGCAACCACGACTCCTTCCGCCGCCTCAGCTACGGCGCCGCCTTCTTCGAAGCCTCCGGCGTGCACCTGCGCACCAGCCTCGAAGACGCTACCCGCCCCGTCGAACTCACCGACGGCACCTTGCGCGTACACGTCTACGCCATCCCCTACCTCGCGCCGCGCCTCCATGCCACCGCCCTCGGTGTAGATCCCACCCACCACGCCGTCCTCGGCGCCGTCACCGACGCCATCCGCACCGACGCCGCAGAACGTCACGCCCGCGGCGAAGGCGCCGACCGCATCATCGTCATGAGCCACGCCACCGTCAGCGACACCGCCAGTAGCGCTGATACCACGCCCCGCAGCGACTCCGAACGCGACATCAGCGTCGGCGGCATCGACTGGGTACCCGCCTCCCTCTTCGACGGCTTCGACTACGTAGCGCTCGGCCACATCCACAAGCGCTACCCCGTCACCCACACCATCCGCTACAGCGGCTCCCCGATCGGCTTCTCATTCAGCGAAGAACACAACCGCAACGGTGCCTACCTCATCGAACTCAACCCCGGCGAAGAGCCCGCCATCAGCAGCCACGAATGGGCAACCCGCGTACATATGAAAACCCTGCGCGGCACCATGGAGCAGCTACTCAACAGCCCCGAACACACCGACTACGAACACGGCTACTACTGCCGCATCGAGCTCACCGACGAAACCCTACCCGTCGGTGCCGTCGACCGCCTGCGCAGCCGCTACGAAACCATCTCCCACTTCAGCTACCGCAGCGCCCAACCCGCCGCCGACAAACCCGCCGCCGCACAACCCACCCGCGACGCCGACCCCGTCGACACCTTCGACCAATTCCACCAATACGTACGCAACCGCCCCCTCACCAGCGAAGAACGCGACGTCATCACCACCCTCAGCGACCACATCAAAAGCCACAAGGACAACGCATGATCCTGCACACCCTCGAATTCGAAGCCTTCATGGCATACCCCAAGCGCCAAGAAATCAACTTCGACACCCTCAACAACGCCGGCGTATTCCTGCTCAACGGCCCCACCGGCGCCGGCAAAACCACCATCCTCGACGCCATCTGCTACGCCCTCTACGGCGAAACCAGCAGCGACCGCGAATCCGCCAAACTGCACTCCACCTACGCGGCACACAGCGGCACCAAACCGCGCGTGCTGCTCGACGTGACCCTCCACGGCAAACGCCTGCGCATCGACCGCACCCCCGCCTACAACAAGCCCATCACCCGCGGCGCCCGCAAAGGCCAGATGCGCGAAGAAAGCGCCAAAGCAACCCTCGCCGAACTCGCACCCGGCGCCGACCCCGCCGACGAAAAAGCCTGGACCCCCATCTCCAGTAGCGTCGCCGAAGTCAACCGCACCATCGCCGAACGCACCCACCTGACCAAAGAACAATTCCTCAAAGTCGTGCTCCTGCCGCAGGGTCAGTTCGCGCAATTCCTCAAGTCCAAGCCCAAAGAACGTAAAGAACTGCTCAAAAAGATGTTCCCCGTCGAACACTACGAGCAGCTCTTCGCCGCACTCACCGAAGAAGCGAAAACCGCCCAGCAGGAAGTCGCCCAGGACGAAAACACCCAGCGCGGCTACCTTGAACGTGCCCGCGTAGAAATGCTCGCCCTGCAGGCGCTACTGGATGTTGCGGATCCGGACGCTGAAGATGCTGCAGGGGAGGGCTCCGCTACCGAAGACCCTGTGGAGGCGGAGACTTCCGAACAGCTCACCGCTGAGAGTGTCACCGCCGAAACCCTCGACGCATGGGTCGCCGGCGGAGTAGAACGCGCCCGCGAAACCTCCGCACGCGAAAAGCAGGAGCAGCAGCGCCTCACCGACGAAGCCGACCGGAACACCCGCCTACTCGCCGAACGCGCCCAGCTACAGGCCGACTGGCGCGAATACGAGCAGCTCTGCGAGCGCCGCACCCGCCTGACCGAACGCGCCGACGAACACAAGGCGCAGCGTGAAGAGCTGGCGCAGGCGCGTGCCGCCGCGCCCCTGCACGCACAGTACGCGCAGGTCCATGCCGAATCGCAGGCGCTCGCCGCCCGCCAGCAGGAGCAGGCGGCCTGTGCATCCGCGCTGGAGGAGAACGGCAACGCTCTGCTTGCGGCACTGCGCGATGAGAACATTTCGCCGGAGACCACCTTCCCTGAGGAGACCACCTTCGCCGCACTCCCTTCCCTCGAGCCCGCCGAGCAGGAAATCCAGCTCGAGGCGCTCCTTGACACCCTGCGCGCCCTGCAGAAGAAGGACGCGCAGCTCGCCGACGAGGAAGCCTCCGCAGCCGCCCTGCTGAAGCAGGCTAACTCCCTCGAACAGGACAAGTCGCGTGCCGAAAAGACGCTGAACGACCTCACCGCCCAAGCCGAGCAGCTCGCCGAAGAACTCGCCGGCTACAGCACCGCCGACGAGGAGCGTACCCTCGCCGCGCACCTGGTCACCGAGGCGCAGCAGAAGCACGATGCAGCCCAGCAGATGCAGCAGAAGCTGGATGCCGCCTCCGCCGCGGTTGCTGCGGCCCAGAAGCAGAGCAAGCGCACCGCCACCGCCGAGCAGAAGGCGCAGGAAAAGTGGCAGGCTTCGGCTCAGCAGGCGCTCGCCGCCACGGAGGAGTTCAAGAACCTGCAGGTGCTGCGCCTCGCCCAGGCCTCGTCTCTGCTGGCGCGTGAGCTCAAGGACGGCGAACCCTGCGCGGTCTGCGGTTCAGTGGAGCACCCCGCTCCGGCGCGGATTGCCGAGGGCGAGCAGCTGGTTGAGCGTGCCGACCTGGACGCCGCCAAGGAGCGTGAAGACAAGGCACACAAGCAGGCGCGTACCCACGAACTGGCTAAGGATCGGGCGACCAAGGCACATCAGGAAGCCTCCGAGGCGCTTGCCGCCGCCCGCACCCAGTACGAGACCCTGGTGGCTCAGGGCGAGTGCGATGTTGAGCAGACTGCCGCCCAGCTGCAGCAGGCGCAGACCCGCCTCGCGCAGGCTCAGTCGCGCGTGACCGCGCGTGACGGCGTGCTGGTGAAGGTTGAGCGGGTGCGTGCCGAGCAGCAGAAGGCTCAGGAGGCGCTACGCACCATCGAGGGCGCGGCGGTTGAGGCTCAGACTCGTCACCGTGATGCTGCGGCGCGCTGTGAGGCGGCTGCGGCGCAGTTGGCGCCTGCGCGTGCGGCGGTGGGTTTTGCGCAGCGTGTTGAGGCTGTGGAGGGCTACCGTGCGGCGCATCAGCGTCTTGCTCGTGCGGTGTTGCTGTTGGGGCAGGCGCGTGAGCGTCATGCTTTGGCGGCTGCTGCGGCTGAGCGTTTGCTGGCTGAGTCTTCGTTTGAGAGCGCCGAGCTGGTTCATGCGGCGGTGCGCACCCCCGAGCGTGTTGATGCCCTGGAGCAGGCTGTTGCCGCGTATGAGTTGGAGCATGCCCGCCTCCTTGAGGGCTTTGGTCGTGAGGCGATTGTTGCGGTGGCGGCGCGTGCCGCCGCTGGTGAGCAGGCGCCGGATGATCTGCAGGGTGTGCGTGAGCAGGTTGAGCAGTTGCGTGCGGCGGCGCACCGTTTGACTCTTCGTGAGGGTGAGCGGGAGAGCATGCTGCGTTCTTTGCATGTGCTGCGTGGCGAGTATGCGGCGTTCCGTGCGAAGACGGCGCAGCGTTATGACCGTGCGCAGATGTTGGCGAACCTGGCGGCGGCTGCCCGCGGTGACACGCTGGGCGGCTATGAGCATCAGGTTGACCTGGTGAGTTACGTGCTGGGTGCCGAGTTTGAGCGGATTCTGCACTCGGCGTCACTGCACCTGGATCGCATGAGTGAGGGCCGCTACGGCATGGTGTTCAGCGATCACCGTGCGAAGGGTAGCCGTTCCGGCGGCGGCCTGAACCTGGAGATTACCGACACCTGGACGGGCGAGCCGCGTGAGGCGTCGTCGCTGTCCGGTGGTGAGTCGTTCTTGGCGTCGCTGTCGTTGGCGTTAGGGCTGGCGGAGGTTGTTCAGGCGAATAACGGCGGCATCGAGCTGGACACCCTGTTCATTGATGAGGGCTTCGGCACGTTGGACGCCGAAACCCTGGATATGGTGATGGGCACGATTGAATCTCTGCGTGATAGTGGCCGCACTATTGGCCTGATTTCGCATGTGGAGGAGATGAAGAACCGTATTCCAGCGCAGATTGTGGTGGAAAAGGGTCAGAACGGCTCGTCGGTGAGGGTAAACTCCTAGTAGGCATAAATTCGCTTCCGGGCTGCTGTTATGGCATGTCCGGCGGCTTATTCGTGAAAGAGATGATGACCTCGACACCTCAGGACAGGGCACCGAATTCAACGTATCGTGTGGAACCTTCGGCTGATGCGCGCGCTAACGCATCCGCACCGGAGGTTCCTCCGCGCACCATGAAGGTGGCACCCGCCTCCGATTCGCCGGATAAGTCGTGTGCTTCGGGCACGGGTATTCCAACGGTTCCGGGTACGTCCTTGACGGATGTGGTGCGCAGTAACGACCACGTGTTGCAGGAGTTGCCGCCGCGACCGGTTCCTACTGCGGATGAGGTTAATACGAACGCCTCGGTGCCGGATATTTTGCGTCAGCATTGGGCGTTGTTCCTGCGTAACGGTAAGGAGCAGCGTTACCATCTGCGCGGTGTGCTCCGTGATGAGGGCTTTGCCCGTAATGTGTTGACGATTCTGTTCCATATTCCGGCGGCTTCTTCGGCGTTTGCGCTGTATATTCTGTTGGCGAGCCACCTGGGTAGTGTGCATGATGGCGGCTATGCGGTGGCGGCGTTTGCTGGCGCGTATTCGGTGCAGATTATGCTCGGCCCGATGCTGGTGCGTGCCCTGGGTTTGAGGGCGTTGCTGGCGATTACGTCGGTGCTGAATATTGCTGCGGTGCTGAATATGCTGGTCATTGGTTGGCGTTTGACGGTTGACCCGAATAACGTGAGTACGACATACCATGCGCTCTCTTGCGTGGCGATGGGTTTTACGACTCCGCCGTGGACGCCGTTTGCGTTGGAGTCGCTGTACCGCCGCAACTATAAGTACAGTGATGTTCGCTTGTCGACAGCTGTTTCTTGGGGGACGACGGCGAACCTGTCGATGTACCCGCTGGCTGCTCTGCTGGTGCGGCTGGGCGATGCGTACCTCACCCCGAATCATGAGTATGCGGGCTTCTGGATCACGATGATTCTGGATGCGCTACTGTTCATTGTGGTTCTGGCCGCGCCGATGTGGCTGCCGGATATTTCGCGTATTCGCATGTCTCCGCCGAAGAATCTGGTCCGTCCGAATAAGCAGACGGTGGTGTTGATTCTTGGTCTGGTGCTGCTGGGTGCGTGTATGGGCGCGGTCGGTTCGGGTCTGCTGGGCTTCTCGCTGATTCACGGTTCGATGAACCTGTTCATGGCGATGGTTGCGACCGGTACCGGCGCGATGGTGCTTGTGTCTTTCCCCGTGGTTTTGGGTGCCCGTTCGGTGAACCCGTGGCATGGTTGGTTGGTGAGCGGCGTTCTGCTGATTATGGGTGCCCTGTATTTGCCGGCGAGTGATGATACGTCCACGATTTTCTATGCGTTGGTGCTGTGTGGTGCGGTGCTGGGTGTGGCGTTTGGCGGTCATGAGCTGTGGCTGAACCGTTCGCTCAAGCATATTCCTGATGCGCAGGCGAGCTTCTTTACCCGCTCGATGCTGGGCGTTGGCATGGCGTTGGGTAGCATGTGGGGCGGCTATATGGGCGATGCTCCGTATTACCGTAATGCGTTTATGGTCCCGGTGATTATTGCGACTCTGTATTTTGCGTTGGGTCATTTGTTTGGCTACCTGTGGCGTGAGGAGCATGAGGAGCAGCTGGCTCCTTGGGATCAGCTGGAACGTAATTAGCGCATGTTTAAAAGGCGGATGCCCCGCCACCTTCTGCAGGTGGTGGGGCATCCGCCTTTTGTGTACCGTGCTCGGTTTGTGGTGAGCCTCGGCGTGAGAACCTCAGTGTGAGAGCCTCAGCGTGAGGCTACCGGTTTAGTGACCGCGCTTGATCCATGCCGGAAGCTCGGGCGCCTCCAGACCGATGCCGGTGCTGTCGCCGTGGCCGGTGAGGACCGCGGTGGACTCGGGCAGGGTCAGCAGGTGGGTCGAGATCGACTCGATGATGGTGTCGAAGTCGCTGTAGGAGCGTCCGGTTGCGCCGGGGCCGCCGTTGAAGAGGGTGTCGCCGGAGAAGACGACGCCTTCGCTGTTTTCCCAGCTGAGGGTGGGTGCGTAGAAGCACACGGAACCGGGGGAATGGCCGGGGGTGGCGAGGACGGTCAACTCGGTCTCGCCGATGCGCAGTACGTCGCCGTCAGCGAGTTCGTGGTCGAAGTCCCAGGAGGGGTACACCATTTCCCAGAGCACACGATCTGCGGGGTTCAGGTAGACGGGTGCGCCGAAGCGTTCTGCCGCCTCCTTTGCGCTGCGGATGTGGTCGTCGTGGGCGTGGGTCAGCAGAATCTTCTCCACGGTGCGTCCCGCGACGGTGCGCGAAATCTTGTCGACGTCGTGGGCGGGGTCAATGATGATGACCGAGGAGTCGTTGCCGACGATCCACACGTTGTTGTCGACGTCCCAGCAGCCGCCGTCCAGCGAGAAGGTGCCGGAGGTGACGACTCGTTCAATACGTTCGCTCACGCTACGGTCCTAGAGTTCCACGACCGAGCGCAGCACGCGGCCGGTCTTCATGGTTTCGAATGCTTCGTTGACGTCTTCGAGGCGGATGCGCTCGGAGACGAAGCTGTCCAGGTCGAGGCGGCCGAGCAGGTACTGGTCCACGAACTCGGGGAAGTCGCGGGAGGGCAGGGTGTCGCCGTACCATGCGCTCTTGATGGAGCCGCCGCGGCCGAAGACCTCATCCAGCGGGATGTCCCAGGTGGCGCCGGGTGCGGGCACGCCGACGAGGACGACGCGGCCTGCCAGGTCGCGTGCCTCGAATGCCTGCTTGAAGGTGGGGGCGACGCCGACAGCGTCAATGACGAGGTCTGCACCGAAGCCGCCGGTGAGTTCCTTGATAGCCTCAACGGGGTCGACCTTGGAGGAGTTCACGGTGTGGGTTGCGCCGTGCTCGCGTGCGCGTGCCAGCTTCTCTTCGT
>ERZ1674245.302-NODE-302-length-17096-cov-20.436183_pt1 | contig 17096 bp, 13 predicted proteins | sample MGYA00581205_ERZ1674245 | MGnify/ENA primary metagenome ERZ1674245 (study PRJEB41354, sample SAMEA4873314) | human saliva metagenome | biome: human-associated habitat [ENVO:00009003]; feature: mouth environment [ENVO:08000002]; material: saliva material... | reverse complement strand
CACAGCATGAGGCACACCGGGCAGAGGACCCCGGAAGAACCACCATCTTCGGTGTGTACGCGCAAACGTACACCGCACTGACCCACAAGGACACTCACGACGTGAACCAGATTCCCGAGCCTACCGACGCGCAGCACGCACCCGGCACCCCGGCTGATACCGCTCAGCCCGCCGCAGCGGCCGCGACCTCAGCAGAGGAAACCCACGAAGTAGCCGACGAAATCAACATCGCCGAGCTGCCCGCACATCTGAACCCCGCCCACGAGGACTTTGACCCCTCGGCGGGGCTTGAGCGCTGGGCAGAACAGATGGACGTCTACACCGGCCCCGACGCGATGCTCGACTTCAACCAGGTCGACTACGTGCACATCGACCTGTCCGAGGCGAACCCCTCCGGTCTGGCGCAGTTGCTCGCCGGACGCAAGACCCGCCTCTCCACGATCCTGCGCGACAAGTCGCAGCTGGAGGCGGGCATGCGCTCCGCACGCACCCTGCGCACCAAGATTTACGAGCTTGCCACCGACCACGGCCTGGACTCCGGCTACTTCGTGGCGGGTACCGCCTCCTGGCTGTCGCACGACACCCGCGAGGATGCCGCCGCCTACGAGAAGCGCTTCATCGCGCCGATTCTCATGGCGCCGCTGAGCATCACCCCGCACCCGAAGGACGACGACTTCGAGCTGCGCCTCGCCGGTTCTGCACGCCTGAACCCGGCGATGGTCCGACAGATCAAGCAGGAATACGGCATCGACCTGGGCACCATGGATGTGGCGCAGCTGGCGAACTCCATGTCCCGTCTGGACCCCGAGCCGGTCATTGAACGTATGCGCGCCTCAGCAGGCCGTATTCCGGGCATGACCATCGAGTCGAAGTACTTTATCTCCACTTTTGCTGACCTGAAGGAAAGCCTGGGCGAGCTGCCGCACACCGCCATCACCCCGCTGGTTCGTGACCTGGCGGCGCTGAAGGTGCCCGGCGTGAAGCCGCGCGAGCTCAACGCCCACAACCTGCAGCCGCCCCTGGACCAGCGTGACCCGGCAGAGGAAATGCTCCTGCTGGACGCGGATGCGAACGCCCAGGAAATTGTCGACACCGCGGTCAGCGGATTCTCCTTCACCATCACTGCGGCGCCCGGCACCGAGCCGTTGCGTACCGCCGTGAATATTGCATCCGCCCTGATGGGTCGCGGTAAATCCGTGCTCGTGGTGGGCGAGAAGCGCTCCACCCTCGCTGAATTCTCGGCGTTGCTCAAGCGCACCGGTATTGAGAGCCTGCGCTACGACCTGCTTGCCGAGCACGATGCTGAGGCTCAGCGCGCCGAGTTCATTCGCGCAATCGTGCGTAATGAGGGCGCCGAAGAGCCTAACTCTGAGGACCTGAACGAAGAGCTTGTGGCGACCCGTGCCGCGCTGCTCGACCACACTCGTGCCCTGCTGAACAAGGACGCGAACTGGCAGATTTCCGTCTACTCGGCGCTACAGCGTCTGGCTGAGCTGACCGCCTCCGAGGACGGCCCGGCAACCCGCGTGCGTTTTGACCGCCCCATGCTCGACTCGCTCATGGAGCGTGAGCAGGTGCGCGCCGACCTGGTACGCCTGGGCGAGATTGACGGTTTTGCGGCGGCTTCGCGTACCTCCCCGTGGTACCGTGCCCGCCTGGTCAATGACGAGGAAGCCGCCGAGGCGTACGCCCTGGTCATTACCCTCAAGTCCTCCCTGCTGAACCTGCGCGAGGCGATGAACCGCACCAGCGCCATGCTGGGTCTGCGCCGCGGCCGCACCATCGCCGAGTGGGAGTCGCAGCTGGCGATTCTGATGCGCATCCGTGAGACGCTCAAGCGTTTCCGCGCGGACGTCTACGACCGCCCGGTAACCGACCTGATTGCGGCGACTGCCTCCGGCGCGTGGCGCCGTGAGAACGGCATCGAGATGAGCAGTATGCAGCGTTCCCGCCTGCGCCGCGCGGCTAAGGAGTACATCCTGCCCGGCGTGAATATCGGTGACCTGCACGAGCAGCTGAAGATTGTTCAGGCTGAGCGTGCCGAGTGGATTCGCCACATTGAGGCGCCCCGCACCCCGCAGATTCCGGAGAACCTGGATCAGCTGGCTGCCGCCCTGAACTCCCTGGTGTCTGAGCTGGCGGGTCTGGGTATTGTTCTTGCGGATACCATTGAGGGCACCGACTTCGTGCGCACCGACCTGGACGCACTGGACGCTCGCCTGGACGCCCTCATGGCGGACCGCGTGCTGCTCATGACCCTGCCGGAGCGTGACGCCCTGACCCAGAAGCTGCGTGAGCGCGGCCTGTCGGAGCTGCTCGATGACCTGTACGCGCGTCAGGTTCCGACTGAGGTTGTTTCCGATGAGCTGGAGCTTGCCTGGTGGCAGTCTGCCCTGGAGTTCTTGCTGCAGCATCACGAGGGTAAGCTGCTGGATGGCGACCGCCTGCGCGATACGGAGTCCCGTTTCCGCCGTGCCGACTACGCCCACATGACCAGCGCCCCGGCGCGTCTGCTGGCGAAGGTTGCGCGCGTGTGGACCGAGCGTATTGAGTCTGAGCACGACCAGGCGGCGTACCTGAAGAGCCAGCTGCGCGGCTACGAGTTCGTGCTCGAAGAGCTGCTGACTCACGCCCCGGTCATGGCGCGTACCCTGTTTCCGCTGTGGACGGCGAGCCCGTTCGCCCTTGCGCGTAAGGTTCCCGCCTCCATGCGTTTTGATACGGTGCTGCTGCTGGACTCCGAGTCGACCCCGCTGGCGGCGAACCTGCCGGCGATTACCCGCGCCGACCAGGTGATTGCCCTGGGCGACCCGCACTCGGGTTACCCCTCGCCGTTCATCGTGTCTGCGCCGACTTTCGGCGCTCCCGAGCCGACCGACGAGCAACTGGACAGCACCTTCGACGTGCTCGCTACCGTACTGCCCAACCGCACCCTGGCGATGCTGCACCGCAGCATGGACCCGGTGATTCTCGACTACCTGAACCGTGAGTTCTACGGTTCGCAGCTGCATGCGACTCCGGTGAGCCGCGCCTCCTCTCAGCCTGCCGGTTCGCTGACCGTTGAGTACATTGATACTCGCGGTAAGGTCAGCGATAACGCGAACCTGGATTCGCCCGGTGTTGAGGTGGAGCGCGTCACGAACCTGGTGCTGGAGCACGCGTACCGCACCCCGGACCGTTCGCTGGCAGTTGTGACGGCTAGCCCGAAGCACGCTCAGCGTGTGGCTGAGTCGGTGCGTCACGCCCTGAGCCTGTACCCGCAGCTGGCGCCGTTCTTCGCCGCCGGTGAGGAATCTTTCCGCGTGGTCGATCTGACCCGCGCTGAGAGCCTTGAGCGCGATACCGTGATTTTCTCCCTGGGTGTGGGCCGTGCCCGCCTGGGCCAGGCGTCGTACGATTTGGGTCAGCTGTCTGCCGAGCATGGTCGCCAGGGCTTTGTGGTGGCGTTGACTCGTGCTCGCCGTGCCCTGCGCATCGTTTCGTGCATTGACCCGTCGGAGCTGGACCCGCAGAAGCTGCATCACGGCGCGGTGGACTTCTACCACCTGCTGCGTGAGCACGCGGAACGTCAGGCGCGTGAAGAGGTGGAGGCGAAGGCACAGCGCGTACCGGAGGCCCTGCCGCGTAACGCGTTCTTGGCTGCTGACGATGCGGACACCCCGGATCTGGGCGACTGGCTGCTGAACGATTTGGTGGCGCGCCTGCAGGCTTGCGGTGTGCGTGTGAGCCGCGGTGAGGGTGATATCGCTCTGATTGCGCACGCCCCGGAGAAGCTGGCGGCTGAGCCGGTGCCCGCGCTGGGTGTGGCTCCCGTGGTCTCGTCGAACCCGAGCGTTCCGGCGGCTATGCCGCTGGTGGCGTGCTCCGATGGCGAGCCGAACTATGCGCGCGCTTCGGTGCGTGAGCGTACCCGCCTGCTGCCGGAGCGTCTGAGCCGCACGGGCTGGAACTACATCACCCTGGGCACCCTGGAGGTGTTCGCTGATCCGGACGCTGTGGTGGCGCGCGTGTTGCACTACCTGGACATGGATGAGGGCGCTGAGGTTCGTGGCTAGTTATTCGTCAACGCCGAAGCCTCGCCGTGGGCACCGTCGCGTGAGCGGCGGCGGTTCGGTGAGCGGGGCTGAGCCTCTGCTGGTGGGCGTAACGACGCCTCCAATTGTGGCTTCGGGTGCCTCGTCTGCCGCGGGTTCTTCTGTGCAGAAAACCGGTGCTCAGCAACAGAACTCCCAGAAGGCGAGTTCTCAGAAAGCGGCCGCTTCCGCGCAGCCGCTGACCCCGGAGGAGCGTGAGCGTCTGGAGTGGATGCGTCAGCAGCGTCCTCCGCACTGGGGTAACAATATCGTGTAGCGTCTTCCTGCCGGGAGTGCTTCTTAAACGCCGAGGGGCGGGGCAACCTGTGTTGCCCCGCCCCTCGTTTTGGCTGGTGTGGAACCCCGTTTAGGAGTTGCCCTTGTCGGTGCTGTAGAAGCCGGAACCCTTGAAGGTCACGCCGACGGTGTTGTAGCGCTTGCGCAGGGTTTCTTCGCCGCACTGCGGGCAGACGCGCAGCGCCTCGTCGCTAAAGGACTGGCGCTGTTCAAAGACGTGGTTGCAATTCTTGCACTGGTAAACGTAGACCGGCATTTCGTCCTTCTGTATCCGTTTTCGCTGGGATGGTTTATTAACGTGGTTTGAGTGTACCGCTTTTGAAACGTTGGGAGCTATTTGCGTTTTCTTCTCAAAAAGCTATTTCTGGTTTCTTTGTGCCTTTTTCTTGGGTGATTTTGTGGGTGTGTCCCGCATATCTTTGTGCTTTTGCATAAAGATTCGGGGTGTCAATCAAGCGTGAAGTGGGCACGAGAGAATCGGGTACTTTTAGACCTACTAACGGGTGCGGTAGATACCCTGCTCGGTGAGGATGACCGGCAGGATGGCGTCCCACTGGTCGTAGGGAATAGCTTCATAAATTTCATCGGCAAAGACCACGCCGATGCTCTGCTCCTTCAGCTGCTGTGCGCTGAGCAGGGGGATAATGCGGTCATAGTAGCCGCCTCCTTGACCGAGGCGGTGCCCGTCAGCATCAAAGGCGAGAGCGGGGACGAGGCGCACATCGGCGTTCACGAAGGCGCGTTCGTCCTGTTCTTCGCCTTCGGGTTCGGGGATGCCCATGGGGCTGAGCGGGTGCTCGACGGCGGGGTCCCAGTGTACCCAGGCGAGTTTCCTGCCGGGGCGTACGACGGGCACGAGGATGCGGTGTCCGTCCTTGTGCAGGCGGGTTAGCGCTTCGATGATGGGCGGCTCGGACTTGGTGGGCAGGTACGCCGCGATGGTGCCGGGGGAGTGGAGCCGCTGTGCGACCGCATCGAGGATGTGGGCGGTGAAGAACTCCTGCATCTGCTGCTGGCCGTGTTCACCGCGGTGGCTGCGTGCGATGAGGCGGCGCGGGCGGATTTGGGAGCGGAGAATGTCTTTGTCTAGGGAGATATCGTCTGCGCTGGCACCGGCGTCGGAGTTGCTGGTGGCGGGGGTTGTGTTGAGGTGCATGGTGTGTCCCATCGTCGTTGCGGGTCTTGTGTGAAGGGTTGGGGAGTGGCGCGTCCCGTAGGAAGTAAGGTGCGTTCACTCTATGCTGAGAGGTATCCGTGCGCAGGGTAAAACTGCCCTGGTGGGTGGTGAAAATTGACCTATATCTGCGGGGACGTGGATTCCACTTTTTAGTATAGGGTTTGAGAAAAATAGTGCTGAGTTCTGTGGGGTGCATTTTCTTTGCACACCGAAGAATGGGCCGCTGTGGATATGTAGTTAGTCACGTTGAAGATTTTTTCACGTCATAGTGTCGATAAATCAGCTTAAGTACTTTACAACTTAGGGTATTCTTGTGGCATGGCTACTGAAATTAAGTCTGTTACTAAGGCAGTTATTCCTGCTGCTGGTCTGGGCACCCGATTCCTGCCCGCAACGAAGGCAACCCCCAAGGAAATGCTCCCCGTCGTTGATCGCCCCGCGATTCAGTACGTGGTGGAGGAAGCAATCCGTGCCGGTCTGAATGACGTTCTGATGATTACCGGCCGTAACAAGCGTGCTCTCGAGGATCACTTCGACCGCGTTCCCGTTCTGGAGCAGCAGCTCGCTGAGCAGGGTAAGGACGCTCTGCTCGCTTCTGTGGTAGCTACCAATGAGATGGGCGGCGACCTGCACTACGTGCGTCAGGGCGACCCCAAGGGCCTGGGCCACGCTGTTCTGCGCGCAAAGCGCCACGTTGGCGATGAGGCATTCGCTGTTCTGCTCGGTGATGACCTGATTGATGAGAAGGAAGACCTGCTCTCCCGCATGGTGGAGGTCCAGGAGCGCACCGGCGGTTCCGTCGTTGCTCTGATGGAGGTCCCCCGCGAGGCTATTTCCGCTTACGGTGCAGCTGCTATTGAGGCTGTTGAGGGCGAAGACGGTTTCGTGAAGATCACCGGTCTGGTTGAGAAGCCCGCTGCTGATGAGGCTCCCTCGAACTACGCTGTGATCGGCCGTTACGTTCTGAGCCCGAAGGTCTTCGAGGTTCTGGAGAACACCGCTCCGGGCCGCGGCGGCGAGATTCAGCTGACTGACGCTCTGCAGACCCTGGCTCAGGGTGAGGGCGAAGGCGAAGGCGTCTACGGTGTGGTCTTCTCCGGCCGCCGTTTCGACACCGGTGACAAGCTGTCCTACCTGAAGGCAAACGTTATTCTTGCTGCTGAGCGTCCCGAGTTCGGTGACGACCTGCGCGCATGGCTGAAGGACTTTGTCGCAGAGAACTGCTAATTACTCTGCATTCGCTCTCTGATGAGGGCAACCGATAAATACCAACCACGCTGAGGAAGGCGTTCTTTCTGGTGGGGCGTTAGCCCTGAGGGAGGGCGCCTTCCTTTGCGTCGTTCGTGTCCGTTATGTGCGTGGCGTGCTACTGGGTGAGGGTCCAGAGTGTGTCTTGTGCAGGGACGCAACGACGTCGTAGTGCGCATATTCCTTCTGGGGTATATGCGCATATCCAGCCCGATTCTTGCCGCTTATGGAAAGCATTGGGAATATAAGGGTATGATTAAAGTCTAGGGATAAAGGGACGATAGAGGGCGACCTGAATATGACGCTTTTGAACACCTCCGGTGTGTTGGTAATTCTGACCGTGATTTTGCTGCTGTGGTTTGTGCCCAGGAGCCTCCGTCGCGCGCCCGCTGGTCCCTCCGTGGAGCCCGAGCGTCCCCTGATTAGCGCCGAGCGTACCGCTGAGGACATTCTCGCCTCTGCAGGCGTGCTGCTGAATGAGTCGGAGGCGTACCAGTCTTCCGATCATGCGGTGGCGCCGGGTACCTCCCTACCCTCTTCTGCTCTTCCACAGGCTTCTTCCCGTTCCTCTCACGCCGTAGAGGATGCTGTTCAGCCTGCCCCGGATACGGCTTCTATTTCGCAGATTCGTGATTCTTCCCCGACTGCTCCCTACACCGATGAGATTCCGGTGGTGGAGGAGTCGAAGCCCTCGCCGCTGTCCTACTTTGATACCTCGAGCCTGAGCGGTATCGCCCTGCTGGTTGCGGCTGGTCTGGGCGTGCTTGCCCTGGTCACCGGCCTGTTGGCGCTCTTTGGAGTTCTGGCGTGGGGTTGGGCTGTTCTCTTCCTGATTCTTGCCGGTGGTGCGTGGGCTGTAAGCCGTTTTGGTCTGCTGGAGTCTCTTAGCAACCAGATTAAGGCGAACCGCGATGAGCGGCGCGCCAAGGCAGAAGCAGAAGATGCCGAGGATAACAACGCTGAGGCGTATGAAGAGTCTGACGACGAAAAAGCTTACGATGACGCTTCTGAGCCTGTAGAGGATACTGAAGCGCCGGAAGCTGAAGCTGTCGAAGAGCCTGCACATCAGGCTCGCCCCGCAACCCGTGAGACTACTGCCCGCAACGTGAGCCGTGAGGCGGCACGCCCGAGCCGTGCGCACATTGCGGTGGAGTCCTCCGATGAGGCTCCCGAGGCGGCTCCTCGTGCGGAAGCGCCTGCTGCGGCACCTGCTCATTCTTCTCGTACCGTACCTGCCCGTTCTGCCCGCCCGGCGGAGGCGCCCGCAGGTCACCGTCAGGAGCGCCGCCAGCAGCGTCCGAGCCGCTTCCAGCCGATTCGCCGCGGTAGCGTGCTCTTTGACCAGGAGAGCGGTTCTGTTGCTTCCTCTGCTAGTGCACCGCGTACTGCTGCACAGCCTCAGGTGGCTCAGGCTCCGGTTGTTCCGAGCCAGCCCGCTCAGCCCCAGCACACTCAGCCCGTGCCGTCTGCTCAGCCCGCACATCCTGCTCAGGCACCTGTGGCTCCCGCTCAGCCGGTAGCACCTCAGCCTGCGCAGGTTGCCCAGGCGCCTGCCGCTCAGCAGCAGGCTCCCGCACAGCAGCCGGCTATTCAGCCGGCCCAGCCGGTGGCTCGCCAGGCTCTGCGCGATGGTTCGCCCGTCCGCCAGGCGCCTGCGGCACCTGCTACTCAGGCTCCCGCTCAGCCGATTCCCGAAGAGATTCCTCTGCCGGACGTCCTGGATGATTCCGAGTTCGATGCGCTGGATATCGCCTCGCTGAACGATTCGGCTCTTTCGACCGGTGCTACGGTAACCGGTGGTGTTCGTTCGACGAACCGTCACCCCGGTGCTGGCTCCTCCTTTGAGGCGGTGAGCAACACCTGGAACCCGGTTCAGTTGCCCAAGCCGCTGAGTGCTCTGCACCGCCAGGACAAGAATCAGGGTAAGAAGTAGACTTTGCTCCAGACACGCATAAAACCCCGACAGTTCACACTGTCGGGGTTTTTGTATGCCTGGGGATGATTGGGAAGAAGTTAAAAAGAAAAGGAACCCCGTCCATGGGGTTCCTTTTCTAGCATCACACACAGGAAGAAAGTCTTCTAGACCGATTAGGAAGGCCTTCCCACAAGACCTGCCTTATTCGGTAATAAAAATATATCCTAATTCCCGTGCGGGTGACAAGCCGAAAATAGCGACACCCTGTCAATAAACTAAGGTTGCCCTAAGTAAAATCCGCGCCATTGCAGGCGACAAGGGGCAATAACCCCCGGCTGAAAAAATTTAAAAAAATTTTCTGACCCCTCCAAAAGTCGAATAAGAAGCCTCAAAGAACCTTCAATCAGGTTAATATCGCCCACTCATGAGAGAATAGCCGGGTGAAAGATTGGTTTGACGCACTCCCGATTGAGGTTGCCCTAGCTTTCATGTGGGTGGTCGGAATCGTCCGCACCAGCATCGTGTACGCCCTTGGCGCGCTCGCTGCTGAAGGGGGCGCCCGCCTCGACCGCATCCGCAAAGCCATGGATAGCCCGCTCTACCGCAAGGCGCGCGCCTTCATCAACCGATGGGGCGTTATTGCCGTGCCCCTCTGCTTTCTCACCGTGGGTCTGCAAACCGCGGTCATCATCACGACCGGCTTCACGAAAATGCCGCTGCGCCGCTGGGTGCCCGCGATGCTGGTCGGAACCTTCATATGGGCGTGCATCTACACCACCATCGGCTTCGCAATTCTTGCGGCCCTCGGCCTGGAGCCGTGGATGTTCCCGCTCGCCCTTGCCATCGTTATTACGGTGCTGGTCATTGTGACTCAGCTGCGCGAACGCCGCATTAACCGTGAAGCCGTTGAGAACACTGCGGATAACATTGCCGAGAACTAGTCCTAGCTTCAGCGGGGGATAGGTGCACTATCTCGCCGGGTTGAGCCCGCTCACCTGCCCTCAATACCCCCGTCCAAGATGTGCTAGCGTGGAGGAATGAGTTCATCCGCATCCTCCACCGCAGGTACCCCCGAAGAGCAGCCCGTCAACGACTCTGCCCTCACCGCAATCGACCCCGAGCAGAGCGCGCCCGAAAACGCTACCGACGAGGTAGAAACCGAAGCGTCCGCCGAGGCCCCCACCCGCGTGTACCTGCATCCCGAGCAGCTGGCAATGATTCAGACTCCGGAGGCTCTGCCCATCCCCGTGTTGCAGCGCTCCGTGCTGCGCGTTAGCTACGTGCCGGCGATTATGCCCGGTAAGTGGTTCAACCGCTGGCATGAACGTTACGGCGACCGCGTGCAGCTGGCGGAGGTGCCCGTGCGTGAGGCGCGCGGCCTGGACTCCCTACATCAGGACCTGTGCCTAATCAACCCTGCTGAACCCGTTGCAGAAGAGGGAACTGCTGCCTCCGAGGTGCCCGCCGAAGCTACCGAGCACGCCCCTGTACCCGTCGTTGAGGTGCCTGAGAACCCCTTTGCGCACATGAGCATTGTGCGCCCGGACCGCGAACCGGCAAGCACCGACGGCGAGAAATACCACAGCATCCGCCTCTACGAGGAGCTGCCCGTGGTCATTCTGCCCGTGGACCACGTGCTCACCGTGCTCGATGAGGTACCCGTGGAGGAGCTTGCCGAGGAGTTCCTGCTGCAGCCCGCCTCCGATATTCCCGCTTATGAGGAAGTCTCCCGCGCCTGGCGTGAGAGCGCCGGTCGCATCGTGCCCGAAGGCCTGACCGATAAGGAAACCATCGAGCTGGTTGCCGCCGGTGTGGGTCTGTACATTGTGCCCATGTCCATTGCGCGTTTCTACCACCGCAAGGACCTCACTTACCGCCCCGTTGCGGGCCTGGACACCTACCCGGTGCACCTGGTCTGGCCGCGCGCCCCCAAGGGTGAGCCGCGCAGTGAAGAGCTCGAGGCGCTTCTGCAGGACTTCATCGGTATTGTGCGCGGCCGCACCGCAACCAGCGACCGCGGTAGCGAAACCCGACAGGCACGTGCCGAACGCGTCGCCGCCGAAAAGGCAAAGGCAAAAGCAAAGGCGCGAGCCGCCAACGCACGCCGCGAAGCCCGCGATAAGAAGCGCGCCAACGCCAAGAAAAACGGCAACGCACGCCAACACGCTCGACAGTCCGCCAAAGCCGCCAGCGCACGCCGCGGCAAGAAACGCTAAAGAACGATAGACGGTAAAATCAAAACCATGGCATTAGCAATGGAAACCCGACCCGCAGCCTACGCAGTCATCATCGAGCAGGGCAAGCTGCTCATGACTCGTTGGGTGCCCGAAGACCGCGCGCTCAGCCCCCTCTGGTCCCTGCCCGGTGGCGGCATGGAACCCGGTGAGCAGGCTGACGAAACCGCGCTGAGGGAAACCCTCGAAGAGACCGGCTACAGCGTCGCCATTGAAGACATTCTGGGCGTGCACGCCGGACATTTCCCCGTGCGCTCGACCCAGAAGGACCCGCAGGCGCTGCCTTTCTGCGCCCTGCGGGTGGTTTTCCGTGCCCACATTGTCACCGGCGAACTGCGCCACGAGGTCAACGGCTCCTCCGACACGGCACGCTGGGTGCCCATCGCAGAGCTGGATACCATCCGCTACGGCACCCTCATCGACGAGGTTGCCTCCATGATGGGCTACTCCAATGCCGCCAGCTGGGCCCGCGAATACCGCGAATTTCTTGCCGACGAAAATGCACGGAAGCTTCCCTAATGAACCGACTAACCCTCACCCGCCGTGCGGCGCTCACCTCCCTGGCGCTCATGCCGCTGCTCGCCGCTTGCGGGAATAATGACGCAACCCCGCAGGTGGACCCTTCCGCATCCAGCTACGGTACTCTGCGTATCGGCTACGGTGCTCTGCGTGAGATGCGCGCCGTAGCGAACGTGTACGCGCGCGCCCTGCGACAGATTGGCTACTCCGTTGAACTTGTCGACACCGACAACAGCCGCGCCGCCGCCCTGCGCGGGCTCATGGTTCCTTCGGCTAACTCTGCCACCCCTACCGCAACTCTGCCCGACGACGAGGAAACCGGCAGCACCACTGCCGCCGCCTCTGAATCGTTGGACCTGGTCATCGACTACAGCGGCGACCTGCTGCTCTACCTGACCGACGACGGCAAAATCAGCCCTGCCGCCGCACAGAACGAACGTATTGCCGCCTCCGTGAGTGCCTCCGCTCAAGCCGCAGGCGTGACCCTGCCCCCGGTGGCCACCCCCACCACGGAGGAGAGCACCGCCTCCGCACATGCTACGGACGGTACCGCGAGCCCCACCGCAAGCTCCACCCGCTCCGCAGACCCCATCAACCTGCGCGCCATGAGCACCACCGACATGACCAACGCCATCTCGCGCATCCTGCCCGAAGAGCTCATGCTTCTCAACGGTGCTAGCGCCACCAACAAGGATGTGCTGGTCACTACCCGCGCCGTGAGCGCCCGCCACAAGCTCAACTCCCTCGCGAACCTGCGCGATGTGCAGTCGAGCCTGGCGTTCTCCATCCCGACCGGGTACTCCAGCGGCACCTACGGCGTGGATTCTTTGCGTAGCCTCTACCGTTACCGTGTGCACGACCCGAAGATTCAGGACGACCCCGCCGAGCGCGTCAACGCCCTCACCGCAGACACCGTGCAGGTGACCCTGCTGCACAGCAGCGACTCGGCGATTGAAGAGAATCGCCTGGTCACCCTGGAAGACCCCTCAACGGCACTTTTGCAGCAGCAGCTGGTGCCCATTATCCGTCGTACCCTGCCAGATAGCGCCCGGACGGCAATTAACCGCGTATCATCTACATTAGACACGGGTAACCTCTCGTTCCTGTTGCGTCTGACTAGCGGTTCCAACCCCATCGCAGATGATGACGCAGCACAATTCATTTTGGATCACCCTAGAAAGTAAATCATCATGACGAAGTACCGTCAGTCCTCAAAGTTGAGCAACGTCCTGTACGACATCCGCGGCCCCATTCTGGATGAAGCCAATCGCATGGAGGCGATGGGCCACCGCATCCTCAAACTGAACATTGGTAACCCCGCCCCCTTCGGCTTTGAGGCGCCGGATGCCATCATGATGGACATCATTCGTCACCTGCCTGAAACCCAGGGCTACTCCGATTCCCGCGGCCTCTACTCGGCACGTACCGCCATTGTGCAGCACTACCAGAACCGCGGCATCATGAACCTCGACACCGACTCTATCTACTTGGGTAACGGTGTGTCTGAGCTGATCCCGATGACCCTGCAGGCACTGTGCGAGACCGGCGACGAAATCCTGGTCCCCATGCCCGACTACCCGCTGTGGACCGCATCCACCGCGCTGGTGGGCGGCAAGCCCGTGCACTACCTGTGCGACGAGGAAAACAACTGGTACCCGGACATCGAAGACATTAAGTCGAAGATTACCGAGCGCACCAAGGGCATTGTGGTCATTAACCCGAACAACCCGACCGGTGCCGTCTACCCGCGCTCGATTTTGAAGCAGATCGTGGACCTGGCACGCGAGCACGGTCTGGTTGTGTTCTCCGACGAAATCTACGAAAAGATTGTGTACGATGGCGCAGAAGCCATCAACATGGCTTCTCTGACCGGCGATGATGTGCTCTGCTTGACCTTCTCCGGCCTGTCCAAGGCATACCGCGTCTGCGGTTACCGCGCAGGCTGGGTCGCTATTACCGGCCCCAAGAAGGACGCAACGAGCTACCTGGAAGGCATCCACCTGCTTGCATCCATGCGCCTGTGCTCCAACGTTCCGGCACAGCACGCAATCCAGACTGCACTGGGCGGCTACCAGTCCATTAACGAGCTGATTGTCCCCGGCGGCCGCCTCTACGAGCAGCGCACCCTGGCGCACAAGATGCTCAACGAGATTGACGGCATCAGCTGCACCAGTGCGGACGGCGCACTGTACCTGTTCCCGAAGATTGATGTTGAGCGCTTCGACATTACCGACGACGAGCAGTTCGCCCTGGACCTGCTCAAGAGCCAGAAGATTCTCTTCAGCCACGGCCGCGCGTTCAACTGGAAGGACCCGGACCACTTCCGCCTGGTGTTCCTGCCGGATACGCAGACCCTCACCAGCGCCCTGGAGCGCCTGGGTAACTTCATGGCTGACTACAAGCAGAAGCACTAGCCCTGCCGCCTCTGCCACATATAGACAGAAATAGCCTGCCCCGCAGTTCTGATGAGCTGCGGGGCAGGCTATTTTTAGCGGCTTCGCGGATGCGTGCTACGCCAGAGGACGGAGCAACACGCCGGGGGGGGGGGGGGGGGGGGGGGAGAGAGAGGTGCTAGTTCGCCGCGGGCTCCCCGCCCTGCGCACCAGCCTGCACGCCGCGTGCCGCGTTCAGGCGCTCCTGCGCGCCCTGCAGCCACGCCTCGCAGCGGGCGGCAAGCGCCTCGCCACGCTCCCACAGGGCGATGGAGGTCTCCAAATCACTGGCGCCGGACTCCAGCTGGCGCACAACCTGCTCCAACTCGGCACGCGCCTGCTCGTAGCCGAGGGTTTCGACGGGGGCGCCCAGTTCGGCGCTGTTGAAGCTAATGTTCTCGCTCATTGAGGAACCTTTCAGAGGTAAAAACTAGGGGTAAAACGTAGGGGTATCGAGGTTTAGGAGATGTTTGAGGGATTCGTAGAAGTCACGGCTGCCTGCGCCGAACCGGTTGCCGCACGCACCGTAATCTGCTCGCCCTCGCTCAGCGCCGAAGCGTCACGCACAATAGTGCCCGCGGCATCCTGAACGATGGAGTAGCCGCGGTTGAGCGTCTGCGCAGGCGAGAGCGAACGCACCCGCGCCAACGTATGCGACAGAGTCGCCGACTCACGCTCCAGGCGGTGCTGCACCGAACGGTGAGCGCGCTCGCGCAGCTGGCTCAGCTCCTCCACACGCATGAGCAGGGAGGACTCCGGGTGGGTGAGCACCGGGCGGCTGCGCAGCTGGGCAATGTAGTTCATCTGCATGCCCACGTAGCCGAGCACCGCACGGTCCAGGCGGGCGCGGGCCTCGGTGATGCGGGCGGTTTCCTCCGAAATATCGGGCACGATGCGCTTACCCGCATCGGTGGGGGTGGAGGCGCGCAGATCGGCGACCGCATCGAGGATGGGGGAGTCCGCCTCGTGACCAATCGCCGAGACCACCGGGGTGGTGGCTGCCGCGACGGCGCGGATGAGCGCCTCCTCGGAGAAGGGCAACAGGTCTTCGAAGGAGCCGCCGCCTCGGGCGATGACGATGACGTCCACCTCCGGGTGGGCGTCCAGTTCGGCGAGCGCGGCAATGACCTCAGCCGCCGCACCCTCACCCTGAACGCGGGTATTGCGCACCTCGAAGACCACGCCGGGCCAGCGCAGGGAGGCGTTGCGGATAACGTCCTTCTCCGCGTCAGAATCGCGACCGGTAATCAGGCCCACACGGTTCGGCAGCATGGGCAGCGGTTTCTTCCGCGCGTCAGAGAACAGCCCCTCAGCGGCGAGAGCTTCGCGTAGACGCTGCAGCTGCTCGTGCAGGTTGCCGGTGCCGACCGCGTACACTTCCTTGCCGATGAGGGAGAGCTTGCCGTTCTTCCACAGGCTCGGCTTGGCGCGGGTGACGATGCGAGCGCCTACGGTCACATCAGCCGCCAGGCCGCTACCGGCACGCCCGAAGAGCGCGAGGGTGAAGGAGAAGTCTTCGTTGAGGTCTTTGAGCTCCATGAAGACGTTGCCGCCGCGGCCGTTGAGAGAGGCGACCTGCGCCTCCACCCAGAGCTCGGGAACCTTGTCTACGTAGTTTTTGAGGTTCTGCGCGAGCAGGGCGAGGGGCCAGGGGTTGGTGGCGGTGGTTTCCTGAGACTTCCCGGGAAGCTGCCGCTCGTGCACGGGCGGCACCACCAGTGCGGGTGCCGGCTGCGCTGCGGAGGGGTTGTAGAAGTTCATACCTTCTATTGTCCCTGATTGGTCGGTTATGCGCCTGCTTACAGGTCAGCCTGGCGACTCGGGTAGCTTGCACGTAGTGCAGGCAGAACTTAGCTTCTGGCGCATTCTGCGGGTCCGAATCGGCTTTGAACACCGTAAGCGGGTACCCTAGGCTCATGCGCTCACCCGATCAGTCAGCACATCAGAACAACGCCCCCAACACCGCCGCGGCTTCGTCAGCGGCGGGTACCGGCGCGCAAAACTACCCGGCGGACGCGACCCGAGTCGTCGACACCCGGATTACCCGCACGGACGGCTACTACACGGGTGGTTACCCCACAGCGGATGAAGACACCACCCTGCTACAGCCCACGCGCACGCTCGGCCACGCCGCAGCCCCCACCAAGGCTGAGCTACAGGCCGCCCCCGAGCCTCCCTTCGCGGCGGGTTTGCGCAGGTTCCTGACCGTTGTGCTGTGCGCCCTGGCCCTGGTGACCGCTCTGGGTGCAACCACGGGTGCCTGGGTGAACTCCAAGCTCATGTCAGAGCGCGGTTTCTCGCAGATTTCCTCCAACCTGGCGGAGGACTCGCAGCTTGCCTCACGCATCGCGGACGGTGCAGTCGAAGACCTCATGAACTCCGAAGCTATGACAACCTTCCTCGACGGCACCAAACAAAGCGGCTTATACTCCATTCTTGTAAAGCCGACACAAGACGGCATACGTTCCCTGCTCAACCGATCCGCGGCTGAGCTGTCAAAAACTGAAGAATATCGAAGCCTCTGGAAGGAAATAGCCGAGGAAACTCGCCGCTACAACCTCGAACACCAGGACGGCCCCGCCGTCATTGTGCTCACCCCCTTCTACCGTGCACTGGATGCGAAGGTCGGCTCTATCGGCTCCTTCGACCCGGACCTGACGAAGCTCGGCCCTGAAACCCTCAACATTGACCGGTTGAAGGACGGCAACAACCAGCAGGAGCAGCAGGAATGGTACCTGCATGCCGGCATCAACCGTGCCGCCGCGCTGGGCAAATCCACCGTGCCGCTGACCATCATCTCGGTGCTGAGCCTGCTGCTGGCTACGTTGCTGGCACCCAGGCACCGCATCCTGGTCCCGGTGGTCACGGCTCTGCTCTACGCACTGCTGGGCTGGGGCGCCGCAGCCTGGTTGGTCGGCCAGAGCCCCGAATCCCTAGGAATTACCAGCCACAGCACCGCCGGAACGGCGCTGATCACCGGGGTATGGAATCAGCTCGCGCCGTCACTGACCGGGCATCTGGAGGCGGCGGCAAGCTACGGGCTGGTCCTGGCAATCCTCGCCCTGCTGCTCGGTATCCTGATTCGCCTCACCGCCCTGGGTCGTAGCCCTGCGAGCGGTGCCACAGTCATCACACACTAAAAGTCTGAACAACGTAGGATAGTAACCATGTCCACTGAAACTATTGCCCTGGGCCTGCCGC
>ERZ1674245.297-NODE-297-length-17225-cov-9.448049_pt1 | contig 17225 bp, 12 predicted proteins | sample MGYA00581205_ERZ1674245 | MGnify/ENA primary metagenome ERZ1674245 (study PRJEB41354, sample SAMEA4873314) | human saliva metagenome | biome: human-associated habitat [ENVO:00009003]; feature: mouth environment [ENVO:08000002]; material: saliva material... | reverse complement strand
TTGTCTGGGAATTATTTAAACCGCGTGCTCAGTGGCTTGGCTGGTATCCGGCCGTAACCGGCGTTTTGCTTGGCACCACTTTGCTGCCCATGTGTTTTGCTGCCACCTTTGCAGCTTGGGCTGGCGGCTACCTCAAAAATCAGCCTCTACCAGACCTGATCAAATTAAGCCCCCACCAGCCCTATGCCCCTGCACGTGAGCTTTTTGCAGCCATAACCTTAACCTTCACTGGCGTTACCTGGCTAATTTTCATTCCAGTCCAGATTTATGTCTGGCTGACCTCTGCACAGACTCAAAACCTATTGGTTCCCTGCCTTATGGCACTGCTAAATGTGTTGGTAAGTTACGCAGCGATGACCGCTTTAGGCCTTGCTTTAGCCCGATATTTGGGGGCTGTGCCCGCGATCTGTATAGCCCCTTGCCTGCCCTATACGCTGATTGCGCTTACTTCAGCCTATGATGGGGTGCAGTCTCCCGGCTTGGCCTTCACTTTTTGGGATAGCTTGCCTTGGCTGTACCTGCGCACTAGCACAGCTACTCTTACGCTACGTTTGCTTTTTTGGGCGGCTGTCACCTGTACACTGCTGGCCTTTGTTTTCCAAGCAAGCGGGCTACTACGCAGGTGTGCGTTAGCACTGCTGGTAGTTATCACTGTCCTAACCGGTAGCTACGGTATAAACAGCACAGCTATTAGCGGCGCCGATAGTGCAGTTTGTAAATCTAACGCCACACTTACGGTATGTAGCCCCGCCTATGGGGCACAGGGGCTGGACGCTTACTTGGCTTATGGCTCTTCGTTAATTAGTACGCTGCCTGCTAATTTACGCCCCAAAACCCTAGTTGGCGCAGTAACTGACCTTGAAGCTACTTTAGCTAGTGCACCTCAAAAAGCTATCTATGCGCCAAGTAGCTTTGGTGAGTCTACAGATACGGCTTTAGTTGATAGAAATGCTCTAGCTGCCACGCTTGCCGGCAGCTATCTGCTGGCTAACTGTACAGATAAGTCGGCAGGTAAAGACCTAAATTTAGGCTTGTCACTGTGGTGGTTAAAGCGTAGTGGCGTGAGCGAAACTAGTTTGCCTGACTATGCCCAGCTACGCCCCTATGCCACTAGCGAGGCGTTAGGGGCTGAAAAGTATCTTAGCTCTGTGCCTTATGCTTCCCTTGAGAACACTTTGAACCGTAAAGCCCAGAAGATTCTTGCCTGTGAAGCCACACTTGACGATATTAAAAAATAGCTGCCATCGTAGTACAGTTATCGGCATTTTAGTTAGCCTTACTGCTTGGCTAACTTCAGTTGTGCTCAGTGAAGTGCAAATTCGGGTCCACCCCGACACCACTGCCTCCATTGCCTCCCAAGAGCAGTTGGGCACGCTAGCGGGCGCCGTCGCGATTAGTGCCAGCACCATGATGCTTTCCCCAAGCGTGCCCTGGGCTGAATTTACTAGCAAGAGTGGTGTACTGCGTTTACAACTGGCGCGCACCAGCGTGTTTTTAGCGTTAAATCTTGCCTTAATAGGTCTAACGAATCTGCTCTTACCAGCCAATATAGATACTTGGTTTCGCACTTGGCTGCTGCTAATTCTTTGCGCTTTAACTGCATTAAGCGCTAGTTGGACTAACCGCTATGTAGCTGCCTTAGCTCCTATTGCGGTAGTGATGATAATGTCCCTGGCTGGGCTTGTACCTTGGCAGTTTAATTTTGTTTTTAATCTAGACACTGCCCCCTTCCAATCTCCCCTAGCAGCGCTGCTTACAGTGTTGGCAGTGCTCGATAGCCGCCTGCGCCTTAGTCGGCAATATTTCTAAACTTCACGTTAAAGTAAGTAGCGCGCAGTTTAGAGCACTTAGAGACAAGTTTGGGGCCGGAAAATTCCGACCCCAAACTTAAGCTCCTTGAGTTTAGCTCAAGCTACAGGCGGTTCAGTCCTGAGTTTCTTCGCTCAGGGTGCGGGTGCGACGACGACGGGGACGACGCTCACGTACCGGGGCGTCACCCTCCTCACGGGCGCCACGCTCGGCGCGGTGAGCCTCGCGAGCCTCGTTGTTGGCGGCCTCAGCAGCCAGCTGTTCTTCGTTCAGCACAGCGTGCAGGCTGAGCTTGCCACGCGGGTCGATCTCGGCCAGTTCAACCTGGACCTTGTCGCCAACCTTGAGGACATCCTCAACGTTCTCCACGCGCTTGCCACCAACCAGGCGACGGATCTGGCTGATGTGCAGCAGGCCGTCCTTGCCGGGGGTCAGGGAGATGAAAGCACCGAAGGTGGTGGTCTTAACAACCGTACCCACGAAACGCTCGCCCACCTCAGGCATCTGGGGGTTGGCGATAGCGTTCACGGCTTCACGGGCGGCCTCAGCGGAGGGGCCGTCAGAGGCGCCAATGTAAACGGTGCCGTCGTCCTCGATGGTTAGCTCAGCGCCAGTGTCTTCCTGGATCTGGTTGATCATCTTGCCCTTGGGGCCGATAACCTCACCGATCTTGTCAACCGGGATGTTAACGGTCAGCACGCGCGGGGCGTAGGGAGAGAGTTCGTCCGGGGTGGAGATAGCTTCGTTGAGCACGCCCAGGATGTGCAGGCGGGCATCGCGAGCCTGGCCCAGGGCGCCAGCCAGAACCTCAGAGGGTAGGCCGTCAAGCTTGGTGTCCAGCTGCAGGGCGGTGATGAAATCGGCGGTACCGGCAACCTTGAAGTCCATGTCGCCGAAGGCGTCCTCAGAACCGAGAATATCGGTCAGGGTGGCCCACTTGGTTTCGCCGTCGATCTCCTCGTGCATTAGACCCATGGCAATACCGGCAACAGGGGCGCGCAGCGGCACACCGGCCTGCAGCAGGCTCAGGGTGGAGGCACACACGCTACCCATGGAGGTGGAGCCGTTGGAGCCTAGGGCCTCAGAGACCTGACGGATAGCGTAGGGGAACTCTTCACGGCTGGGCAGCACCGGCACCAGGGCGCGCTCGGCCAGGTTACCGTGACCGATTTCGCGACGCTTGGGGGCACCCACACGCCCGGTCTCACCGGTGGAGAAGGGCGGGAAGTTGTAGTGGTGCATGTAGCGCTTGGCGGTGATGGGTGAAAGGTTGTCCAGCTGCTGTTCCATGCGCAGCATGTTCAAGGTGGTCACGCCCAGGATCTGGGTTTCGCCACGCTCGAACAGGGCCGAGCCGTGTACGCGCGGAAGTACCTCAACCTCGGCAGCCAGGGTACGGATGTCCTTGGTGCCACGGCCATCCATACGGATGCCCTCGGTCAGGGTGCGGTGACGCACCAGCTTCTTGGTGACGGACTTGAAGGCGGCCTTGAGGGCCTTCTCGTCGTCTTCCTCGGGGAAACGCTCAGCTAGCTGGGCCAGGACCTGGTCGCGGATAGCTTCCACGGCCTCGTCGCGAGCCTGCTTGCCTTCGGTGCTTAGAGCCTGGGCTAGGCCGGCTTCCTTAGCAGCGGTCTCGACGGCGTCGTACTGCTCGTCGGTGTAGTCCAGGTAGAGCGGGAACTCGGCGGTGGGCTTGGAGGCGTGGGCAGCCACCTCCATCTGGGCTTCACACAAAACCTTGATGAAGGGCTTAGCGGCCTCTAGACCCTCGGCTACTACAGCCTCGGTGGGGGCCACAGCGCCGGCCTTGATCAGGTTCCAGGCGTGCTCGGTGGCGCCAGCCTCAACCATCATGATGGCCACGTCGCCGTCTTCCAGCACACGACCGGCCACAACCATCTGGAAGGTGGCGCGCTCAATCTCGCTGTAACGGGGGAAAGCTACCCACTGGCCGTCAATCAGGGCGATGCGGGTACCAGCCACCGGGCCCGCGAAGGGCAGCCCAGCAATCTGGGTGGACATGGAGGCGGCGTTAATAGCTAGAACGTCGTAGGCGTCGTCGGGAGCAATAGACAGTACGGTCTCAACTACCTGAACCTCGTTACGCAGGCCCTTAACGAAGGAGGGGCGCAGCGGGCGGTCAATCAGACGGCAAGCCAGGATAGCTTCGGTGCCGGCGCGGCCTTCACGACGGAAGAAAGAACCGGGGATGCGGCCGGCGGCGTACTGACGCTCTTCCACATCCACAGTGAGGGGGAAGAAGTCGAACTGGTCTTTGGGGTGCTTGCCAACAGTGGTGGCAGATAGGATGGCGGTCTGACCATCCAGGTAAGCCATAGCGGAGCCAGCGGCCTGCTTGGCTAGTCGTCCGGTTTCAAAACGGACTACGCGCTTACCAAAAGCGCCATTGTCGATTACGGCCTCAGCCGCAGTGACCTCAGGGTCATCAATGAACATCTAAATTCACTTTCGTCTTCTCTTATGTATCCCTTCTAGCTTAGCGGCATTTAGGGCATTTGTGGGTTAGGCCGCGCGTGAACTAGGCAATGCAAGCAAAAACGGCAACCTCTAAACGAGATTGCCGTTTGTATGCTTATGCGCCAGTGATCAGCGGCGGATGCCCAGACGAGCGATGAGGCTACGGTAGCGCTCAATGTCCTCTTCGTAAAGGTAGTCCAGCAGGCGACGACGCTTACCAATTAGCAGGTAAAGACCACGACGGGAGTGGTGGTCGTGCTTGTGGGACTTGAAGTGCTCGGTCAGGTTAGAGATACGCTCGGTGAGGATAGCGACCTGAACCTCGGGGGAACCGGTGTCGCCCTCGTGGGTAGCGTACTCGGCGATTAGCTGCTGCTTGCGCTCAGCGGAGATCGACATATATTTACTCCTCATGGTCGTTACACGGAGCCTGGGGCAGGTTCTCCCAAGCATGACACGCCGTGGCCGGCTTTGACGGCCCTGCAAGCTTAGCAGCCTCAACAGCTAGCAACCACCCTTAAAGCGCGCTTTTGCCACAAATCACGTGCCGACGCCGTCGCCACAGCCGCGAGCGCCGTCGACCTAGCCGCGAGTGCCAACCATGAGCGCACAAGATCGGCAAGCGGGCACGCAAGTCACCCCTAGTTGATAATCAGTATCATTATAGTTAAGCTTTTATCGGCATTTCTCTGCACATTTGGAAAGACCCGCTATGAAAATACGTTCGCGTATCGCAGCTATGGCCTTAAGTGCCGCTTTAGCCCTCTCCCCGCTTGCTGCACCTTCCCTAGCCAGCCCTGACGACGGCAAGATCGTAACCACCGCCCACCACATTGACGCCCCTAAAGTGTATTGGCGCGATAACAACTTTGCCCTGCTAAATGAAGCCAATGGGCAAACCTATGCACTAGAAGACACGGTTAACTGGGTGGGTACCGGCTATAAACGCAGCGGTGAGCAGCTGTATTTCTTCAACTTTGAGGGCTCGTCCAACCCCGGCATTAACTTTATTCGCTCTGTTGGTGACCTGTGGTATCGCGCCCCAGCTATTCCCGGGGTTAATAAGGAACCCCTGTGGGCTGGTTTTGGGGCTGATAGCGAGATCCCCACCGAACAGTTCAGGAATGCTTCCTTCAGCCTAGACCTGGTTGGTTTTGATGGCCCGGGCCGCATGGAGGCGCTGGTTTATTACGCTGACGACGACGGCGTGCGGCGCTACCTGTCCTCTCACGATGAGGGGCGGCGCTCAATCTTCCTAACCCCGGGTAACCACACCCACAATGACACGATTTTCTCTAAGCCTGGCCGCTATGTGCTGACCTACCGGGCTACTGCGCGCGCTAAAGATGGCTCACTGATTGCCTCTAAAACTGTGCCTTTTGTGTGGCAAGTTGGTGGCACGCGCCCCTCTGACAGCGCCTCTACCCCACTGAGCCAACAGTTTGCCGCTGCCCCTTCTGGCGCCCCGACCACGCCCTACACTTTCACGCTCTCACCCCATGAGGGTCGCCAAAAAGATGGTGACGACAAGCTCACGGACCTGACTTTTGATGCGGGAGATGCTAAAGCTGGCGGAAACGTAACTTTCTTCATTGACGGCTACTACCTGGCTCAGGTTCCGGTGGTTAACGGTAAAGCCACTTGGAAAGAAATGATTGGTTCTACCACCAGTGCTTTCCAGGCTGTTTATGTTCCCGACGCCGCTAGTGGGCTGCCGCGTTGGGTTTCGGCTTCGGTGGAATACACCACCGGCGAGGAATCCCCTGCCTCCACCGATTCCACCCAGGCGGTTTCGCGTCTGCCCGAGCCGGCTTCCAGCGACCCGGCCCCGGCTTTTGACACCCAGCCTTACACCCCTAAGGCGCTTAGCTACACCGTGGATGTTAAGTCCATTAGCGACAGCCGTCTAAACACCACCATTACGCTGTCAGACAGCAAGGTTAAGGCCTATATCAATGGCGGCTACTATGACTCGCCTACTGAGCAGTACCCCACCTGTATTTTTGAGGGGGTGACGGATGTAAATGGGCAGTTGAGTATTAATGACTCCCACTCTGACTGCTCCGGTAAATATCTGCGTATTAACGTTATCCCCCACGCTTTAATTGGCTCTGCTGGTGGTAGCGCTGATTCTCCCGGCCCGGTTGATACTCGCGCAGGTCTGAGCTACTCGGGTTCTTTGGCGGTCGATGGCGCCAGTGGCACTGAGCCCAGCCCCCAGCCGGCTCCTGAGCCTGCACCAACCTCGCAGCCGGTACCGCAGCCCACCGCCACTGCGACGCCGGCCCCCTCCCCTACAGCTAGCGCGGCCCCTACGGCTACCCCTGCGCCTGGCCCGACGGCGTCGGCCCAACCTACCGTTAAGCCCACTGCTGGGCCCACGCCGGCACCGACCAGTCAACCGACCACCATGCCGGCACCCGGTAAGCCCACACCTACGCCCCCTGGGACCAGCCCGGCACCCACCCCCACTAAGCCCAGCGGGCCGGTGAGTGAAAAGGTGATTTTGCAGCGCGGTCACGTCGATATTGCCGGCTCGCTAAACGCCGATGGCACCGCATTAAGCGCCAGTTTGCATGATGACACCCTCACTAACGCTAAAACCTCAGTTGACCGCGATATCAACTCGGTAGCTTTAGCTTTGGACGACTCAGCTCGCCACACCCGCCCCTCTAGCGGCCGCCTGGCTGGTAGCCAGTATGACTTCCTGGGTAAATCCGGCAGCCAGTTCTACTACACTGACGCGATTAATGACGGCGTACACATTTGGCCTGGCTGGTCCACCAATGGCATCAGTGACTCGCTAGCCCAAGGCAGCGTCAAATTCATTGTTAAACCCCACTCGCTGCCCGAGGGTGCTAGTGCGCACGTGTTTAACAGTGACGCTTTAACCGGCAAGGTGGAACATATTTTTAACACCTCCACCTCGCTTAGCGAGCTGTCTATTCCTGAGCACACCCACGCTCACGCCAACTGGGCTTTCACCAAGCCCGGCGTGTATCTGTTCGAGGTTAGCTTCACGGCCACAGTAAAGGGCCAGGCCCTGGCCTCACCCACTAAATGCCTGACTTTCTTGGTGGGTAACCAGGCTATTGCCGACTACCGCGCCGGCAAGGTTAGCGACTGCAAGCTAGATGGCAACTCCCCCGCTCCCGGGGCCAACCCCACTAACCCGATCCCCACTAACCCGACGCCTACTACCCCTATCAATAATGTGGTTGGCTCTAACCCCACTAGCCCGGCTGGCGCTAGCGCATCTAAGCCGACGGGCTCTGGCTCCCAGGGCGCTAAGAACTCTGGAGCCCTGAGCGGCACCTCAGGCAGCTCTAGCAGCGGCGCGAAACTGGGCGGCTCTGGGTCTTTGACCGGATCTGGTGGCGCGGGCGGCGCGGGCTCTAGCGGCGCAGGTGGAGCTGGCGGAGCTGGCGGCTCACTAGCCAAAACCGGCTTCGAACCGATGCTGGCAATGCTAGGGGCTGGCCTGTGCCTGGCCTCGCTAGGCTTTAGGCGCCAACGCCGCACCAACTAGTGAGCGCCGCGCCAACTAACGCTCGTGCCCCCTGGTTTAAAAAACCAGGGGGCACGGTGTTTGGTGCGCATTTGACCAGCACAAACAATATGTTTCACGGCCCCTGTCAGCGCTTGCCCGGTATTTAGTGCAAACGCTAACCAAGCTTTACAAGCACTGTCCGCATCTGAGCCGCACGCAGAATGTAGCTTTTAGCAGGCAGTAACCTGCGCCGGATCGATAGGTTCTGGCACCGGCACGTTCAGCACCGCCGCGCTGTCAGCAATATCTTTGTGCATTTGCTTTAGCAGCTCATCTAAGCCGGCAAAACTGATCATTGGACGCAGGTAGCTGACCAGATCAACCGCCACTTCTTGGCCATACAGGTTCAAGTCGGCGCGGCCAAGCACGTGGGCTTCAACCGTGCGTTTGGGTACATCCTTAAAAGTTGGGTTAGTGCCGATCGAGATAGCCGCAGGCATTTTATGTAGCCCACTGGCGCCGTCGTGGGCCCAAAGCCAACCGGCGTAGACACCGTCAGGGGGCACTACCCCGGCAGTTTCCGCATCCAAATTAGCGGTAGGGAAACCTAACTGGCGTCCACGCTGCAAACCATGCACCACCGTGCCACGCAGGCGGTGGGGACGGCCCAAAACCCGCGCCGCCTCAGCCACGTCACCCTTTTCCAGGGCTTGCCGCACCCAGGTTGACGACCAGCGTTTACCGCTGTGACCGCACACGTTATCTACGATTTCAACCTCAAAACCAAACTTTTGGCCCAGCTGCTCCAGAGTGTGCCTATCGCCCGCATTGCCGGCCCCAAAACGCACGTCAGAACCAACCACCACCAGGCGGGCTTTAAGCAGATCCACCAGCCAGGTGCGCACAAAATCCTCGGCGCTTTGGGAGGCAAACTCCAAGGTGTAGTTAACCACCAAGGTGGCATCCACCCCCTGCTGCCCCAGTGCCTCAAGGCGGTCAGCTAAAGAGGTGATTAAGTGCAGGTGGGTGTCGGGATCATGCACCAGGCGCGGGTGGGGATCAAAAGTTAGCACCACGCAAGGCACGCCCATTTGCTTAGCGCGCTGCACGGCATGAGCCAAAATCGCCTGGTGACCACGATGGACGCCGTCGAAAATACCGATAGTGAGCACGCAGCCAGCAGCTAAATCAAGCTGCGCCACCTGCTTGGGCGAATGTAAAACTTTCACGCGTGTGCGCCACCATTGCAGCCGCAGCCACCGGCGCAACCACAACCGCCAGAGCGGGGCTTAGCATCCACCGCACGCAACCCCAAAATATTGCCAGGTTTACGTCCCGGGACCGGGCTGGCCTGCACTGTGGGGGCCTGGGCGTCCTGAGTTTTAGGGTCCTGCGGCTGCGAAACCTGCTGAGTCAAACTTTTTCTCCTATTTCACGCGCCCGCAAAAACTAGCACCGGTCGCAAATGTTTACCTTGACGCTTCAACAATGCCACGGCCTCGCCCTGCATGTCTAACGCGGCTAGCACCTTTTGCTTAGCGTTAACAGGGGCCTTGGCCACTTGCACATTTTCTTCCAACTGACGCGGCAAAAACTTACCTTGACGCACGTCTTTAACCTGACCGGGATCTAAAACCAGCCAGTTAAAAGCCTGCCTGAGCACCAGCGGCAGGGGCGTTAGGGCCAAACCCTTAGGATTAGCGCCTTCAGCATCCTGACTCACCTGCGCCGACCAGCCGCTCAAGGTGCGAGCGTCGCTAACTTTAAACGGACCCACCTGCGTGCGTCGCAACGCAGTCAAATGCGCAACTGTTTGCAGCGACAGCCCAAAATCGCGAGCCAAAGCCCGAATATAGGTACCTGACGAGCAGCTAACTTGCACCTTCACATCCACCACTGGCACTTGGCCCCAGCCAGGATAAGTGGCGCTAGTGGAGTTAACTTGGCCCAGATCAAAGCTATGAATGGTGACTTGCCTAGCTTCCAGCTCCACTTCCTGACCACTACGGGCCAGGTCATAGGCGCGCACGCCGTTAACCTTAATGGCACTAAAACTGCTGGGCACCTGGCTAATTGGGCCGGTTAGCTGAGCGGCAGCAGCCTGCAGGCGCCCCAAATCCACCTGATCGGGCGCCACCACCTGGGTGACTTGGCCGTGAGCATCCTCAGTGTCCGTGCCCACCCCCAGGCGGATGGTGGCCTCATAGGTTTTATCGGCCCCCACCAGGTAGTTCAGCAGCCGGGTAGCTTTACCAACGCCCACCGTAAGCAATCCGGTAGCCATGGGGTCGAGCGTGCCCGCGTGGCCCACTTTGCGCGTGGCCGCCAGGCGCCGCACCCGGGAAACCACATCGTGGCTGGTGATGCCCAGGTCTTTATCAACCAGTAGCAGCCCGTCGGGGGCGGTTACGGCCCCCCGGGCTACATCCACTGGCCGTACGCGCTCAGTTGCGCCTGGGCCCTGGCTGGGCTCGCCTTGGCTGGCCCTGCCTTGACCTTGCTCGTCTTGACCGGGCTCGCTTTGGCTCATGGCTTGGCCGGGCTCAGCTTGGCTGGGCCTGTCTTGACCGAGCGCAGTTTGTTTTTCGCTCACTTATCAGAGCTGGTCGTGGCTAGAGCGACCCTGGGCGTCAGCCTGAGCAGCCTCAGCCATAGCCTGTGCCTGCAGGGCAGCAATCTGGCGGTTGTCGACGCCGCCGTCCTGCTCGTCAGCAAAAACGTCCTGCTCGTGCACGGCTTCCTCAGGGCTAGCGGCACTTTCCGCGCTGGCAGCGCTCTCGCTGCTTTCAGCGCTGGCAGCGCTGTCACTGGTGGCGGCGTCCTCGTCCTCATCCTTAGTGCGGTAGGGGTTAGCGTCCCCAGCGTAACTGGCCCCTTCAGCGGCGCGGGCAATGGCGGCGTCGCGCACCTGGGCCTGAGCCAAAGCATCCTCAATGCTGCGGGCCGTGGTGGGTAGCGAGTCTAGCTGGAAGCTAATGGTGGGGGTAAGGCGAATCCCCAGGGCCTTGCCTACCTCAGAGCGGATCAGGCCGGTGGCAGACTTTAGGGCGCTGGCGCTACGACGGCGCTCACCTTCAGTGCCGTAAACCGTGTAAAACACGGTGGCCTGCTGTAGGTCACCAGTGACACGCACATCCGTGATAGTTACGAAACCTAGACGCGGGTCCTTAATACGGCGTTCAAGCACCTGGGCCACGGTCTTGTGGATTCGGTCAGCAACCCGACGGGCGCGTGCGGGGTCAGCCATGATGACTCCTTTTTATGTAAATGGTTCAAGGTGATCTACATACTTAGTTTAATGCCAAAAAGTGGCGGGCCATTGCTGACCCGCCACCTGTCGCCTTAGGTGGCGACTACCGTTAGCCTAAGACGTCAGTCTCGCGGCTTTTCACGCATCTCCCAAGTCTCAATGACATCGCCTTCAGCAATGTCCTTGAAGCCTAGGTTAATACCGCATTCGTAGCCTTCGCGTACCTCGGTGACGTCGTCCTTCTCGCGGCGCAAAGACTCGATGGATAGCTCGTTAGCAACCACCACGCCGTCGCGCACCAAACGGGCCTTAGTGCCACGCTTGATAATGCCGCTGCGGACAATCGAACCAGCGATGTTACCGAACCTGGAGGAACGGAAGACCTGGCGGATCTCGGCGCTACCCAGGGCGACCTCTTCGTAGATCGGCTTGAGCATGCCCTTCATCGAGGCCTCAACATCTTCAATGGCGTTGTAGATGACGGAGTAGAACTTCATCTCTACACCCTCGCGGTCAGCCAGCTCCTGTACACGCTCAGCCGGGCGTACGTTGAAGCCGATGATAACCGCGTTGTCGACGGTAGCCAGGTTGACGTCGTTCTGGGTGATGGCACCCACGCCACGGTGGATAACGCGCAGCTGTACTTCTTCGCCAACATCGATCTTGAGCAGCGACTCTTCCAGGGCCTCAACGGCACCAGAGGCGTCACCCTTAAGGATGAGGTTAAGGGTGTCAACCTTACCTTCCTTAAGCACATCGGTGAGGTTTTCCAGCGAAACGCGCTTGCGGCGCTTAGCCAGCATGGCGTTACGGGCAGCAGCTGCACGCTTGTCAGCGATCTGGCGGGCAGTGCGGTCTTCGGGGGCCACCAGGAAGGAGTCACCAGCGCTAGGAATGCTGGTCAGACCCAGTACCTGGGCCGGGCGAGCCGGGCCGGCCTCTTCCAAAGACTTACCGTATTCGTCAAACATGGCACGCACGCGACCGTAGGCAGAACCAGCCACGATGGGGTCACCCACGCGCAGGGTTCCACGCTCAACCAGCACGGTTGCCACCGCACCGCGACCGCGTTCAAGCTTGGCTTCAATAGCCACACCGCGAGCATCAGCGTTGGGGTTGGCGCGTAGGTCCAGACCCGCATCTGCCTGCAGCAGCACGGCTTCGAGCAGCTCATCAATGTGTAGGTGCTGCTTGGCGGAAATGTCGACGAACATGGTGTCGCCACCGTATTCTTCGGGCACCAGACCGTATTCGGTGAGCTGACCACGGATCTTCTCCGGGTTAGCGCCTTCCTTATCGATCTTGTTAACCGCTACCACGATCGGCACGTTAGCGCTCTGGGCGTGGTTAAGGGCCTCAACGGTCTGGGGCATCACACCGTCGTCGGCAGCAACCACCAAGATGGCGATGTCGGTTACGCGAGCACCACGTGCACGCATAGCGGTGAAGGCCTCGTGACCAGGCGTATCAATGAAGGTGATAGCGCGCATCTGGCCATCGTGCTCAACTCGCACCTGGTAGGCACCGATGTTCTGGGTAATACCGCCAGCCTCAGAGTCCACCACATCGGTAGAACGGATGGCGTCTAGCAGCTTGGTCTTACCGTGGTCGACGTGACCCATAACGGTGACAACCGGGGGACGTACAACCAGCTCAGATTCGTCGTCGTGGTCCTCTTCAGCTTCGAGGTCGATGTCGAAGGATTCCAGCAGCTCACGGTCTTCATCCTCAGGTGAGACTACCTGGACGTCATAGCCCAGCTCCTCACCTAGCAGCTTGAAGGTGTCCTCATCCACCGACTGGGTGGCGGTCACCATCTCACCGAGGCTGAACAGGGCCGTAACCAGGGCTGCGGGGTTGACGTTAATCTTCTCAGCCAGGTCGGTTAGCGTGGCACCCTGACGGACGCGGATTGTCACGCCGTTGCCGCGCGGAATAGCGACGCCGCCAATGATGGGTGCGCTCTGCTGTTCGAATTCCTGGCGCTTAGCGCGCTTTGACTTACGACGACGCGGGGCGTTGCCACCACCGCGACCGAAAGCACCCTGGGTGGAGCCGTTACCGCCACGTCCACCGCGCGGGCCGCCGAAGCCGCCGCCGGGACGAGCGCCGCCGCCACCATTACCACGGCCACCGCCGCCATTACCGCCACGAGAACCACCGGGACGGCCGTTGCTACGAGCGGGTGCACCAGGGCGCCCAATCGAGGACTGACCAGGCATCATGCCCGGGTTGGGGCGCGGAGCGCCACTGGGACGAGCGGTTGCCGGAGTGGGACGCGGGCCGTTAGCGCCGCCAGGACGCGGACCGCCGTTACCACCGGGGCGCGGGCCGCCAGAACGGGGAGCACCGTTACCACCGGGACGGGGACCGCCAGAACGGGGAGCACCCGGACGCGGGGCGCCAGAGCGGCCACCACCCTGCGGGCGCGGGCCACCGGGGCGCGGTGCGCCGTTAGAGCCAGGACGCGGGGCTGCCGGACGCGGACCACCCTGACCAGGCTGCGGGCGAGCGCCACCAGGACGGGGCATACCCTGCGAGGAAGCGAAGGGGTTGTTACCCGGGCGCGGTGCGCCGTTAGAGCCAGGACGCGGGGCTGCCGGGCGCGGACCACCCTGACCAGGCTGCGGGCGAGCGCCACCAGGACGGGGCATACCCTGCGAAGAAGCAAAGGGGTTGTTACCCGGGCGCGCACCACCACGCGGCGCAGGAGCAGCCGGCTTAGGTGCGGCGGGCTTGGCGCCCTCTACCTTCTCTACCTTGGGGGCTGGCTTAGCAGCAGGCTTAGCCGGCTTAGGAGCAGCGGGCTTAGCCGCTGGCTTGGGTTCCTCAGCTACCGCCGGCTTGGGGGCCTTAGGCCCGGGCTTTGGGGCAGCGGGCTTAGCACCCTCAACGGGGGCTGGCTTAGCAGCAGGCTTAGCCGGCTTAGGGGTGGGCTTAGCCGCTTTCTTGGCACCAGGCTTAGGCGCGTCGCTCTTAGCCTTCTTGGCGCCGTCGCCCTCAACCATCGGGGCGAAGTGTTCGCGCACGCGGCGCGCTACCGGGGGTTCAACAGCACTGGAGGCTGCCTTAACGAATTCCCCCTGGTCTTTTAGCCAGGCCAGAATGATCTTGCTGGTGACCTTCTTGCCTGAGGGGTCGAGCTCCTTAGCGAGCTCATGTACACGTGGTTTAGCCACTATTCTCCTGTTCCAGTCTCCCACCTGAAACAGGTGGGTGTGTTTACTGCTGGCAGCTCATCGCTGGGTACTCATCGGGTGCCCATCGGCTCTCTACCCGCTTTCATGTCTAGTAGTCGGTGCCGCTAGGCGGCAGTTGTTTTCCCACGTGGGTAGGGGAAAACCAATTGTCTACAACGTCAAGGTTGAGCGTCCCATTGCAACGCAATGCACGCTCAATGCTGCGCCGTCTGCGGGCGGTGCCATAACATTGCGGATCGTCATGCATCCAGGCGCCTCTTCCCGGTGCACAAGCACCGGTATCCACCACCACACGAGCATCGCGGCGAACGAGGCGAATTAACGCACTACGTGCGTCCTTAGCCCGGCAACCTACACAGGTACGTATAGGTTGACTCATATCGCTCATTTTAACGTCTATTTGGGTGTTTTTCAGCCTTGGTAGTCTGAGTCACCGCTCACGTCAGCACTTGAGGTACGGCCAGGCTGAATTTCACCCTCATCAGCATCAGAGCGAATGTCGATCTTCCAACCAGTTAGGCGCGCAGCCAGGCGGGCGTTTTGGCCTTCCTTACCGATCGCTAGTGACAGCTGGAAGTCCGGAACCACAGCGCGAGCAGTTTTTTCTTCCTCGTTTAGCACGGTCACGCTGGAGACGCGGGCGGGAGAAAGAGCGTTAGCCACATACTTGGCCGGGTCAGCTGACCAGTCGACAATATCGATCTTTTCGTCGCCCAGCTCCTGGTTTACCGCGCGCACACGCGTGCCCATGGAGCCAATGAAGGCGCCCTTGGCGTTAATGTCGCGGTTGTTGGCGCGCACTGCCATCTTGGTGCGGTGTCCAGGCTCGCGCGCCAGGGAGACAATCTCCACCTCACCCTTAGACAGCTCGGGTACTTCACGCTCAAAAAGCTGACGCACTAGTCCCGGGTGAGTGCGCGAAAGAATGATCTGGGCTCCGCGCGGGCCACGGGAAACTTCAGTTACGTAGGCACGCACACGGTCACCGTGACGGTAGCGCTCGCCGGGCACCTGCTCAGCGGGAGGAATAATGCCTTCGCGTTCTTCGTCTAGGCGCACGTATACAGTGCGCGGGTCGCGCCCCTGCTGCACAATGCCAGAGACCAGCTGGCCAGTCTTGTCCTTGTAGGCGCCAAGCACTTCCATGTCGCGGCGGTCGTGGATGCGCTGGACCACTACGGAGCGGATGGAGGCCTGGGCGATACGCCCAAAGTGCGGGGGAGTGTCGTCAAAGTATTCGCCGGTAGGCTGGTCGTTTTCATCTAGCTCAGGGGCATAAACGTTCATCTCGCCGTTACGGCGGTCTATACGCACGTAGGCACCCTTAATAGCCCCGGGCTGCTTGAGATAAGCGTTTAGGATCGCTTCTTCAATAGCAGGGACCAGGTTATCTAGGTCTATTTCCAACTCATCTGCGGCAACGCGCAGTTCAGTCATGTTGATTTCCATGTGTGCTCCTTTTATTCAGTTATGGTTACAGCGCACCGCTGAGGTCTACTACCTGCTGAGCCTTGATGATCTGCGTAAAGGGTACTAGCTGCGTGCCGGTTTTGGTTTCTACCTCTACCCCGTTTTTGTTGACGCTTAGTACACGCCCGAACACTTCACCGGCTTCGGTGTTAATTTGTGCCAGTCGGCCTACCGCACGACCAAATTCGCGCGCATCACGCAGTTCGCGCTCGGCGCCGGCGCTAGATACTTCAAGCTGGTAGGAGCCCTTAATTGGGTCAGCTTCATCTAGCGCATCGCTGATTTGACGCGCCACCTGTTCAATTGTGTCCAGGTCAACATCTCCGGGGCCTTCTGGTAGGTCCACGATAACTCGCAAGGTCGAGTACTTTCCGGCCTTGGTTAGCTCAGTTTCCAGCAGCATTAAGCCGTTTTCGCTAACCACTGGGGCCAGGATTTGGGTCAGTTCAGCCGGTGCTTGTTTGTGGTTTCCCTTAGCCTCGGGTGCCATTGCTGATCCTTCTGTCGATAATTACCTGCCCATATCTTACCTGTACGTGGGAAGATCAGGGGGTGAAGTGCCGCGTAATCACCCCCGCCCTGCGCCCGTTTAGTTTTCGCGCTACCGCCCGCAATTGTTCAATCATGGCCCTGACCTGCGTTTTAGCTCTGTCAGGTTGTGGTTTACGGATAGGTGAGGGCACGCGCGCATCTCTGCCTACGCTTTCAGCGTCACAGCAAACCCAAGATGCTTTGGCTCGCCGGACGGCTTTGATTAACTCTGCCGCCCAGTTGCTAGCTAAATCTGGCTCAGCTGAGGTGGCTGCCGTAGCTAAAGGCTCGGCTATTCAGCTACGTTCGCTAGGTGGGGTGTGGCAGCCTTGGCACACCACTCCCCCAACCGGTTATCCCACTGTCTCACCAGTTCCTACGGCTGGTTCTGATACGACGACGGCGCAGCTGGTTATGTACCTTAAGCAGGGCACTGGTGAGGCCCTTAAGGCTGCAAGTGAATCTAGCGGTAAAACTGCCCAAACCTATGCTGCTATTGGTTTAACTTGGGCTAGCTGGGCACGCGCCCTTGATGGCACGAATTTTGACAAGCTGATGGCCCCGCAGCCGCGCACCGGCGTTAATTTAACTAGCCCCCTGCAGGCGAGCACACTCAGCGCCTATGACCAGGCCCGCTACGGTTTAGAGGTGATTGCGGCGCAAAGCGGTGACGGCGCCACCGCCACCCAGGCTAAGGCCGCCGCCGCCACAGTAGACGCCTGCTTGGCAATTAAATGCCCTGATCAGCGCCTAAGCAGCTACCAACTGCCCAGCGGCAACTCCTATGAGCAGGGCGCTAGCCTATGGCTAAATGTGGTTAGCGCTGAGCTTGGTGAAGTAGCCAATGCTAAAGATGACTCACAGCGTAAACAGGCTATTAGCGCCGCAGCTTGGGCACTAGTACAAGCCCAAAGCTGGAATGCGTCGCTAACTCAAACAGAACAAGCCCTAGGGGTTAAATAAGCTTCCAAGTAAGCGTGGGGGGCGGGCTGGT
>ERZ1674245.291-NODE-291-length-17429-cov-6.984978_pt1 | contig 17429 bp, 10 predicted proteins | sample MGYA00581205_ERZ1674245 | MGnify/ENA primary metagenome ERZ1674245 (study PRJEB41354, sample SAMEA4873314) | human saliva metagenome | biome: human-associated habitat [ENVO:00009003]; feature: mouth environment [ENVO:08000002]; material: saliva material... | reverse complement strand
TATCGCGCCATCTTCACTATTGATAGTGATTAGTTCAGGTTTGACTGGAGGTTGGGTGCTGCGGGCTTGTTTCCTGGCAGTCTCAAGTTCTGGTGACAAGGTTGCGGTCGGTCTTGCACTGGCTGTGGGTGTACCAGTGGCCTTGCCGCTGGCTTTGGGCGTGGCTGTAGCTGCTTTAGTGCGTGCGCTGGCGACGGCGGCTTTACCACCAACACTGCTTGATACGCTCTGCTCTTGACTGTCACTACACCCGGCTAGGCCTGAACAGGCTAGTAAGGTTAAGGCCAGCGCAGCCTGCAGGCGGTGTTTATATGGTGGTGTCCTCATTGTGTTTCCCCCGTGATTAATCTGCGTTGATTCATCTAATTTGAAGTGGTGCCGTAGGAGTCAGCGAAGTAGAGGTTGAAGGGGCTGGATGTTTCGGTGGTGGTGACTGTGCCGTTGACCTGGTGCCATTGGGTTTGGCCGGCGATACGCCACCGGGCCGACCAGGAAGTACGCAGTTTGATCACATAGCCGTCACCAGTAACCTCATAGGCGTGACTGACCGTGTAGTTAGGGTATGGGGTGCCGGGGTCGGTGGTGTCGAAGGACTGTCCGTCTCCCCAGTCCCAGTTAAAAGACACAGGGGTCGCCTCAACCTCAACAGGGGTACCCAACAGGGTGATGTTGAAGGTTTGCTTATCAGGGCTGGTCCACACCATCATGGGTTGCTTGAAAATAACGAAAACCTCGCCGCTGGGGTAACGGTTAATCCCAGAACCATGCGGGATGAGCCGGGCTACTTGCTCATTACTGACCGTGGTAGGCCCAGCAGTCAGTGGCGCGCCAGTGTTGACTTGGGCAGTGCACATTTCGTGGACTGTTACAGGTTTTCCTCCTGTTGCATGCGATAACAGGTTTGGGATTATGACGCATGCGAACTGGTATGTTGCCGCGTATATCGCGGCTGCTTCAGGGTCTGCCGGTCCGGCTGGCTCAGCCACCGCAGAAAAACCACCAGGGGCAGTCGTAGTCTCGCCTCGGCCTATGACAATTGTATTTCCTTCAGAATCGCCTTCTATGTGAGAGCTAGAAGCTGAAGCTATAGGGCTTGAAAGAATAAGCGACGATACAAGTAAATAGGTTAGAATATTAGTCTTCATGAGTGAATGCACCTTTAACTAACCACTGTGAACCGTTATATTCAAGTTCCACGGCAGCCCAGCGTGATTGTTTTTGATGATATTTCGTTTCACCCGTACTGCTATATTCGTTAAAAGGTTCTCTCTCGTAATTTACTTGTATTACTATCCTATCTGTAATGTCACCTCTGCGAAAAGCGGCAGTAAATTTTGGTATTACTGGATCTATCCAATTTCCTTTAGAATAGTCTTCTGTTGCATTTTCTACTGGTTTGGATGCGCCAGATTTGTTGGCAGAGCATAACTCTTTATATTCATCTACTTTGCCAGTGGTGTAGATGTAGTAATAGAGCTGTACCCAGTATTTGGCGGTGGCAATCGCCCCGTCATCACTGTTGACCGTGATCAGTTCAGGCTTAGGTGGGGGCTGAGTATCGCGCGCTTGTTTTCTAGCAACTTCAAGTTCTGGTGACAAGGTTGCGGTCGGACTGGCGGCGGCTGTGGGTGTACCAGTGGCCGTGCTGTTGGCTTTGGGTGTGCCGTTTGGCGTCTTGGCGCGTGCAGTGGCGACGGCGGTCTTAGCACTAGCCGTGTTTGAGGCGTTTTGTTCTTGGCTGTCACTGCACCCACTCAGCCCTGAGCAGGCCAGCAGGGTTAAGGCCAACGCCGCCTGAAAACTGCGTTTAGTTGGTGATGTCTTCATTGTGTTTCCCTCATGATTCATCTACGTTGATTCATCTAATTACGAGTTGCAACAAGCCATTGTTTAAAATTTTGGCTCTAGGTATTTTGGGCGTATTCTTCGGTGGCTCGTTTAGCTGCTTCAGGATCTACCGGCCCGGCCGGCTCGGCCACCGCAGAAAAACCACCGGGGGTGGTCGTAGTCTCACCGCGACCTATAACGATCCCATGTCCAGTACCATCTTTTTCTCCCTACTCGTCTGTATACATGGGAGTTGGTACAGCAATTACTGGAACCAGTAAATACACTAATTGGTTAATTTTCACGATTAACTGCCTCTTTAACTATCCATTGTGTGCCATTGTATTCGAGCTTTACACCCGCCCAGCGTGATTCTTTTTCGTGATATTCAATTCTGCCGTCGCTGTGATACTGAGTTACGCCTTCACGCTCAAAATCCACTTGTATCACTACATCGTTTTTAAAATCAGATCTACGAAAAGCATTAGTAAATTTTAAAGTGACCGGTTCGCTCCAGCCGCCGCGTACATGAGTTTCAGTCGCATACTCGACAGGCTTGGTTGCCGTGTCGCCGTTTCCTGGGCATAGTGCTTTGTATTCATCTACTTTGCCGGTGGTGTAAATGTAGTAATGCAACTGCACCCAGTACTTGGCGGTAGCTATCGCACCGTCATCGCTATTGACCGTGATCAGTTCAGGTTTGGGTGGTGGCGGTGTGGCCAGAGCACGCTTCTTTGAAGCTTCGAGCTCCGGCGTCATGATGAGTGTCGGGCTAGCTGTAGCGCTGGGCGTACCGGTTACAGTAGACGCGCCGGTTGCGGCAGGCACACCACTGGCCCTGGTTTTACCGCTGGCTTTTGGTGTTGCGGTGGCCGTCTTGGCGTGTGTAGTGGCGATGGCGGCCTTACCGCTGCCAGCATTTGAACCGCTTTGTTCCTGGCCTCCGCTACACCCACTCAGCCCCGAACAAGCCAGCAGGGTTAAAGCCAACGCCATCTGAAGACTGCGTTTAGTTGCTATGGCCCCCATTGTGTTCCCCTGTGATTTATCTACACTGATGAAGCTTTAAGGGAGTGTTGGGGAAGTATTACAAAGCATGGTACATAACACCCCATACTTTTGGAGTGTTATACATCGCGTTTAGTAATGCCTAATATTTTAGATCTGCAATCTGGATCTCGCAGGCAAATCAAAAAACCTGCACCAATGTGTCTTGCATCACCTATGAAACTGAAAAAAATTGCTGTCAAACCTTCTATTGGGCCCTATGTCAGCCTGTCGCGCTGTCCTTTAGTAAGTAGGTTTCCGTTTGATAGCAGGTTTGCCACCTCTTCTTCGTAGGCTCTTCAATGCTCCTGTCCGCCAACCCTTCCCGTAGCCTTGCTCGCCAACCCTTCCTGCTGAGTTCTTCTGGTGCGCCCCTAATGTTGGGTTGGTTGGATGCGTGATGTTGGGTTGATTGGAGATGGCTTGGCAATGTTGTCAACGCTGCCCAGCTGGGCGTTGTCAACGCTGTCCAGCTGGGCCCTAAGTTGGCTTTAGGCTTCTGTCGCTTAACTAGCTCCCTAAAACTGTGATCTTAGAAATAAAAGAAACCCGTAAAAGCCACCAAGCGGCATATGTAAGATAGGGGAGCTTATCAACACTGCTTACGTTGAGGTTTAAATGGAGCACTATCAACAGGTCGAAGTACACTGCGGTCCGCTTGTTGCCACTTTGCGCTACATGCCAGCAACCGGTCGAGTAATGGCCAGAGCTAAGCTAGGACTGGTTGCAAGTGTGGAACTAAGTAAAGCCGATGGTAGTGGGATCGATGCCTTAGATGCCAAAGTATCGATTTGTGCTAAGTTTCAAGGTAAACAATTATTTACACCAATTGTTATAACTAAAAAGATCTCTGAACGTGCTCATCAATGGGATTTGCGCTCCAAATCCCACGTAAACCCTGATGCTTTAGGCGCCCTACCTGAACAGCGCGAAGGCACCTTGGTAGTAACCGTTGAGTCCTTGGGTAAGAGTGTTAGCGAAGAGTTCCCGCTTAAAATCCTGGCCAACACAGAGTTTTTGCTATTACCTGAGCTTTGGGGCATGCTTGCCAGCTACGTGCAAACTCAAGACCCAGCTCTAAAGCGATTGCGTGAACAAGTACAGGAACTACTAGATACCCAACCAGCAAGTTCAGGGCGTCAAGAGCTGAAAAATTTAGCTGAAGCCTGTTATCAAGTACTTGGCCAATTTGAATTTCAACCAGATCACAGCGCTAACTCAACAGCAGCAACAAACATTTCGATTACTGCTGGAGAAGAAAGTTGGCAAGTGCCAGTAGTGCGTCTGCGAACTTCAGGTGAGGTTTTGCGACAAGGCACAGCCACGGCCTCGGAACTAGTCCTACTGTATTCGGCCATAGCCGCAGCTTGCCGACTAGAACCAGTATTAGTTATAGCGCGCGGTAGACTATTAGCTGCAGTAAACCTAGAACGCCCCTTAAATTCTGCAGTAGTGCAAGGCAAAATGAAGCCGCAGAATTATCTACGCGGTAAAAAATTATTGACCTTTGATCCAGTGCAGGCACTTAATCGAGTACCTTTTGAAAAAGCCGTTGCAGAGGCTGAAAAATATTTTGAGTTAGCACAGGGACTGGTAGATGTATGTTCGCATCTTAAAAACCATGTTGCAGAGTTGCCTATCAATGAATCTATAGAGGGCTTTGATGCTGAGGAAATTATGGCCAGCAATTGCGCCCTAGCTAACAGCGACGGCGCAGCTGAAGTAGTTCCCGATGCTACGGTTCTGGCTGATAATAGTAGTGGAAAACAGGGCAAAGTTGCCGAAAATATTGAAGCTCTAGAGCAAATTGAAGCGCCAGGGCAAGACTTAAAGGTAGATAATTCAGCTGAGCCACCTCACCGGGTGCAAGACTGGCAGCGACGACTGCTAGATCTAAAACTAACTAACCCTTTGCTAAGTCTTAAAACTAAAGCTTATAAATTAGAGCTACGTCAAGGTATGCTAGCTGAACTAGAGCAGCTAATTCTTGCCGGTCACAGCCTGTCCTTAAAGGATATGAAAGCGATTGACCCATTTGATAGGGGTAAAGGCATTGATGATGCCACACAGCTGTCAGATCAAGCCCTTCGCAATAAATTATTAGATCAACACAAAGTCCATATTGACACTAATCGCTCCACCTACACTAACGGCTTAAATGAACTGAAGAAAAAATCGTTGATGCTGGCTGAAGAAACCGGCAACGCTAACCTATACTTAAGCTTAGGGGAACTAACCTACGCTAAGGCAGGTAGAACCAACAAAGCCCCACTATTTTTAGTTCCAGTTAAGCTGGAACGATCATCTAAAATGGCTCCCTTCAAAATCAAATGTGATGGCGAAGGTGAAATAATCCCTAATTATTGCCTATCTGAATGGCTGAAAAAAGAATATGGCTTAACGCTGGTTACACTTAATGAGCTACCTGAAGATAACCTTGAGCTAGACATTTTGCAGATGTTTACGGCAATAAGCCGTGAGCTGGTAGAGGCTAACAGCGAGATGAAGGTGTCACAGACGGCATACTTGTTCATCGCTAACTTCTCAACCTTTAACATGTGGAAAGATATGGGGGAGTGCTGGGAAAAGTTTATGGCTTCTCCAGTTTTCACCCATATCGCTACCAGTTCTGGGCGTGCTTTCCTAGATCCCAATGGGGACAGCGATATAAGCACTCTTAAGACCGATGAAACTAAAAATATTTTACCAATTGCTGCTGATGGCTCTCAGTTACAAGCAGTCGTAGCTGCCACAAGTGGCCGTAGTTTTGTATTGCAAGGCCCGCCTGGAACTGGCAAAAGTCAGACTATCACTAACCTAATTGCCGCCAACCTAGTGGCTGGTAAAAAGGTGCTATTTGTGGCAGAAAAACAGGCGGCGCTAGACGTTGTCAAGGTTCGCTTAGAAGACATAGGTTTAAGTAAATTCGTGCTAGACATGCACGGAACCGACAATGTTAACAAAGCTGTACGCAATCAAATTAAAGCTGCCATTGACGCTAAATACAGCTATGAACCTGAACGCTGGCAGTTACGTAAGTCAAGGCTAGTTGAGGATATAAACGCGTTACAGAAATATTCTGATGCTATTCACACCCCAAACAAACTTAATAAATCACTTTGGGGAGCATTAACGTTAAGCGAAGATATTAAGCGTAATGATGATGCAAAGCTTATCTGCCTGCCAAGCGGTTATGCCCAAAATCCAAACCCTAGCCCAGACGAGCTTGAAGGTTTAGTGAAGGATGTGGCTAAAAACTGGGTTGATCCTGAGCTACTAGCCAGGTGGGAAGGCTTCGACCTAAGCGGCTCACTAAATAGTCTTAAAGAAGCTGCCTTAAATCTGTCTGCCGCCTGCGCTGAGCTGGCAGAAACTAGCGCTTTTGACCAGCTCATTGCCGGTGAGCTAAGCGCATCTAAAACAGGGGAGGACCTAGACTCATTCCTGGCTGTTAACCAAAAACAGTTACTTAGCCGCCCCCAGCGTGAAGAAGTTGAAGATACGCTGGCGCTAATTAAAACAGTGGTAAGCCAGGCTCGCTCACTTAAAGACCTACTCGAAGCCCTGCTAGCTACTTACTCGCAAGCTTTTATTGAAATCGGTGATCTTGACCAGCTAGAACAAGTCGCTGCCCGGGCTAGAAGCTGGAAGCTGGGTAGGCGAGCACGTCGTCGCCACTTTGCCTCCATACTGGCAGGTGCCCTGCAGGCTGAACTTGCGGTAACTGCGCAAAAAAAGCTTGTTAAAACTTACCGGCCTAAAAAAGTTATGGAGTCGGTAGGGCAGATGCGCGCCTTGCGTGTCCAGATGTCCCATATCCTTGACCAACTCGATCAGCTACCTGAGCTAAAAAAGCGCCTGATGCTTTGGGATAACGATTTTGTGCAGCGCCTGGAAGATTTCCAAGCCTCGCTAGAGCTACAAGAAAAGCTACCGATTTGGTTGTGGGATGCGGGCGAACTGGCTGAGCTAAGGCAAGCCCTTAGGCAGCTAGAGTCCTCTGAGCGCACCTGGCGTGAGCTAACCCAGGCCCCTGAATGCAATCTTGGCGGCCAGGAACTAAAAACCCATATTGACCAGTGGATACAACGCGGCCAGCAGGTAGAGCAGGATTTGCCCAAACTGCGCCAAGTGGCGCGGCTAAACAAAGCTATCCAAGCTTTAGAAAGCAAAGGTTTAGATGAGCTTGCCGGCTACCTCAAACACCAGAAGTTAACCCCGGCCCAGGTGGAGGCTTCCCTAGAGCTGGCTCTGTGTGCTCAGTCAATTGAGGAGAGACTGGCGGCTTTTGAGCTAGATAATTTCGATGACGTCGAGCAGCAAGAGCTAACGCAAAATACCAACAAAAACTGGCAGCAGGTACGCGACATGTACCGCCAAGTTTTACCCGCCAAACTCTTTGAGGCCAGAGGCTGGACTAACCAACCAGACCAAGACACGCAGCAGCTACGTATGCAGCTTGACGCTAAACGTAACTCGGCTTCTATCCGTACACTGTTTTCCAAATACGGCCAGCAAATTTTAAGCGCCACTCCGTGTGTAATGGCCTCGCCTGCCAGTCTAGCCACCCACATTGAGCCAGGTGCGCTCATGTTTGACCTGGTGGTTTTTGATGAAGCCTCCCAGGTGACCGTGCCTCAAGCTATGGGTGCGATTGGGCGCGCTAAAGCCGCAGTGATTGTGGGTGACAATAAACAGATGCCTCCCACTAACTTCTTTGCCGCCAATCAAGACGATGACATGGCTGAAGATAGCGAAACCATTAATGATTTAGAGTCAATTTTGGATGAGGCCATGGAAGTGCGTCTGCCAAGCCTAATGCTGACCTGGCATTACCGTTCCCAGACAGAATCTTTGATCGCTTTTTCAAACCAGCACTACTACTCCAATGAGCTGGCCACTTTGCCTGCCGCCGGGCAAATGCCGGGCACGGGTATCTTCTGGCGCCGGGTAGATGGTCACTTCATGCGTAAAGCAGACCCCCACTACCAAGCCAATAAGCTAAACACTAACGAGGTGGAAGCTAAAGCGATCATTGAGGAAATTTCGCGGCGCCTAAACGATCCGCTAACTAAGGATCAAAGCCTGGGCGTGGTAACTATGAACGCCAAGCAGATGGATTTAATTACCACTTTGCTTGAAGAAAGCGATGATCCGCTAATTGCTGAGCATATGCCGGGGGAGGGGGTGGCCCCCGATAAAACTATTTTCGTTAAGAATCTAGAAAACGTGCAGGGCGATGAACGCGACGTAATTTTAATGAGTGTGGGTTTTTCAAAGGACCCGCTAAAGAATCGTCTGCCGCTGAATTTTGGGCCGCTTAACCGTCAAGGTGGTCAGCGCCGGTTGAATGTGGCCGTCACGCGTGCGCGCAGTGCCGTGGTGGTGTTTGCTTCGTTTGACCCTGAAGACATGCAGCTAACTAAAAACTCCGCCCAGGGTTTGCAAGATTTGCGTGACTATTTGCTGCTGGCCAGGGATGGGGTTAAAACAGATACCTCAACTCGCGGCGATAGGCAGGAGATTTTACTTCGTGATCTTTTGGCTAAAGCTTTGCGTGAGCGAGGCTGGCAGGTGCAAAACGATTATGGGTTAAGCGCCTATAAGGTTGATATTGCGCTGCGCAAACCTGGCCAGGAAAACTGGCAGTTTGCTTTGATTATGGACAGTAAGCGTTGGGCTAATTTGGCTACGGTCACTGACCGGGAACTGACGCCGTTGTTTTTGGAGCAAAAGCTTGGCTGGATCAAAACTATTCGCGTCTACACCCCGCTGTTAACCAAGGGTATTGAACAATACGCTGATGCTTTAACTAGCTACCTGGAGAAAAAGTTAAAGGGCGAGTGTTTGTGGGATTAGTTGTGGTCGGTGCCAGTCCCGGCCTCGTCATTAGCCTCGTCGTTGACTTTAGTGCCGGCGTCGCTGGCGGCCTCTAAAGGGGGCAGGTCCCATGGCGTGGGCCGACTTATGTCGGCCCACTGTGGGTGTCACCTGGACTTGCCACCTTGGTACTGTCCCTGCGTCGTCGTTCCCTTAAAGGTAGCGGGCGCGTAAAAAGACTGCTCCGGGCAAGTTCCTAAACGGAAAATCCCGGAGCAGCCTTAAACTACCGCTAGCTAGACAGTGACTAGTAACTGTCTAGCCAGCGGCGGCGCGTAGTTAACCCGTGGTTTACAGGTCGTAGTAGAGCTGGAACTCTAGCGGGTGAGGTAGGGCGCGTAGCGGCTGAATTTCGTTGTCGCGCTTGTACTTGACCCAGGTTTCGATCAGGTCGGGGGTGAATACGTCACCTTCGGTGAGGAAGTCGTAGTCAGCCTCTAGGGCGTCTAGGGCCTGGTCCAAAGAGTAGGGTAGCTTTTCGATGTCGAAGTACTCTTCGGGGCTGAGCTCGTAGAGGTCCTTGTCGATAGGTTCGCGCGGCTCAATACGGTTACGGATACCGTCGATACCGGCCATTAGTACTGCGGCGAAGCACAGGTAGGGGTTAGCCGAAGGGTCGGGCACGCGGTACTCGATACGCTTGGCCTTGGGGGAGGTGCCGGTGACCGGGATACGGATACAGGCAGAACGGTTACGGGCCGAGTAAACCAGGTTGACCGGGGCTTCAAAGCCCGGAACTAGACGGCGGAAAGAGTTAACCGAGGGGTTGGTGAAGGCTAGCAGCGCCGGGGCGTGCTCCAAAATACCGCCAATGTACCAGCGAGCTAGATCCGAAAGCTGACCGTAGCCGCGCTCGTCGAAGAACAGCGGCTTGCCATCTTTCCAAAGTGAGTGGTGGCAGTGCATACCAGAGCCGTTGTCGCCAGCTACCGGCTTGGGCATGAAGGTGGCGGTCTTACCAGCCTGCCAGGCGGCGTTCTTGATGACGTACTTGAACTTCATCATGTCGTCACCGGCAGCAAGCAGGGAGTTGAAACGGTAGTTGATTTCCTGCTGGCCGCCAGAGCCTACCTCGTGGTGAGCGCGCTCAATGTCTAGGCCAACTTCCTGGCAGTAGCGCACCATTTCGTCGCGCAGGTCTGCGTTTTGGTCGTTGGGGGAGACGGGGAAGTAGCCGCCTTTAAGCGCGGTCTTGTAACCCTGGTTGCCGCCCTCTTCGTCACGGCCGGTGGCCCAGTGACCTTCGGAGGAGTCTAGCTGGTAGAAGGTGTGCTCGGGGCTGACCTGGTAGCGGATGGAATCTAGCAGGTAGAACTCGGCTTCAGCGCCGATGTAGCAGGTGTCAGCGATGCCGGTGGAGCGCAGGTAGGCCTCGGCTTTAGCGGCAACAGAGCGCGGGTCGCGAGAGAAAGACTCGTCAGTGAAGGGGTCAACCACGCGGAAGTTAACGATTAGTGTTTTAGCGTCCCGGAAGGGGTCTAGGTAGGCGGTTGATAGGTCAGGCACTAGCTTCATGTCTGACTTTTCAATGGAGGTAAAACCACGGATGGAAGAACCATCAAACATTACGCCGTCTTCTAGCGCATCGCCTAAAGTGTGGGCGGGGATAGTGAAGTGCTGCATCACCCCCGGCAAGTCACAGAAGCGAACGTCAATGAACTCGACGCCCTCTGACTTAATGTATTCCTCTGCCTGGCGCGCATCCGCGAACATATGTTCCTCTTAAGTAGCCTAGGGAATGGGCAGCCGCTGTTTGCGACATAAACACTCTAACCGCTACAAGTGACGAAACCATAGAGACAATGTAAACAGTTTGTTTCATACAAAGTGGTTCTTAGCCTAAAAACTGCTGCTCGGGACGAAGTTCCTAGCTGGCAGGGGGCTAAATGTAGGGATAAAAAAAGTAGCCGCTGACTTTGTCGGTCAGCGGCTGTGGGGCTAGTGAACTTTAGCGTCCACGCAGTGCGCGGCGGTTAATGCGGGCTTTGCGTGGGTCCATGCCCTTGGGGATGGGCAGGCCGTTAGAACCAATGGTGCTAAGACGCTGGGAGACGCGAGTAATTTCGACGCTGGTGAGGTACTTGGGTTTGGTGGGTAGTTTACGTAGGCGCTTGGTTAGTTCGATCAGGCGTACCTGGCCGTCTTCAGTGCCTACCTCAAGGGCGTGTACCGCAACGTTGGGAACTACGCGGTTGACTTTGCGGGTTTCCTCATTGATGAGCTTGCCGGCGCGAGAGTGAGGGGCCTCAACGATTAGTACCACGCCGGGGCGGCCAACCATGCGCCACACCACGTCACGGTTCTTTTGGTTAATGAACACTGGGTTTTCTTCCAGGGTCCAGCCGCGTGGTAGCTGGTCGAGTACGGCTTTGGCGGCGCCGGGCATACCCTCGATCTGGCTGTAGGAGGCGCGCCTGACAGTCCATGACAAAATCATCAGGTCAATGGCGGCGATAACCAAAAGCGCCATCAAAATCCAGTACCACAGCGGCTGGCCGCTGGCCACAGAAATGGCTACAGCCAGGGCTAGGAAGGCCACTAACACACCCAGCAGGGCCCAACCTACCCAGGGGTAGGTGCGCTTTGAAATTGTGTAGGCGTCCTTCAGGTTTCGGGCGAAGGTACGGATGCGCGCCAGGCGCTTCTTCTTGGTAGCTGGGGTTTTCTCACTCACATGTATAAGGATAAACGATTTGGTGCTTTAACCAATAAAACGTCCCTTAGCTAGCTAAGCCTTGATGTGCTAGTAGCGAGCTGGCTTCTTGCATGGTGGTAACCGGTTTGGCCAGGTCACTTAGGTGCTCAGGGATAGGCCAGCCGCGTTTAAGCATGGCCCGCCCCCACAACAGCCCGGCGCGGTAGGAAGAGCGCACCATGGGGCCGCTCATAACTGCCGCAAAGCCCATCTGCTCCGCTAATTTAGCTAGAGCCACAAACTCTTGGGGTTTAACCCACCGGTCAATGGGGTGGTGTAGTCGTGAGGGGCGCAGGTACTGGGTGATGGTCAGGATGTCACAGCCGGCATCTACCAGGTCAGCTAGGGCATCTTCAATCTCGTCAGGCTGCTCACCCATACCTAAAATCAGGTTGGATTTGGTCACCAACCCAGCCTCGTGGGCGCGGGTGATTACCTCCAGTGAGCCCTCATAGGAGAAAGCGGGACGAATTTGTTTAATGATGCGCGGCACGGTTTCTAGGTTGTGGCCTAAAACTTCGGGGCGTGAGGAGAAAACCTCGTCCAAATGCTTGGGGTTTACCCGAAAATCAGGGATTAGTAGCTCCACGCCGGTGCCGGGGGACTGGGCGCGGATCTGGCGGGCAGTTTCGGCGTAAAGCCAGGCCCCGCCGTCGTCCAAGTCATCGCGAGCAACCCCGGTGACGGTGGCATAACGTAGCTGCATGTCGGCTACGGACGCCCCTACTCGGGCGGGCTCTTCACGGTCGAAAGTACCTGGGCGGCCGGTAGCGATATCGCAAAAGTCGCAGCGGCGTGTGCATACCCCGCCACCTACCAGGAAGGTAGCTTCGCGGTCGTTCCAGCATTCATAAACGTTAGGGCAGTTAGCTTCGGCGCAAACAGTGTGTAGTTTCTTTTCGCGCACAAGTTTACGTACGTCTTTATAGGTGTCGCCCACAACCGCCTTGGTACGGATCCAGGAAGGCTTTTTTTCGATAGGAACCTGAGCGTTGCGTGCTTCTACACGCAGTAGCCTACGTCCTGCCGGATTTACTGGGTTGGTCACGAATCTTCCTTTACGTCCGGTCTGTGCTTAGCCGTAACAACTATTTTAGGACTTTTTTCCCTGGTGGGATCGCGGTTTATAGTGATTTTGGATCCGCTAGCGGGCTCAGGTGCTCTTCCAAGTAGGGACGTAGCTGGTTGGCAACCTCGTTAACAGACCAATTCCCAGGCAGCTCAGCGGCCAGGGAGGTAACTCCGGCGTCGCTAATGCCGCAGGGAATGATCCGCTCTAGGCTAAAAGCTTCCAGGTCAGGATTCACGTTTAAACCAATGCCGTGCATGGTTACCCCGCGTGTAACGCGCACTCCCAGGGCGCAAATTTTACGTTCTGGGCGTTGTTCGTCAGCGGGCAGCCACACCCCAGAGCGCTGGGGTACTCGTATAGCGCCCAGCCCCAGGGAGGCTAAATACTGCATGACGGCGCCTTCTAAAGCACGCACGTACTCAATAACATCTAGGTGGGCTAGCTTTATTAGAGGATAAACTGTCAGCTGCCCAGGCCCATGCCAGGTGGTTTTGCCCCCACGGTCAACGTCAATAACCTCTACGCCACCAACCAGGTCACCGCTGGGGCGCTCCCAGGAGTGGGTGCGTTTACCCACGGTGTAAACCGGTTCGTGTTCAACCCAGATTATGGTTGATTTTCGCTGCCCAGAGGCAATTTGCGTGACATAATCGTGTTGGAGCTGCCAACCTTGACGGTAGGGGATTAATCCCGTAGTCACAACCTGCTCCACGCCTGTAACTCTATTACAACCTGACCCAAGCTTTGATACCGTTTCTTAACGGCGGATAGAATTCAGTTGTTACGTTAAAGGAAACCATGTTTAAACGACGCTCTCCTTCACAACCCGTAAAGACGGGGATCAAGGTTCCCAAGGTGGGTGCCTTGTGGGATGAGCGCGCCACTAAGGCTTTACAGAAACAGGGTTTCACTATTGGTGGCACGTTGGGCGGCGAAAATGGGTTGGTGCCGCGCCGCTGCCTGGACCGTAACGGCCGCCATGTGGTTATCCGTATTTGTAAACGTGGTGACGACGCCGAAATTAAAGCCCGCCGTCTGCTGCCGGTAAGCCATCATGGCATTGAGGATGTTATTGAAATCCGTCAGGCTGGCCCCGAAAAGGTAGCTATTGTTAGCCGCTGGGTAGAGTCCACTAACCTAGCAGTCATTTTAGCTGGTGGACGCACCCTGGAGCCGGGGGAGCTGGCTACGCTACTGGATCAGGCAGCCACAGCCCTGGCCTACCTGCACGAAAACCGCCTGGTACACGGCGATATTTCGCCCGCCAATGTTTTGGTGCTGCCAGATGGGTCAGTGAAACTGATCGATTTACTTACCGCCTATGGGCAGATTGGTACACGCCGCTATACCCCACCTGAAGGAGCCTATGGCGGTCACAGCGCCGCCGGTGATGTTTATTCACTAGGCGTGGTGCTGCAGGAAGCGGCTGGTGATTACGCACCGCCGCGACTAAGCGCAATTACTTCTTTGATGTGCCGCACTGACCCAGCTGAGCGTATTAGTGCCCGCACAGCGGCAGCTAGAGCTGCCGAGCTAGGTGCCCCCCAACCAATTAGGCGAGGCAACGCTGACGCTTTAGCGGCCAATGCGCTGCGTGATAGGGCAGTACGTGAACCCACCCGCTACTTGCCACGCGCCATGGAAAGCAGAAAACGCTACTTCAGCTTCATCACTTTAGCGGTGGTGGCAGCTTTAGCTGTAGGCGTTGGAGTTTGGCTACCCCACTCAGGCTGGTTAGATACCGACCCCGCCCCAGTGGTTAGCTCCTCAGCCACACTAGACGCAGACGCAGACCCCAGGGTCGCGTTGCAGTCTTTAGCCAGTCAACGCGACCAGGCCATTATGGGGCTTGACGACAAGAAAATGGCTACTGTCAGCGAGCCAGGCTCCACCGTAGCCAAGGACGACGCTAACCTGATGAGCCAGCTTAAAGCTAAAAACGTTAAAATCACGGGACTTAAAACAACCCTAGATGATTTTACGGCCGTGGCCGTGCCCGAGCATTTAGCTTCTAAATACCCTGGCGCCCAAGCTTGGCGGGCACGAGTAACACAAAGCGCCACTACACGCACCGAAAACGGCCAATCACGTCAAGTAGACGCCCCAGAACCTAAGTATCAAACTTTCGTACTACTTTCTTCCCCCTGGCGCCTAGTAGAGGTTTACTAACCCGCCTGGGCCCGGGGCTGCCTTAAGCTGTTGTGGGGCTTGTGACTGTGGGGTGCGTCAGTGGTTTTTGCAAGGCACTGGTTTGCGGCGAGCGACGCGACGGTCTAAAGCCGCGAGCGCCATTTGACACTGTCATGGCTTTGGGTTTGGCTGTTTAGGGCTTTGTTTGTGTTAGCCTGAAGCTAGGATTTATGTCAAGGGGGCGCCATGGAGCTGACCTACCGTTACCTTGCCCCTTCACGCCTGGACGCGGGCGGTCTCACTTTAGCTACTTCTGGTGGCTTTACCCCTAGCGGGCAGGTAGCTAATCCTTATTTTTTCTCTGGTTTTATGCGCCACCCTGACGTGGTTGGGGCCGGCCTGTTAGCGGTGGCACGCCTGGCACGCACCAGGTTTTACACGCCCCCCACTATGGGGCGTGGCGGTGAACCTACAGGCACACTTGACCCGGTGGTTACTAGCACAGATGAGGGCCTGCGTTTTGAATCTTTCAGTGCCTGCTGTGGGGTCTATGCGCGCCTGGACGTTGACAAGGCCGCCTTGGATGCCACCCATTTGGGGGTGGGGGTAACTAATGTGGATGTTAACCAGCCTTTACGTGCGGCCTTAGCGTCACTGCGGGTAGGGGAGCCTTTACACCTGAGCGTGGGTCAGGCAGGGTTAAAAGCCACCACTTTGGATTACCAGGTACATGAAGAAAAAGTACCTTTGACGCAGCGGTGGCTTAAAAGTTTTGCCCAAACCCAGGTGCTTAGTTCAAATATGGCTTTAGTGCATCGGTTAGACGCCACCCAGGCGCGGGCTTTTATTCGCGCCCTGCCGCGCTCTAGCTCTACCGGCTGCGTGATGTGGGCGGCTAAAGCCTTACGAGGCCTGCGCCTGGGCACAACCCCCACCCCGGCTAGCGTGTGCGTGGCCGGCCCAGAGCGGCTGCGAGTGTTTGAGCCTTTAATGCATCAGGTAACTTGTCTGGAAGCCTATGGGCCTAGCGTTAACGAAAACAGTGAAGCAGTGGCTAGCCTGTGGGTAGCGCACCTGCCCGGGGCACGGCTAAATGTTGGGCTTAGCCCCGCTAAAACACGTGGTTTTTCGGGGGAAGGGGCAACGCTTGCACTACTAGGTTCCGCCCCTGAAAAAGACGACGCCGCCTGGCTTAACACCCTGCTATCTTTCCAAGGGCGTATTGATGTGCCCGAGATAGCTATCCAAGTGGGGCTTAGCAAGCAGCGGGTAGCTGCGGCACTGGCTTTGCTGGCCGCTAGCGGCCAAGTGGGTTTTGATGTAACCAACTCCAGCTACTTTCACCGCCCCTTACCGGTTAAAGACACACTAGAAGCCATGCATCCACGCCTAGCCGGGGCGCGCGCACTACTAGATAAGGGAGCTATCAGACCCCAAAACAATCTGTGCTACCAAGTAGTTTCAGACGCCAACCACTACCAGGTACAAGCTCCTCAGAACCACCTTAATATAGGCGCCTACCAGTGCACCTGCCCCTGGTGGCTAAAACACCGGGGCGGACGAGGCCCATGCAAACATGTTTTAGCCGTATACCTAAAACTTAAGGAAAACAAATGAACCCAAAACGCCGGCCACAACAACTAGACCAATGCCAAGACTTTTGGGGCCTAGACCATTGGGTAGACACCCACCCAGACCAGTTCACCCTAGAGCAAGTCTACAAACGCATGGTTGAAATCAACCAAGGCCCACCAGAAGCATCACAACTACAGCTATGCGCCAAAACAGACTCCAGCTGGATAGATGGCATAGGGTTCATACACCTAGCCCAAATGCATGGCGAGCTAAACCTAGAGTACAACCAAACCTACCAGACGGCCCTAATTGGCCTAACCCCTGCCCTGCAGATGCCACTTATGCGCGCAGATAAACACCTACGCCAAAAACTAGTGTGGCTCATGCTAGCCCAAGAAGGTAACCAAGGCCTATCCCTAGCCAAATGCGACAACTCCGCCACCCGCCCCGCCGGCACAATGGGCTGGTCACGCACACTAAAAACCTGTATCGACGAAGGCCTAATTGAACGCGACCAGCTACTAGATACGCTTTTACAAATGCTAGCCGCAGACTTTCCCGCCACCAGAGCCGGCTGGTATTCACGCACTTTACGCATGCTAGCAATGACCCCAAACGAAGCAGCTTCACGCCAAGCACCCCTATGTGCACTGCTAACAAGCCCAATCACAGCCACCACCGCCCTGGCAGTAAACGAACTAGCAAAAACCTCCCGCACCAACCAACTAGACACCACCCTTTTCCTACACCACTGCCCAGGCGCACTAACAGGCACCAAAACCAACGCCGTCGGGGTACTAAAAATCCTGCTAGACAACCTCAACGCCATAAACCCAAACCAAATACAGCCCCTACTAGACCTAGCCCTAACATTCCCACACCCCCAAGTCCAGCGCCTAGCCCTAGACCTAGCCGAACAAAGCCTCAAAGCCAAACTCATCGAACCAACACAACTAACCCAACTACTAGCCCAAACCCAGCTAGACCCCCTAACACAACCCACAGCCCAAAAACTACAGGCCACACTAACCACCCCCACCCCCCAAGACCCAACAAACACCAACACAGCAGAACCCACCCCAAAACCCAACGCACCAACGCCGTCACCAATCACAACCCCACCCACCCAAACAACCAAACTAACCCCCATAACCAGCCACAACCTATACGGGCAAACAACCCTAATAGCCCAAGAAGAAAAAC
>ERZ1674245.288-NODE-288-length-17573-cov-8.907352_pt1 | contig 17573 bp, 10 predicted proteins | sample MGYA00581205_ERZ1674245 | MGnify/ENA primary metagenome ERZ1674245 (study PRJEB41354, sample SAMEA4873314) | human saliva metagenome | biome: human-associated habitat [ENVO:00009003]; feature: mouth environment [ENVO:08000002]; material: saliva material... | reverse complement strand
TGGGGCGGGCGGTGAAAAATCCCGGAAACACGAGATCGCGGAAGAGCGCCACGGCTTCTTCGATGCGCGCCGGTTGGATATCGTCGGCCTCACCCTGCGGAATGTTCGGGTCGGGCGTGGTCAATTGTGCACTCAAGTGGGCAATTTCTTCGGGGGAAAGCGCGGTTTGCATGGGCGGAGCGATGAAAAAACGTGGTGTTAAGTAGAATTAGGAAACGCGCACGCCCCTTTGTTTCGTACACAAGGTAAATTTGTCGTCAGTGCATGGGGCGCGCACGACAAAGTTACGCATTCCGTCGCAATGTACCCCTGCCTTCGCTTACTAATCTCCCCAATCTTCCCAACAATGTCCAAAATCTATAGCTCACAATTAGAATTAGTGGGACACACCCCCCTCGTCGAAGTGCAACGTGTGGCCGCTCGTCGCTCACTCCGTGCGCGTCTGCTCGTGAAACTCGAGAGTTATAATCCCGCCGGTTCGGTCAAAGACCGCACCGCCCTGGCCATGATCGAAGCGGCCGAGCGCGACGGCATTTTGCGCCCCGGCAGCACGATCGTCGAAGCCACGAGCGGTAACACCGGCGTGGGTTTGGCCTTTGCCGCCGCCGTGAAAGGCTATGCCGTGGTGATCGTCATGCCCGAAACCATGAGTGTGGAGCGCCGTCGCCTCGTGGCGGCCTACGGTGCCCGCCTTGAACTCACGCCCGGTGCCGAAGGCATGAAAGGCGCCCTGGCGCGTGCCGAAACGCTGCGCGCTTCCATCGACGGCGCAGTCACCCTCGGCCAGTTTGTCAACCCCGCCAATCCCGCCGTACACGCCGCCACCACCGGCGAAGAAGTGTGGAACGACACCGAAGGCGGCGTCGATGTCTTCGTGGCCGGCGTCGGTACGGGCGGCACCGTGAGCGGTGTGGGCAAAGCCCTCAAGGCCCACCGCCCCGAGGTGGAGATTGTGGCCGTGGAACCCGATGCCTCGCCCGTGTTGAGCGGAGGGACGGCCGCTCCCCACAAGATTCAGGGCATCGGTGCCGGTTTTGTGCCGGAAACCTACGACGGCAACGTGGTCGACCGTATTTTGCGCGTCACCAACGAAGAAGCCATTGCCGCCACGCGCGAGTTGGCCGCGGTCGAGGGCATGCTCTGCGGCATCTCGTCGGGGGCCGCTTTCAGTGCCGCCCTCCGATTGGCCGCCGATGAGGCCTATGCCGGCAAAACCATCGTGGCGCTGCTTCCCGACACGGGTGAGCGCTACCTTTCCACCGGTGTTTTCGATTGATCTGCACCGGCGGCACTGCACAGCGCGTAGCAACGTGGAAAAAACAGGGAGATAAAGCCAAAAAATCCCCCGTTTCTCGATGAAATCGCCCAATTTTTGAGCATTTCGCGGGAAACCTCACCCGCTTCCTCCGCTGCTGCGTGCCGTGCACGCCTATTCTAATAAGGCGTCTCCCCGTCCCGGTCGCTCATTGTGGGACATGCACCCGCCGACTTCGTAGCCCCCAACGAAAGGTCGCAGGCGAAATGAACAAGCCGGCAATGCGGCTTACAGTGCACGCCCAAAGAAATAAAAATGCTTGTCATTTCGTCGGGAAAGACGTACTTTTGTAGCCATATCTCCTCTAAATTAGTCACGACATGAAGAAAATGATATTTACCTTGGCCTTCGCCGCCTTGTCACTCGGTGCTTCTGCTCAGCAATATGTGGTGAAAGGCAGAGCCGCCGGTCAGTCCACGGTCTACTACCGCAATCTCCAATCGAATCAGGTGGATTCGGTGAAAGTGGGCAAGGACGGCACCTTCACCTTGCAGGGCGATGCCCACAATCAGCCCTTCCTTCAGCTCGCCAATAGCCGCTATTTCGACGAATCGATCGTGGCCGTGCTCGATGGCACGGTGAGCGTAGACCTGCCCACCGCCACGGTGAGCGGCACCACGGAGAATGCGTTGCTCAACAGCAGCCAATCGGTGCTGGCCAAGCAGGTTCCCGGTGTGATGTCGCTCGTGAGTCAACTCAAAGATCTGCTCGCCGATGGCAAAGCCGGCACGCCCGAGTTCAACGCCCTCCAAGCCCAATACGAAAAGACGGTGGGCGAAATGGGCGCCCTGGTCAAAAAAAGCATCGCCGAGCATCCGCAGTCGACGGCCAACGCGCCGCTGTTCTACATCTACGGTAGTTTGCTCGACGAGGACGAAATTCAGAAACTCATCGCGAGCAACGCCGCTTGCTTCTCCACGCCGCTACTCAAACCTATCGTGGATCAGTTTGCCCATCGCGCCGAAGCGATGAAACTGCGTCAGCCCGGCAGCCAATTCAAGGACATTGCCCTCCAAACACCGCAGGGAGCCACCAAGCGCCTCTCCGATTATTGCGGCAAAGGTAACTACGTGCTCGTGGACTTCTGGGCTTCGTGGTGCGGACCTTGCCGTGCAGAAATGCCCAACGTGAAGAAGGCCTACGAAAAGTACCATCGCAAGGGCTTTGAAATTGTGGGCGTTTCGCTCGACAACGACAAGGCTGCCTGGACGGGCGCCATTCAGCGCATGAACCTCCCCTGGATTCACCTCTCGGATCTGAAAGGTTGGCAGAGCGAGGCCGCTGCGCTCTACGGCATCAGCTCGATTCCCGCCACGATGCTCGTTGATCCCCAAGGCAAGATCGTGGAATTCGGTTTGCGCGGCGAACAACTCGAAGTCAAATTGGCCGAACTCTATGCCAACGCCCCCGATGTGCAGACCACCACACCCGACGCCGTGACCGGCGCCACGAAGGTGGAGCGTTCCGCCGACAAGGCTCGCCCCGGAAAGCGCGTTCGCAAATAACTCCTCGTTCGACATTTCGTCGACTCCGTTCCGCTCCGTCACCGACTGACGGGGTGAACGGCCGACGAAATGTGGACGATCCCTCTCAATGGTGGTCGGAATAGCCGGCCACCTTGTTTCATCTTAGTAATCTCCCACATGAAACGCATCCTATTTCTCTTCTTCTCCTTTGTGCTGCTGGGCGTGATGGCCGTGCAAGCGCAGGTCACGTTCAGTGTCTCCACCAAACGCGTCAGCCCCACGGAGATAGACGTGGTGTTCACCGGTCGCATCGCGCCCGGTTGGCACGTCTACGGCACGGGCATCGCGCCCGGCGGCCCCACGGCGGCCACTTTCGGCACCGATGTGCTCAAAGGCGCCAAACTCAAGGGCGCTCTCCGCGCCGGTGCGGGATTGAAGCACAAGCAAGACCCGATTTTCGACATGCCCGTGACCTTTTTCGAAGGCTCGGCCCAGTTTACCCAACGCATTGAGCTGACCGACAAGCAATATGAGGTGAAGGGCTATCTGAAGTACGGCGCTTGCAACGACGAAAACTGCTTGCCGCCTACCACGGTGGAGATGAGTGCGAAGGGAAAGGACGGTCCTGAGAAAGCCCTTGCGGACAATGCCGCCTCGAGCTCCGAGAACCAAGCCGGCACCCCGACGGCCGACAACAATGCGCCGGTACTTGCCGCCGCTCTTCCGGGCGATCCGGGCGCGACGACCGACAGTGTCGACACGGCAATAGGCGCGTCGGCACCGGCAAAAGCCCAGGTGGCAGCGCTCGACAGCGCGACCATTCGCCAACTCTGGAGCCCGGTGACAGACCAACTCCGTGCGCTCGGCGAAGACCATGGCGCCGCCGGCAAGAGTCTGCTCATTGTGTTCGGTTTGGGCTTCCTCGGCGGACTCTTGGCCCTGGTTACACCTTGTGTGTGGCCCATCATCCCGATGACGGTGAGCTTCTTTCTCAAGCGCAACAGCGACCGCGCGAAAGGTGTGCGCGATGCGCTGACCTATGGTGCGTCGATTGTTGTGATTTATGTCCTGCTCGGACTCGTGATCACCACGGTATTCGGTGCTTCGGCCCTCAATGACCTGTCGACCAACGCGATTTTCAACATCGCCTTCTTCTTGATGTTGGTGCTCTTCGGCGCTTCGTTCCTCGGGGGCTTCGAGATTCAGCTGCCGACTTCGTGGGGCAATGCGATCGACACCAAGGCTTCGAACACCACGGGCCTGTTGAGCATCTTCCTCATGGCCTTCACGCTCGCGCTGGTGAGCTTCTCTTGCACCGGCCCCATCATTGGATTCTTGTTGGTGGAGGTGTCGACTTCGGGTGGCGGTCATCTGGCGCCCACCGTGGGAATGCTGGGCTTTGCCGTCGCTTTGGCTCTGCCTTTCACGCTCTTTGCCCTCTTCCCCTCGCTGCTGAAGAAAACTACCCGCGGCGGTTCGTGGATGAACAAGGTGAAAGTCACGCTCGGTTTCGTAGAATTGGCCTTCGCGCTGAAGTTCTTCTCCGTGGCCGACCTGGCTTATGGCTGGCATCTGCTGGATCGCGAGGTGTTCTTGGCCTTGTGGATCGCGCTCTTCGCCTTGCTCGCGTCGTATCTGTTCGGTTGGGTGAAATTCCCCCACGATGATGCGGACGAACGCAGCACTTCTGTGCCGGCTTTCTTCGTGGGCATTGCTTCTCTGGCCTTTGCCATCTACATGGTGCCGGGATTGTGGGGCGCCCCTGTGAAAGCGGTGAGTGCTTTCGCCCCGCCGATGCACACACAAGACTTTAATCTCAACCCGCACACCGCGGTGGAACCGAAATTCAAGGACTACGAAGCCGGAATGGCCTACGCCCGCAGCGTGGGCAAGCCGGTGATGATCGATTTCACGGGCTTCGGTTGCGTGAACTGCCGCAAGATGGAAGCCGCAGTGTGGACCGACAACAAAGTGCGCAGCTTGATCGACAAAGATTATGTGCTGATTTCGCTCTATGTGGACGACAAGACGCCGCTTCCCACGCCCATCGAGGTGCAAGAGAACGGCAAAACCACGAAACTCCGCACGGTGGGCGATCGTTGGAGCTACTTGCAGCGCACGAAGTTCGGCGCCAATGCCCAGCCGTTCTACGTTCTGCTCGACGGCAAGGGCAATCCGCTCACGGCCAGCCGCAGTTACAACGAGAACGTGGGCGAGTATGTGAAATTCTTGGAGACGGGACTGCAAACCTTTGCCACGCGCAAATAAAAAGTGCCGCGTCTCACCACAACCGATGGGTGCTCCGAATAGAAGGTTCGGAGCACTCATTATATATATAGGCGTCATCTCAATAAATAAGGGGGCGCATCTCGAAAAATAGTCGTATCTTTGCTCCAAATCAGCAAAACATCATACATGAGTTTACAATGCGGCATCGTCGGCCTGCCCAATGTGGGCAAATCGACGCTCTTCAACTGTCTGAGCAACGCCAAGGCACAGAGTGCCAACTTCCCCTTTTGCACCATCGAACCCAATGTGGGCGTCATAACTGTGCCCGATGAGCGCCTTTCGGCGTTGGCCGCGCTGGTGAAAACCAATAAAATCATTCCCACCACGGTAGAAATCGTAGACATCGCCGGCTTGGTGAAGGGCGCCTCGAAGGGTGAGGGGCTTGGCAACCAGTTTCTCGGCAATATCCGCGAGACCGACGCCATTATCCACGTGTTGCGCTGTTTCGACGACGGCAATGTGGTGCATGTCGACGGAAGTGTGGATCCGGTTCGCGACAAAGAAATCATCGACACCGAGTTGCAGCTCAAAGACCTCGAGACGGTGGAGAATCGCATCAAGCGTGTGGAGAAAATCGCCCAGGTGGGCAACGACAAAAACGCGAAAGTGGAGTACGGTGTGCTGACTGCGATTCGCGAAGCCCTGCTTGAGGGAAAGAACGCCCGCAGTGTCGTTTTCGAATCGAAGGACGAACAAGCGGCGGCGCGCAACCTTTTCCTCTTAACCTCCAAGCCGGTGCTCTATGTCTGCAATGTCGACGAAGGATCGGCCGTGTCGGGCAACGAATATGTGGAGCGTGTGCGCGAAGCCGTGGCTCCCGAAGGCGCAGAAATCCTGGTTGTGGCGGCACAAACCGAGGCCGACATCGCAGAACTCGAGACATTCGAAGAACGTCAGGAGTTTTTGAAGGACGTAGGCCTCGAGGAGAGCGGCGTCAACCGCTTGATTAAGGCTGCATATAAGCTGCTTGATCTGGAAACCTTCATTACGGCCGGCGAAATCGAGGTACATGCGTGGACTTACAAGCGCGGTTGGAAAGCGCCCCAGTGCGCCGGTGTGATTCACACGGACTTCGAGAAAGGATTTATCCGCGCCCAAGTCATCAAATACGAAGACTTCATCAAGTATGGCAGCGAAAGCGCCGTGCGCGAAGCCGGTTTGCTCCACATCGAGGGCAAAGAATATGTAGTGCAGGACGGCGACATCATGCACTTCCTCTTCAACGTTTAATAAAAGCCCATCGCGTTTCGACGGCCCCGCGTTTTCGTCGGCCGTCGGGGCGCGATGAACTCCAATTCCTCCTCCCATGATCATTTGGAACCCCGATTTGATCGCATTTCAAATAGGAAGTCTCGCCATTCGCTGGTATTCCTTGTTCTGGACCATTGGTTTGGCCGCGGCCTACGTCATTGTTTGGCGCCTCTACCGCGAGCAGCGCATTCCGCAAGCCAAGTTCGATCCACTTTTCATCTATTGTTTCTTAGGTATCCTCATCGGTGCGCGCCTCGGCCACTGTTTGCTCTACGAACCCGGCTACTTTTTGTCGCACCCCCTCGAGATGATCCTCCCCATGCGCCAGGACGGTCTGGGACATTGGCATTTCACGGGCTATGCGGGCTTGGCTTCACACGGAGGTACGGCCGGCCTGATGCTCGCCCTCTGGCTTTATGTGCGCAGCACCAAGGTTCGGTTATTTCGCGTGTTGGACAACATCGCCATTGCCACTCCTGTCACCGCAGGCTGCATCCGTTTGGGCAATCTCATGAACTCTGAGATCGTAGGTACCTACACGCACAGCGATTTTGGCTTCGTTTTCGCCCGTCTTGGCGAGACGCAGCCCAGACACCCCGCCCAACTCTACGAAGCCATCGCTTATTTCGTGCTTCTGCTCATCGGTTGGCTCATTTATCGCAGTCATCGCGAGAAAGTCGGGACCGGTTTCTTTTTTGGTCTCTGTCTCACGTTCATTTTTGCCTTCCGTTTCGGCGTAGAGTTCTTCAAAGAGGTGCAAGAGCCCTGGGAACTCCACATGCAAGGCTTGATTGGCATCAATCAAGGGCAGTTGCTTTCCGTTCCCTTCATCTTGATCGGGCTTTATTGCATGTTCGGCGGAAAACTCCCCTCTTCTTGGTACGATCGTAGTGGCCGTTACTACGAAGACGAAGCCGATTCGGCAAAAAAATGAACCTTTCCCAACAAACACCCCATATTTTTCTATCACTCATGAAACAAACCCTCACTGTCTCCGTGGCAGCCCTCGGCCTCCTCGTGCTGAGTTCGTGCAGCGGGAAGCTTGGATCGCTTTCTGCCGACAATTTCACCGTTACCCCCGCGCCTCTCGAAGTGGTAGGCGACGCTGTTCCGGCCACTATCAACGGCCGTTTCCCCGAAAAGTACATGAAGAAAAAGGCCATCGTTACCGTTGTTCCCGAATTGCGCTATGCCGGCACGCGCACGGTGGGACAAAGTGCCACTTTCCAGGGAGAAAACGTGGTGGGCAACGATCAAACCATCGCCTACAAGGTGGGTGGCAACTATGTGATGCGCACGAATTTCCCCTACACTTCCGCCATGGATCGCAGCGAGCTCTATCTGACCTTCGATGCCCGCATCGGCAACAAGCGTGTCGCCATTCCCGAGGTGAAAGTGGCCGACGGTGTGCTCGCCACCTCGCAACTGGTCTACCGCACCCTCGCATCCGCCTCGACCGCTACGGCAGCCGACGGCTATCAGCAGCAGATCAGCCGCAGACAAGACGCACAAATCAAATATCTCATCAACCAAGCCAAAGTGCGCACCAGCGAAATCAACCGCACCTCGGTGCAAGACTTCGTGAAAATGCTGCGCGAGATCAAAGCCGACCGCAAGAATCTGGCGCTCGACAACATCGAAGTGGCAGCTTACGCCTCGCCCGACGGCTCTCTGGGCTTCAATAAAGAACTGGCTGAGCACCGTCGCAACACGGCCGAGCAATATGTGAACGGACAACTGCGCAAAAATAAACTCGGCACCAATGTCGACACGAAATACACCGCCGAAGACTGGGAAGGCTTCAAAGAACTGGTGCAACAAAGCAACATTCAGGACAAAGAAGCCATCATTCGTGTGCTTTCGCTCTACCAAGATCCCGAAGAACGCGAGCAACAGATTCGCAACATCTCGACAGCCTTCACCGAACTGGCCAATGAAGTGCTGCCCGAACTGCGCCGAGCGCGTTTGGCCATCAATTATCGGGTGGTGGGTCGCACCGACGACGAGATTCGCGAGCAGTATATGAACGACCCCTCCAAGCTTTCGATCGAAGAAGTGCTGTATGCCGCCACGCTCACCCAGAATCCCGACGAACGCAAGGCCATTTTCGAAAAGGCCGTGCGTCTCTATCCGAACGACAAGCGTGCGCACAACGGTTTGGCGCAAATCGCCTACGCCAAGGGCGACATGGAGACTGCCAAGGCTGAATTGGCCCAAGCCGCCGAGCTCCCCGAAGCAAATGCCAACGCCGCACTCATCGCCGTGCGCGAACATCATCTCGATCAAGCCGAATCACTGCTCGGAAAGGCCCTGACGGCGTCCAATTACAACGAAGTGCTCGGCAATCTCCAGGTGGCTCGCGGCAATTTCGTACAGGCTGCGCAGACACTTAAGGGGGTCAACACCAATACCGCCGCCCTCGCTCAGATCCTCACCAAGGATTATGTTTCAGCCCGCCAGACCCTCATGGCCGTTCCGCATCGCGATGCGATGACGGCCTATTTGGCTGCCATTGTCAGCGCCCGCACCGGCGATGTCAAGGGCGCAGCGCAAGCACTGGCCGGAGCCATTGCCGCCGACCGCTCTCTTGCCGGACTGGCCCAGACAGATCTCGAATTGGCCAAGGTGCTTGCGGCACATCCCGAGCTGGTGAAATAAACTCGGCGCCGACTTTTCAAACCCTCTTCCCCCAAGCACGACAGGAACGCCGCATTGTCTGCGTTCCTGTCGTTTTTTTAGCCCATTTCCCACATGAATTTCCGTTTACTCCTCACGTTCCTCCTTCCGTCGGCCTTGCTGCTCTCGTGCGGCCCCGACAAACACACGGCTCGCCTGTCGGGGCAAATCAAAGGTGTGGATCAGGCCGCGATCATCGCCTACGCTCCTGCGGAAAGCCCTGCCGACGGGGGCGCGACCGACAGCATTCATTTGTCGCGTGGCGCCTTCATCTACGATCGTCCCACCCAAGCGCCGTTGCTCCTCACTTTGGTCTATCCCAACTACTCCACGCTCACGCTTATTGCGGTGCCCGGTGAGGAAGTGCACCTGTCGGGTGAGGCCAATCGGTTGAAAGAGGTGGAAATCTCAGGCGGCGAGGAAAACGAGCTCTTGCAGGGTTTCCGTGACGGCAACCACGGTCGTTCGGAAGCCGACATCCGCCGCAAGGCCGAAGCCTTCATCCGTTCGCACCCCACGCGATTGGCAGCCGTTGCTGTGTTTCTCGACATTTTCGCAGCATCTGAACATCCGCGCTACCGTCCCGACGGTGAATTGCTCGAACTGCTCGTCAAGTCGCAACCCGACAATGCGCAATTGAAGCAGATTGCGGCGAACCTGCGACCGGTGTTTGCCGTTGCCGAAGGCGCCCCGCTGCCGAAGTTCTCGGAGCGCACGCTCACCGGCGGCAACATCACGAGCGAAATGCTCATGGGACGCGCCGCGCTCATCGTGTTCAGCGGTTCGTGGGACGGCAATAACTTCCGCTTTGTGCCCACGCTCAACCGTCTGCGCCGCCGTTTCGGTGCACGACTCTCGGTGGTTAATGTGCTGCTGGACACCAACGCAGGGCAAGCCCGCGACCGCGCGCAGCGCGATTCGCTCAGCAATGCCATTTACGCGGCGGGCGAATATGAAAGCGCCCTGGCCCGCAAGTTGGGTGTGCGCTATGTGCCGGGTTGTCTGCTCATTGACGCCACGGGTACGGTGGTGGCACGCGACATTGATCCCGAACGGCTGGAAGGAGCCGTGGAGAAGGTGGTGCGCTGAGGCCGTCGAATTCTCGTCGGCCCGCCGTGTGCGGTCGGCATTGCCGCGTTGCCTCCCGTTGGCCCCGAGCAGAATACAATGGGGAGTGACGAATCGGCTTGCTTACCCCAGTCTTTGCGCAGTTGTCACCTAATCGTTCACGAGAATCCGCCGCCGTCGTGCGCAGTGTCCCGATAAAGATCGGTCCGCCCTCTTCCTCTGAAGGAAGAGAGCGGACCGTTTTTTCTTGCCTGCGCGATCGTCGCACGGGTGTCGGCTTGTGCGCACTACGTATGCCACGCACAGTCTGGAGAAAGCCCCGCGTTTGCCGTGATTTTCTCCGCATTTTCCGACGAAAGCTCCCTGCTTTTTGCTCCTTCCTGCCCGTTTTCTCCGGCTTCTCTCTTGCGAGCGGACACTCCCTCCGCTGATGGCGGAAAGGTGTAGCCGATCGCCGCTGCGACGTGTGCTGAGCGAGCCAGACGCCGACCGGTTTGGCGAGTGCGCTCGGTGGGGGTGACAAATGGCAGCCGGAGTTGTAGGGCTTCTTCTGAGCGAGCACGGCGGTGCGAGCGGGGGCTGCCGACGTCCTGCTCGCGGAGGCGGTGCAGGGTAAGGATGCAGTTTGCCGAGCGAGTGCCCGTAGCGTCGCGTCGGTACACAAAAAAAGCCGGCAGACGCAAGGTTTACGTCTGCCGGCGCGAAGATTGTGCAGTGCAGTGCGGTGTGAAACCGCGCGAGCCGCGGAGCAAGGCTAATTACGCCGTCGCTTGTGTGCGGCTTCTCCGCCTGCCATTAGTTTTTGAACCATTTCACCGCTTCGTTTTTCCCATCGTTGCGCACGAGCTGCACGAGGTAGGTACCTTTTTGCAGCGTGGCGGTGGAGAAGACCACGCGGTTGGATCCGTTGAGCGGGATATCGAAGAGGTGGGCACCGCGCAAATCGACCACTGAGGCGGAGCGATAAGCGGTGAGTGCGCCACTGAGTGTAGCTGTTTCAGCGCCGGGCACGCTGGTGACGCGAAGCACCGGCTGTTGCGCGAAAGGGCGGTTAGCGACTCCGGTATAGAGTTTTCCCAATCCCGAGAAGCGGAGCGTATAGTTGGCCACTTTGTCGGTGGGTACCTTATATTTGTCCAAAGTCAAAGCCGGACCGCAGCTACCACTGCCGACACCCTGCTGGAAGAAGTCGAAGTGGGCGGTGTTGAACTTCGAAGGAGCGAGTTCCCAATCGTGTTCCACGTTCACGAGATCGTGATCGTCGTAGGGCAGAACGGAGAATTCAACCTGTCCTTCGGTGGAAACGAGTACGCCGTTGCCTTCTGCATCGATCAGACGGAGATCGCGGAGCCCCATGCGGTTGCCGCAAGTTTGGGTGCGGGCGTAGTGGGTGAGATTGCTGTCGACGCGCTGCACGTAGTGGCCGAAGAACGAACCTTCGCAGCGATCGGAGTAGTTTTCGCGGGGACCGCGCGCCGTATAATCCATGAGCGCGAAGCGACTGTCGAAGCCCATGCTTATGCCGAGTCGGCGCAGTTGACCCTTATTCTGCGCTTGTGTGGGATCGAGCGACACGTTGAGCACCACATTACCGTCGGCGTGGATGGTATAGGTGAGCGTGTTGGGCACAAGGGCTTGGCGCGTTGCCGTCACCGTGTAGGTGCGTCCGCCGTCGGTCGTCTTGATCGTGGGCACAGCGTCCTGGTTGTTGCTGTCGGCTATGCGATAGCGCCATTCAAGGGTGTTGTAAGGCTTGCTGGTGTAGGGCGCTTCGTTCTCGATCCAGCGGAAGTTGTCGTAAACGGGGCCCTTGCCGTAGGCAATAACGGGTTGATCGTTGTACTTCCATTCGACGAGTTGCGAAGTCGTCGTGTTGAAGGTCATCGAAACGAGGCTGTTGGAGATCGTAGCAAGGTTGCCTACTTTCTTCAACTTGAGGGCGGGCACGTCGGCCTTGGGCGTGAGGGCGGGCAAGGCGGTGCGCTGGGCGAGTTCAAACTGCTCTGCTGCCATGACATAGCCGGCTTTTGCCCAAGGCTTGTCGCTCTTGAGACGGAGGTAGACGTTGAGGTGGTAGTCGTCGGCACCGTTCTCGGGCACATTGGTGGTCATGGTGAAGGGAAGCACGCGACGCGATGCGGCCGTGAGGGGTGGCAATTCGATGTTGCCCTTTTCAACGACGACACCGTTCTTCAATACCTCGAAATCGAGGGTGAAGTCAGCGAGATTGATGAAGGCATAGTTGTTGCGCACGATCAGGCTCTTGCTGTTCTTGCCGTTGTTGAACCCAAAGGTCACGTATTGGTACACCTTCTTGACGATGTCGAGTTTGGGAGTCCACTCGCGTTCGGAAGTGATCACGCCGTTGTTGACAAAGTTACCCTGGTGAGGTCCGGGGTAGTCGTAGCCGGTGGTCAATTGCTTGATGCCCTGTTTGAGCTTCTGGGGGTTGTAGATGCCTTGATCCACCCAGTCCCAAATGCAACCGCCGATGCCGAGTCTCGATTTTTCGATGATGTCCCAGTATTCGCGGAGGTAACCCACACTGTTGCCCATGGCGTGGTCATATTCGCACATGAAGAAGGGTTGGTCGCCTGCGTTGTTGTTGGCAAATCGCTGCACGTAGTTCAGGTCAGGGTACATTTTGGAGTGGAGGTCCGTGATGCCGTCGAGGTGACGGCCTGCATTGGTGGCTCCCTCGTAGTGAATGGGACGGGGGTCGAGGGCACGTGCTGCGTTGTGCGTGGCAATGAAGTTGTCGCCTGCGCCCGATTCGTTACCGAGCGACCAGAAAATGATGGAGGGGTGGTTGCGATCGCGCTGCACCATGCGCACCGTACGGTCGATCATGGCGGGTTTCCAAGATTCTTGTCCGGAGATAACAGCCGTGTTGTAGCCGCCGTTTGCACCGTGATCGTTCCAGTTCTTGTGACATTCGAGGTCAGCTTCGTCCATGACGTAGAGGCCATAGTAGTCGAACATGGCGTTCATTTTGGCCTGACGGGGATAGTGTGAGGTGCGCACCGTGTTGACATTGGCCTGCTTCATGAGGGTAATGTCGTGCAACATGGTGGGCACGTCGATGGTGCGGCCGGTTTCGGGATGCGTGTCTTGGGTGTTCACCCCTTTGAAGAAGACGCGTGTGCCGTTGATGAGCACTTGTCCGTTGCGCATCTCGATGTTGCGGAATCCGTACTGGGTGTTGAAGGCCATTTCCTCCTTGCCACTGGCGTCTTTTTGACTGACAATGACGGAGTAGAGTTCGGGTGTTTCGGCCGTCCAGAGGCGGAGGTCATTGAGATTGTCGAAAGTGATGTCCACCTTCTTGCTCGTTTCGCCGGCAGCAAAGTTGACCGTTTTTTCGCTCTGCGCTACTTGTTGACCGTCGGGATCGAGCAGGGTGACTTCTACGCGCTTTTCGGCCGCCGTTTTGTCGCGGTTGTCGAGCTCGAGCTGCACATTGAGCGAACCGCTCTTGTAGCGTTTGGTCGCATTGAGGTTGGAGGTGATGTAGTGGTCGCGCACAAAGGTGCGGGGAGTGGCCACCAAATAGACGTCGCGGTGGATACCGCTCATGTGGAACACGTCTTGTCCTTCGAGATATGAGCCGTCTGTCCAACGGATCACTTGCACGCTGACATTGTTCTTGCCGGCGTGGAGCGCGGAAGTGACGTCAAATTCGGCATCGTTGTTGGCGCCTTGCGTGTAACCGATGTATTTTCCGTTGACCCACACGTAGGCACCACTATAAATACCATCGAAGTGGAGGAACACGCGCTTGCCGTCCCAGTTGGCGGGGAGATCGAAGTCACGGCGGTAGCTTCCCACGGGATTGGGATCTACTTTTCCGCGATATTCCTTGCGCAACTTAATGTAGGGAGGGTCATCTTCGAAAATGTAGTCCACATTTACGTAGACCGGTTTGTCATATCCCTTCATTTCCCAGCAAGAGGGCACGTCGATGTTGTCCCATGCTGCAGTGTTGTAGTCGTTCTTGACAAAAGCGGTGTCGCGTTTTGCGGCATCGGGTGCGTAGTGGAATTTCCAAGTTCCGTTGAGCGACTGCACTTCGGTGGAGTTCGGGTTGAGCCATGCCTGTTTGAAACGCGCATCGGCCTTCAAAGCGGCTGTGGTGGCGTAGGGCATGAACGTGGCATGTCCGTTTTCCTTGTTGATGGCGAAGATCGCTTCGTTTTGCCACTCCGTTTTGGGTTGCTCCACGCGCTTGTCTTGCCAATCCTTCACCTCGGTGAAGCGGAACTCCGAGTTGTCGTCCGTGCTATAGCCCACATAGATTTCGCCTTTTTCGTTCATACTGAGTAAATAAAAACCGTAGGCCTCAGAAATGATGCGGTACACACCATTCTTTCCCTGCACAGGTTCGAACACGAAACGCTGGTTGGGGTTGTTCTTGTTGGAATCCCATTGCAAAGGTTTGCGGGGCCCGTTGAGAGCCAAGTCCATGGCTTTCTTGTAATTGCTGTTGTAGATCAAGAACGCTCCGTCGCCTGCGTCGAGGAGTTGGAACACTTGCGAGGGCGCCGTGGGGTCCGGTTTCGCACCTTCGTAGTTGCTGTTGTTGGAGGGCGAATCTCCATTGCTCAAATTGAGATTGTGCGCCACAGCCGTGATGGTATAGTGCTTATTGGCCACCGGTTGTGCGAGTGCAAGGACAGCACTCATACACCAGAGCAACAAGACAGACCAAAGCCGCCTGTGTCGAGAGTTGGTGAACTGTTTCATGATAGGAAAGTGAGAGATAAACTAAAAAATAGAGAGATGAAAATTTCAGATCATTCGAAGTAGAAGGTGAGCACCACCATGTTGGGTGTGGCGCTCTGCAGGCTCTGGGTGAAAACCAGCTGTGAGGGATCGGTCAGGTCGGGGCGATTGCGCTGTAACGTGTTGTTTAATCCGAAACAGAACTTGAGTTCGGGTATCAACTTGAAGAAAGGCAGGTAAAAGTCGCAACCGAAACCCACTTCCACGAAGGTTTGCAGCGGCCGCGTGCGGATGTAGCTTCCTTTGGACGAGGTGAGATCGTACATCATGTCAACTCCCCCGACCACGTAGGGACGAAAATTATTATAGCGCGGAGCCGCCGCCTTGAGGAGGACGGGCAATGCAATATAAGTGGTTTTCATGTCCTGCGTCAGCTCCTGTTTGGTCGCCATGTTGCGGAACGTGAGGTGTTTCGATCCGAAATGCAGCGTGGGAGTGGCGCGCAGCGCGAAATTTCTCGTGAGTCGCCACTCGCCCAACACGCCTACAGAGAAGCCAAAGTTCTGTCTGTCGTTCTCGCCCACCCATTGTGCGCCGTCGGCCGTGTTGATGTAGCCGTTGTTGAGGAGCTTCAAACCCTGATCGTGCAGCCCGATTTGGAAACCATAGTGCCACGCGCGCTCATCGATGTAGGGTTTGTATTGCACAACGCGTTGTTGCGCGCCGCCCCGAAGGGTGGCGAAGCAAAGCAGGAGAAAGAACAGCAAGCGAATGTGCATGTGGATAAAAATGAGGGGAATTTCGCAGCAACGGAGGCCACTTTCGGGCGAAAGTGCCTACTTGTGGTGAGGATTCGGCGGAGAGTTTAGGGAAGGCACAGTCCCACCGACTCAATCCCCGTGATACTCTCGCGTTGCATCAAGTGCCGTACGGTGATACGTCCCTTTGCGCCTTTCGGTAATCGAAGGGTAGCGAGCGGAAATGTGTAAGGGTGGAGCGAAATGCCGTGTGCGCGAAGTTCTCCGTCGTCGGCCGACAAATCGGCCACGAGGGTGTCGTTGCGCACCATGAGTAGACTGTCGCGCATGCAGCGGGGCGGCCGCGGTTGTCCGATCGCCGTGAAATGACGTCGGGCGTCTGCACGCGCTTGAGCCGCAGCATCGGGCACGGGAAGGGTCCATCGTTGGTGAACGACGAGCGTGATCGATCGAAAGGGATAAGCCTTGTCAGAAGATTTGCGCAGCATGACCGACAGCGGGTAGTCTTGTGTGGTCGGAAGACTGTCGACGGTGAAGACGTAGCCCGTTCCGCGTGTCCACCCGTTGGGATCCACCTGTGCGAATTGCAGAAAAGCTTCCGCCTCTCTGCAGGCCACGAGGAGCAGTCCCGCGAGCAGCAACAAGCAGAGTCGCCGTGCAGGTCGGCACAGTCGTGTGCAAGCAGCAATCATCTGTTTCATTTCGTCGGGTTGTTGTCGGTGGTGTCAGAAGCCGGCCGGGTATTGTCACGACGTGCACCTCCTTTGGCGTTGTCGTTGCGTGTCTCCGTCTCTCGGCCGTTTCTTCCGCGTTCGTTTCGGGCCCCGTTTCGTTCGCGGTTCCGATCCTCGCCGCGGCGTGCCGGACGTTCGCGCCGATTGTTTGCCGCGCGCGCTGCAGTGGGTGCGGCATCGCGGTTCTCGTCTTTGGCGTTGGCGCCCCCCCCCTCTGGGCGAGGACGGCGTTTCTTCCGCTTTTTGGCCTTGTCGAAGCGCGTCAAATCGTCTTGCTCAGCCAGATCCACCACTTTTTTCTGTGTCGGTTGTTGGCCGTCGTCGAGCAGTTCGGGTTTGTTACCCTCGCGGTTCATTTCGATCACCTCCAAGGCCCGTTCGGCACTGATGGTGACAAGATTGGCTGCCATGCGTTTATCGGTCGAATAAGTGATCTGTCCGCTGAGAATGTCGGCCTTGAAATGGTAATACGTGCCGTCTGCCGTTTCGAGTTGCACGTTGCGTTCAGGCAAACTCTTGTGCGCCTCATTATATACATCGAGTTCGTAGTTCAGGCAGCATTTGAGTTTTCCGCATTGCCCGGCCAGTTTCTGTGGGTTGGGCGAAATGTCTTGTTGTCTGGCCGCTCCGGTCGACACCGTCTGGAAGTTTTTCATCCAGGTGGAGCAGCAGAGTTCACGTCCGCAAGGGCCGATTCCGCCGATGCGTCCCGCTTCCTGTCGCGCCCCGATCTGTCGCATCTCGACGCGTACGTGGAAGGTGTCGGCCAGCACGCGAATCAGTTTGCGAAAGTCCACACGCGAATCGGCAATATAGTAGAATATCGCCTTGTTGCAGTCGCCTTGATACTCGACGTCGCCGATTTTCATGTCCAGCTCGAGCGATTTGGCAATTTGTCGGCTTTGGATCATCGTATCGTTCTCTCGGCTGCGCGCTTCTTGCCACTTTTCGAGGTCTGTGGTGCGCGCTTTTCGGTAGATGCGTTTGATCTCGCCGGAGTTTTTGGGTTGTGCCTTTTTCATTTGCAGTGGCACGAGCGATCCGGTGAGGGTAACGGTACCGATGTCGTGTCCGGGCGAGGCTTCCACGGCCACCACGTCTCCTTTTTGGAGATCGAGGTGATTGTCGTTGCGGAAATAGCCTTTGCGCGTATTTTTAAATTGCACTTCCACCAGGTCGGAGAACTCGTCGTTGCCGGGGATGTCGCTGTTGTAGTCGAAGGTGTTGAGTTGATGTTTCGAGCACCCGCATCCGCAGGCCGAGAATCCGCGGAGTGCAGGGTCGGGAATGGTCG
>ERZ1674245.287-NODE-287-length-17582-cov-7.939351_pt1 | contig 17582 bp, 14 predicted proteins | sample MGYA00581205_ERZ1674245 | MGnify/ENA primary metagenome ERZ1674245 (study PRJEB41354, sample SAMEA4873314) | human saliva metagenome | biome: human-associated habitat [ENVO:00009003]; feature: mouth environment [ENVO:08000002]; material: saliva material... | reverse complement strand
GTGCAAATATACTTTTTGTTAATAATTGTAGCTAAAACCCCAAACTTAATTGGAGGTCAAGTTGTGCACTTTTGTTTGACAACGTACAGTGATCGAGAAGGAGAAGTACCAACGGTTCAAGACGATGGTAGAGAAAGTAGTGCTTACTGCCCAAAAGGAACTGTTCACACTATACGAAATCCACAAGAGCGATGTGTGGTTCGACTTTGAGGTGGCTGACCGATATGGGCGTGGCAGAAACGGATCACCCAAAAGTCTGCGTTTTTATATCTATTCCAGAGAGCACCCCAAATCAAAAGATACGGAAATGGATCGGCCTTGGCAGGAAGGGGATGTCCCTCTATGGCCATACGAGGATAAGCCTAAGAAGACTGTACCAACCAAAAGAAAAGTGAAACAGACCGACTGGCTTACCTTTGATACCGATTACCAAAGAGACCTGATAAGCCAATTCCTAAACGCCATTTTCGATACCGATGAAGCGGCGTACTATCTCCAGAAGATAGACGATGAGCAGCAGCGAAGTGTTGATACTTACTCGCAGGTCCTCCAGGTACTGTATGAAAAGCAACGGCAACCTAAGTTTTCACAAGGTACTAAACGATATAAGCAGAAAAGCCTAAGAGAATTTGTATTTGCCACCAACCTCAAAAACTATGGCTGGTCGATAGAACCCTACCAACCATGATTTAATAATAAGTAAGAAAGGAGCCAATGTCGTGAGACAAAGACTCCTTCGGTTTTCGGTAGGTTAGTCTGTAACCTCGTAGAAGTATAGCAACTCCTTTCCATGCAGGTTTTCCTGTGCCCACTCATCAGCCTTGCGCCAAAGCTGGTCATAGACCCTGGCGATGGCATCGTTCTTCTCGTACCACTGCCAAATTTTGTGGTTGAGCACCATCACCAGCTCGGTGAGGTAGATGTGGTTGGCGTGCCACTCCTTGAAAGTTCGCTCAAAGGTGTCTATGATAGCCTCGATACCAAACTTGTCTGCGATGGAAAAATCCATCCAGAAGGTAGTCTTCGGCTGATAGCCAATCATCGACATTGCTTCATCAACACTCGCTGTAATTCTAATTACGTCCATACTCATAACAATTAAAAGGTGAATTCTCTTGTGATACTTTTCCCTTTAGTTACCCACTGTTTATCAGTGGGAGCTGACTGGGATTGAATTTTTATGCGCATGGTAACAGTGTGGTCGGAGTGAATGCGCAAGTAATTTTCATGGATTTTGGGATGGAAGCCCAATTTTGACAGCGAGAAAAATTGTGGAGGGTCTATCCCAAAATCCTTGAAAATAGCTTTGGTGGTACTTTCGCAGCAATGGAGACCACACTTCCTTTGCACAATAAAAATCAATACTGGTAGCTACCAGATAAGAGTAGGCAACGCCCTATGAAAAACTATTACCAATGGAGTAAACGAATAGATAGCAGTAAGAAAATTTACGATAAAGTTTTATCAGGTTATAGAGTGATGGATTTCGAATGCGTAACATAGTTTTGGCAGCCACAAGCAACTATGAGGCATCAATAATGTTATTTTTGATAGTTATTCCTGTTGATATACTTGTTTCTCAAAGGAAATTGCTATCTTTGTCAAAAGTTAATAAAACGATATGGCGGAAAACCAACAAGATTTGGCGGGAAACCGCATAAAAGCGGTTCTAGCTGACAAAGAACGGACATGCAAGTGGCTTGCTGAGGAAATCGGAATGAGCGAGAATACCGTTTCACGGTGGTGCTCCAACCGTTTTCAGCCCTCCCTTCATCAGTTAGGTAGGGTGGCTAATGCATTGGACGTAGATATTAGAGATTTGATAAGACCGACGAAAGAAAAGTAAATGAAACTACCAGATAGAATAAATAATATCATACTGGAGCTGATGGACCAATATCAGGAAGAGGACAGATATAATCGCCCATGGATTATTGGGTTCTCAGGTGGCAAAGATTCTACAGTTCTACTGACCCTGACATGGCTTGCTATGCAAAGGCTAAAGGAACAGGGCGTATTACTTAAAAGAAAGGTGTATGTGGTATGCAATGACACCATGGTGGAAAATCCCGTTATTGAGGAATATGTCCAGAATGTTCTTGAGAAGATTAGAAAAGCCGCTATAGAACAGGAACTCCCCATCTCTGTGACGATGACATTACCAGAACTGGAAGATTCTTTTTGGTGTTGTACTATTGGTAAGGGATATCCTGCTCCTAATAATGCATTCCGTTATTGTACTGAACGCATGAAGATAAAACCGACTACAAAATTTATTGTTAATCAGGTGGCAGCTGATGGTGAAGCAATTGTTCTCATTGGTACTCGAAAAGGTGAAAGCCAGAAACGAGCCATGTCTATTAAGAGGCATACTGTCAAGGGGCATCGTTTGTCGAAGCACCCTTTGAATCCCAACACTTACACCTATGCCCCAATTGTGGAATTGATGTTGGAAGAAGTTTGGTGGATTATCAACGTAGCCCCCTCGCCTTGGGGATTTGATAACAAGATTTTGTTCAAGATTTACGCAGATGCTTCTGCCGATGATTATGAATGTCCTACCGTCGTTACCGATAAGTCCCATACGTCTTGTGGTCAGAGCCGATTTGGTTGCTGGATTTGCACGGTTGTAAAGGAAGATAGTTCCATGACTTCTCTCATAAAGAATGGTGTCGCATGGATGAAGCCTCTTCTGGATTTCCGAAATCGTATGCAGGAAAATAGAAATGTATCTGAGTTTAGATGCTCTACTCGTAGAAATGGCCAATTAGCCGTGGATGAGACAGGACATAATCAAGGCAACTATACGATGGAGTACCGCATTCAGTTGCTTCGTGAATTGCTGACCGTCCAAAAGAAAACTCAAAAGTTTAGAGGAAGTATAGATCTCATTACTGTACAAGAGCTCATAGCTATTCAGATTATTTGGTATCGTGACGGAAATTTCAAGACGACTGTCAACGACATCTACAACGAAGTCTATGGCTACAATATACCCAACGACAGCATCGGCCTTAAAGAAAGATTGTTGCTGGAGAAAGCATGCAATGAAGAAGGTCACTTCCAATTGGTGCAAGAACTATTAGCTCTACAGAAAAGCAAAGTATTGATGATGAGAAAGCAGGGACTTCAAAATGATTTGGAGGAACGCCTTGACTCATTTATAACCTCTCAGGAATCATGATAGTAAAGAATATAACGCTATACAACTACAGGCTTTATTACGGCGAGAACACAATAAGGTTTAAAGAGAAAGATGGCAAAAACATATTTCTCATTACTGGCGAGAATGGCTTCGGTAAGACGACATTCTTACATTCTCTATTGTGGTGCTTGTTTGGAAAGTTTATCTCTGAGATAGACGAGGAAACCAGAAAGGAATTTATGAACATCGGTTATCCCAAGGTTCAGAAGTCCAGCCTTAATATCCATGCAAGAGAGAAGGTTGACGAAACTGATGCAGATACCGTCACACGAATAAGGAAATCAGGATATGAAGTGAGCGATAAGCTCATCAAAGATAATGCTCAGTACCATGTGTCGATAGAGTTTTCCGACGTAATGATTCCCTCAGTTCCTTGTAATAGCTTGAAAATTACACGCTCGTATGACTACATAACGGAGAAAGAGTCTGTTGAGATTTTAATAGATGGTCATGCCAACGAACTGACAATGGAAATTGGCCCAGATGTCTTTATCAACGACTTTGTCCTCAATAGAGATATTGCCCAGTTCTTCTTCTTTGACTCAGAACGCATAGTTTCACTTGCAGAAACCAAGACTAAGGCTGAACGACAAAAGTTGAACTCAGCTTACAATGAGGTTCTCGGAGTGAAAAAGTATGAAGATCTAAAGAATAATCTCGAGAACTTGCGCCTTCGACTGAGAAGGAAGTCGTCGGATATAGATGGTAGAAACAAACTGGAGGCACTTCTGAAAAAGAAAGAAAGTCTGCAAAGGAGTCTTGAAAAAGGAAATGAAAATTCTCAGGAGCTTTCGGCAAACCTTGATAATCTTCGAAGGCAGAACGAGGAATATCAGGTACGCCTCATGCGCGAAGGTAGCAAGATGACAATAGATGAGTTAAAGAAACTTGAGACACTCCGTGATGTAACCAAGACAAAAGATATAGAGTATAAAAAGAGTATCAAGACATTCCTTGAGTATGCTCCCTTCGCAATGACAGGTAAACTCCTGAATCAAGCAAAGGCTCAGGTGGAGAATGACTATAAGATTCTGAAATCGAAAAAGAATGCTGAGAATCAAAACGAAATTGTGGGCAATCTCACTAAAGATTTTGCCTTGATGCTTTCCAATGTAGAAATTCCGCTTGAAACAAGAAATATGCTTGTTGAACAACTCGACGGTATAAGAGAGAGGTATATGACAGAGGGTATCTCTGGCGAGCAATTGCTTGAAATGGACAAGAGTCAGTATAACGAAATCATGTCCATCTACAATAATATAATCTCGACCTATAAGATGGAGTTTGAGCGACTTGCTGACGATTACAAGAAGAACAAGCAAATACTTGACCGTACTTCCCGGAAAATCTCCAGTATGCAGATTGATGAGAGTGATGACCTTATAAAGTCAATCCGTCTGAAGAAGAACGAAATAGAGGGAGAGATTAAGAAAATTGAGTCAAGGTTGAGGAATATCCACGAGAATATTGGCTCTACCAATGCTGAATATATTAAGATTTCAAAAGAAATTGCCACGTTAAGTAAGCGTGTTAGCCTGAATGATAAAGATGTCAAGAAGGATGAGCTTGCTGGGCAACTGATATCTGAACTCAACGTGTTCCTTGCCTCTTTGAGGGAACAGAAGAAGGATTCTCTTGAAAGGCGTATTAAAGGCATTCTTAATAGCCTTATGCACAAGGAAGATTTCGTCGGGAGCGTTGAAGTGGTCAGCACCGAGGATGATATGGACATCAGACTTTTCAACATAGCCGGTGTCGAGATTAGTAAGGATTCGTTATCCAAAGGCGAGCAACAATTATATGCTACGGCATTATTGAAAGCCTTGGTTGATGAATCCGGTGTTCAGTTCCCCGTGTTTATCGATAGCCCGCTTCAGAAGTTTGACAAGTCGCATGCTAACAAGATTATCCAGGAGTTCTATCCTCATATATCCAAACAGGTGATTCTTTTCCCCTTACTCTACAAGGAAATTACTCCTGTAGAGCTGGATGCGATGAAGCCCCTGGTGAATGCTGCCTATTTTATCAAGAATGATAACGGCAGGTCATATTTTGAACATACAGATGTTGAACGTTTAATGAAGTAATGATATGTTTAGTTCTATAAAAACCAGTTTAAATAACAAGGTCGTGGTAACAGACTTAACCAACAAATTCTTGTTGGGTGCCGAGAATGTTATTGCACGTATTGCTATTGCATATTCCCTTCATTCAGGAAAGAAGTTCTCACCTCTCGATGTTAAAGACTCCGGCGGCAAGGAATACAGCAAAAACATCTTGTTCGGTTCATATTATAAATTCTACATGGCCCTCTTCTGCACATATTATAATATTAACGAGGAGGACAAAGATATGCCGCGCTATATCAAGATGCATCTAGATGATGGCCTAGAAATGATTGCAAAGGATGTCAAGGATAACCCAAACTTGACAGGATTCGATTATTTGTTTGATAAGATACATGATGGATTGGAGGAAATTGCATGAATAAAGCACGAAATATAAGTTTCTATAAGATAATGACTGCAGGTTATATATCCGCAGAGGCTTATCGTGCACTTAAACCTAAGACGAGCCTATGTGAATTGAGATTTGATGAATGTAGGAATTATAGCCCAAGGGTTCAAAAATGTTTAGAGTCCTTATTTGACGATGATGATATTATCGAATCTCTTTATTTACAAGAGCAATTGGATCAAGATTTGACATCAGGAAATAATCAGCTGATTTCTTGGATCGATAATCAAATAAAAGACAATTACTCTAATATTTTGGAAGTCTTGAATCAGATTGGCATTAAACAATTTCTAGCAGGTTATTTGTTTTCTTCGTCAAGGAGTTTATATACAAGAAATTTCATAACAGAAGATAATCTTGAAGATATTCGATTATTTATCTATGCTTGTAGGGGTGCTTATAAAAAAATATTAGAAGACAGAGAAGGCTTAGGCAACTTAGCAAATACTGTAGAGAAAACATACTTTTATGAAAATAGTAGGTTAGAGGAAGGCATGATGGCCTCTGAACCTTTTGAAGATTATTACAACGATGGCTCAAGCATCGTTGCTAATCTTTCTAAAAAAGGCCATGTGACTGTTGATGAAGATGCTTTGTCTAAAGAACATCCAGAAAACAAGAAATATATTATATATCTTAACAGATTGGATGACGAGCAATTCTATGAGTTCGAGCAATTTTTTGAGGCACGTATAGAAGAAAAATCCATTAGGGCTCGTAATTGTATCACTTATATTGGGCTACGCGAGTTTTGTGTTAACTATCTCTTTGCTGAAGATCTGAAACTCTTGAATATTCGTAATTTTGGGAAAAAGTCAGTTTATGATTTAAGAGGCATTCGTGAAAAGGTAATTGAGTACATTAATAATAGCATTAGCATAGTAGACTCTTCTATCAAGGAAGAAATAAAAGTTGTAGAGGAAATACCTGTTGTCCTGACTCTGAAAGAAAAACTTGGTGATGCACAGTACTCTGCTTTGCAGAAGGTATTGTACCAAAAAGTCGAAACTTTATCTGTTCGTTCTAAAAATGGAATCATTAACTATAAAGGTGATTTCATCGAGGATTTTGTTCACCAAGGGATGGACATTAAGAAAATTAGATTTATTGGTCGGAAATCAGAAGAAGAAATTTCTCATGTTGTCGAATATATCAAGGATATGGCTAATAACATGAGTGAAAGGTCATGGACAAAAGAAGAAACTTTTATTATTGAAAAGAGAAATCTTTATGGTGACTATTTGGACAAATTTTCTTTTGAATATTTTAAAGAGCATCGGCATTTACCAATGTTTCATATTTTAGAAAACCTTATAAGGAATGGGACACAACATCGGGATTTGGCCATGCTCAATAGTAATACTCCTTTATTCGAAGGAGAGCAAAGTTTATCTTATGAAGAAATAGCTGACGATTTTGATATTTCAAGAGAAAGAGTCAGACAAATCTGTACTAAATGTAACAAGCAACTCCACTCTGTAGACCCTAATGATATAAACAAGGCGGCAAGGAATTACAGTAAATTGTTATCTCAAAAAACAGATTGGCAATATATACTGGAGTCTACAGAGTCATTAAATTGGTTTGATGCGTCTTTTGTTGATTCTATTCGTCAGGATGAAAAATGCAATTTATCCAAGAATTTTATCTTGTTGGCTTTGTCAATTTTGTGTAAAGAAAACTTTGAGATCGTGGGCGCAGATCCATTGCCTATATATACGAAGTTTAAACTGGATTGGAATAATACGTACATTGTTAACAGGACAATTACTGAAGCTTTTGATTTTTACACCTTAAGTAATCTTCTCGAGGAAAAAGAATCAGAATTAACTGAGGATATAACATTAAGCGTACAAGAAATGTTACTTGATACTTTCTTTGAAGCTTGGAATGATTTTGATACAGACAAGGTGGAAATGATATCAGAGCTATTGACTAAAATCTTTATAAATGAATTCGGTAAAATTCCTGATGACGACTTTAAGTTTACTCTTGAAGGCAAGAAGGTCGTTCGTACTACCGATTTAATGTATGATATGTTATCGGAGAACGGCAATCCGATGAGTGCTCAAGAACTATATGATGTTATTAATAGCATTTATCCCAATAGGTATAAATCTCCTATAAGTATTAAGCAATTGGTTAATACTGACCCGCGTATGTGTCACGTCGGCACAGATAACCTTATCAGCTTGATAGAGTGGAATCACGTTAAATTAGGAGGAGTAAGGGACATAATTGCGCAATTCCTGGCTGATTTTGAACAACCACAATGCTTGTCTGTCATCGTCGAACATGTTCAAAAGTATCGCAAAACCTCCGAAAATAGCATCAGAACAACAATGGGTAGTGGAGAACAGTTCGTGGTGTTCGCCGGTGGGTATTACGGTCTAAAAGACAAGGTTTATGACAGGTGGTACTATTTGAGTGAAGCGGAAAAGAATTTCCTTGATCGCATTAAACAACTAGAACAATTTATAAAAGATACTGGACACTTTCCTTTTTCTCTTTCAGAAGATGCAAAGGAAGCTCAGTTGTATGTTTGGTGGATCAAGGTGAGGAATAGAAAAAATCTTGGCAAGGAACAATCTATGGAAGTCAATAGAATACTTCAACAATATGCCATGTGTCCCTCTTCAAGGAGAGATAATGCCTGGTTCGATTTCTGCTTACGATATAAGACTTTCGTGGAGAGAAATGGACGGAAGCCTTCCAAATCCGGATATAATGAGTACGATCTATATCAATGGTTCGAAAAAGCTGTAGAAGACTTCTCAAATGGAGATTTAAAGCCTAATCAAGAAAAGGCTTATTTAGAACTATGTAATTCTTTATAAAGTATGTTAGCAGATAAAACATTTGAATATAATTACTCGCAGATTGACGCCCATAAGCCTGCAGAATTCTGCCTTGATGCTTTTAGTAATAGTATCCGACTCGACCTTGGTCTTGGCTATTTCAGTACTGCCAGTTTCAATGTACTTGCCAATGGATTGGCGAGATTCATTGTAAATGGGGGGCGGATGAATCTATATATCAATCAATATGTTACGAAAGAGGACTTTGAACTGCTAAAAGGTGAGCATGACAACAGATTTGATGATGCCCTTGTTCAATCTTTCTCAGGGCTAAAGAAAACTTTTGAAAAAAGAGATGAACATTTCTTTCAATGTCTTTCATATCTTATTCAAACATCGAGGATTAATGTCAAAATAGTCGTTTGGAACAATGGAGGAATTCCTCATGAAAAGTATGGCATTTTTTCAGACGAATATGGAAATAAGATATATTTCATTGGTTCTATGAATATGACAGCTAATGCCATTATGGGCAATCTTGAATCTATAGAGTGTACTTGTTCATGGGTGAGCGATGATAGTTGGAATCGAGTATTAAGCCGCGAAGCCCATTTTCATAAAGTTTGGGATGGCAATGGTGAAGGAATAAAAGTTTATGAGGCAAGAAAGTTTTGTGATGAAATACTCAAAACTTATCCTAATCAGGATCCTGAGGGCCTTGTCAAGAAGGAAGAGGATTTCATTTCGGCAATAATCAAGAATAGGGCTAAAAGTTCTTCAAACAGTCCTCATTTTCCTTTCAAATATAAGGACGGGGCTTTACCTTATCAAGAAGAAGCTTATCGGGCATGGATAGAAAATGGCAAAATGGGTATTTTTGCCATGGCGACTGGAACCGGTAAAACCGTAACATCACTTAATTGCGCTGTACATGAGTTTGAGAAAGATGGTTATTATAATCTGTTGATTCTTGTGCCCACACTTGATCTTGTTGAACAATGGAAAGGGGAACTTGCAGCTTTTAATTACAAGAAAATTCTCAATGTGTCTTCTTTGAATTTAACTTGGAGAAAAGAGTTACTCGATATAGTCCAAAAGTCAAAAAGAGGTAAAGAAGTGAATTATGCCATTGTTTCGACATACGATTCTTTTGTAAACAAAGATTTCCAAACTCTTTTGCCCTCCATTTCAACATCGATGATACTAATTGCGGATGAAGCTCATAATATAGGCGGAAAAAATGTAAGGGCATGTTTTCGAAAATTGACTATTCCAAGAAGAATTGCATTGTCTGCTACTCCTGAAAGGATTTATGACGAAGAGGGGACTAACGAAATTGGCGAGTTCTTTAACGATAGTCACCCATATGTATATTCTTTTCCGATGAGTAAAGCTATACAAGAAGGTCGCCTCTGCAAGTATTACTATTTCCCAAAGGTCGCATATCTCAATAATGAAGAGATGGACAGGTATGCATATCTATCGAAAAAACTGGCTCAATTATGGGATAACAAGAAAGGTCGATTCAAGAACAAACAAGAGGCAGAGAAACTCTTGATGAATAGAAAGAGAATCATTCATAAATGCGATGATAAATTGAGGGTATATAGAGATATTCTTGATGAAATTGGCGAAGAAAATCTCAAATATACGTTCGTTTATGCACCTCAGGGAAAGTACGAGGTACTTGGAGTAGACGACGAGGTTTCTTTAAGTGAAGCGGATGACATCAGTTTCATCCAGAAGCTGTTGGACGAAACCAAAATGAAATTTCCCAACAAGCGTTGTAATACGTTTACCAGTAAAGACAATAAGGAAAAAAGAAATGTTTTATTGAAATCCTTTGCAGACGGGACTTTGGATGTGCTCTTGGCTATGAAGTGTCTTGATGAAGGTGTCGATATTCCTCGAGCTGAGCGTGGCATATTTACTTCCAGCACAGGTAACCCTCGAGAATTTATTCAACGACGAGGTCGATTATTACGCAAACATGAAGAGAAACAATACAGCTATATTTATGACATAATCGTCATACCGGCAACAATAAATCGAGTAGATAGTTTCTCATCAATGGAAAGGAACCTTGTAAAAGGGGAATTGAAACGAGTTGCCTATTTTGCATCATTAGCACAGAACAATCATGCAAACAATGGTGCTTTCGAAACTCTAAATGGATTTGCTCATCATTTCGGCATTTTATGGCCTGAATTATTTGAGGATATAGAACAATAATATTATAAACAAATCTTTTAATATGGACGGAAAAGAAATTTTTAAAGAAATTCTTAAATCTCCCAAGCTGAAGGAACTTGTTGGAGTTCCCGAATCTGAAGAGATAAAAGAAGATTACGATTCTCAGTCTCAAAGGAGAGAAATCACAGTAATTAGAAGTATCATTGAAGGACAATTAAGACACACCTCTGATGACGGAATCTTCAGAAATATTAAGACATTATTTGACTTGTAATTATGGCTACAATCATTAATTCAGTTGCTTTTGAGAACTTCTATAATTATTATGGAAGCTACGACCACAATGAATACAAGTTCAAACTTGGAGTGAACATTGTTAACGCTGATAACAACATGGGCAAATCTAAGTTTTATAATGGTTTCATGTGGCTATTTCGTGATCAGGTTTACGACTCGGATATCAAGGCTTTTACAGATGCAAACGAATCACTTGTCAGAATGGCATCTGGCAAGGCTAAGGCCGAAGATAATAAATTCAAGGTCGGATTTAGAGTGATATTTAGCAATGATAATATTGTGTATACTGTCGAGAAATATGCTCTGTTTAAAGATACCGATGGAGAATTAGGTCATTCTGAGTCGCAGCTGTCAATCATGGAAACCAAGAATAATGCGGACAACCCTATTTTGGATAGAAGTGAGCAACAAGACATTCTTAATAGGGTGTTTATCCCTCTGGCATTAAGAAACTATGCGCTCCTACAGGGAGAATCAATGGATAGATTGGTAGATCTTTCTCAAAAGAAGGCTTTATCTGATACTATCGATACTTTGGCGGGAATTTCTGTTCTTAAGGGAATTTGTGAAGCTTCGAAGAAATTAGCTAAACATGCAGAGGATTTATACCAGATTAAAGACTCTGAGAATTCCGAAAATGACACCGCAAAGCAAAGGGATAAGGACAAGAGAAATCGCACACAGCAGTTAATAGAGAATGCAGAGACCGAAATAGAAGCTGCTAATGATGAAATTAGTGCTGCAAAGATTCGAAAGGAACAACTTGAAGCTTATATTAGTAATTCAAGTAAAAGAATTGAAATTCGTTCTCAACTTGACCAAAATCGTATTAGCATAAATAACGAAAAGGAAAAGATCAGGAAAATTGAACAGTCAATTACAGGAATGATTTTCGATGAGGAAAATCCATTGTTACTTATGGGTTTAACAGATGAGCTTGATGCTTTTGATGAAAGAAGAGAAAAGCATATTGGCGAGTTAGCTCAAATGAACAATGATAACACCTTGGTTATTATGTTGCCAGAAGGCTCTCCAGATACTTCATCACTTGAACGCATGCTTAAAAATGAAGTTTGTGAGGTCTGTGGACAACCAGCTGCGATGCATTCAGAAGCTTGGAACCACATAAAGATGATTCTAGATAGACCTAAAAAGATTAGCACTACAAGAAATGACTTCGGACATTTCTATGGAGCATTACAGAAGACTGCTAGTTCATATTCTAGAAATATTCCTAAGATTGAAAGTAAAATTGAATCAGTTAAAGAGCAGTTGGACAGAGCCAAAGACAATCTCAACGAACTGGAAACTAGACACGATGAGATTCTTACCCAGCTAAATAATGCTGGTGGAAATGCGGATAATTCTGAATTTAATGACAAAGCAATCATCTCTGATTATGATACAGTTAATACAACTATATCTACTAAGGAGCGAGAGATATCATCCAAGCAAAGCATGATTGCAACTTGGACAGATTCCCTTAACGCTATTATGAGAAAGTTAGCTTCATATAAGAAGAACTATGCTATACAGAAGTATGAAGATTTTGCAATTATGATGAAGGCTATTGACGATGTAATACGCCAAACAAAGGATGACATCTTCGATCGCACTATAGATTCACTTGCCAAAGAAGCTAACGAAAAGTACAAGGCGCTAACCAAAGGTAATCAAGTTTCAGGAGGGCAATTAAGATTTGTGCGTGACCACGATATTGTAAATGTATCTATTCGTGATGTGCAGAATGGAGAAATAACTGGACTGGGTACAGGTTTCCAAAGGATGAAACAGTTGGCTATAGTTATGGCTATCATTTCTTCGAAAATCGGGGATGAAAAGAAATTTGACTATCCATTTATCTCTGATGCACCATTCTCGGAGTTTGGTCCCAACTTCATTATAAACTTCTTTGAAGTGGCTCCAAGTGTCTTCTCGCAAAGTATCATACTTATAAAGGAATTATACGACCCCAATGCAGGTGATTATCTCACATCTCACGGAAGAAAAATTCTTCAAGAAATGAAGAATGGTGATATTCCCGGAACCTTCTATGTTAATGTTATTGAAGAAAAGGCTGATTCTACCGGTCTTATTACGTCTCACAAATGTTATAAGTATTAATTATGAATCATCAAGAGTTAAGAGAAGCGATATTCGCTCGTAAACCAAGATATAATGAGAAGTTTAAACCTCTGATGGAACGTATTTCTACCAAAGGTGATGTAACTGGAAAGGGTGACTTTTCTACATTTGGAGCTTTCTATCAAACATTTATGTATGCATATATAATAGGTTTGCGCTTAGGAAAGAAAACCCCGTTAACAGGTGATGATAAAAAATGTGATTTTGCTGATATTTCACATTGGAAACCAACTCCAATAAGAGATTTCATCCTAATTACGCTGTTGAATCGTACAGAATTATTTGACTCGTTTTCATGGAAATGGATTTCACTTGAAAATAGTTCAGAAGAGAGTGTAGGTAATTTTGTTACTCTGCTTATTCGAGAGATGGAGGCCTTTGCTAACACAGGGCTTATATACCTGCAAGAAAAATGGGACAATGAGAAAATACTTTTCTCTTCTCCATTCGTATTTGTTGACATCCTTCAAGATTTACCCTATAACAACAAGCAATCGCTGGTAAATCAATCTGAAGATACTGCCGAGTAAATGAAGAATATTGAAACATATAAGTCTCTATTTGCTAATCTTCATGTAAAGGTTACTAATGGGAAAAAAGCACCAAATAAGGCTATCATGCTAATTAGCATGATGGAACTTTTTCGGTGTAAGTATAATACATCAAATTTAATCTACATTGAAGATACGATAGTTGAAGCATTCAATGCTAATTGGAATTTATATGTTGGAGAAAATCCGCCCACAGCTTGGACTCCATTTTGGCATATGAAGAACGAACCTTTTTGGCATTTCCATCCCCAAAAAAATATGAAAGATATTGAAACGCTTGTCGCCCCTGGAGAGACAGCATCTGTAGGTAAGATGAAATCCGTAATAGGACACGCCTATCTTGATGAAGATTTATTTCAACATTTCTGTACAGTAAAAGGTAGGACTTCTCTTTTTGAGGTACTCAGAGATTGTTATTTATAGCTATCAAATTTCATACTTCACGACTCCACATCAAAGGACGGCAACGGCATTACCTCTTACAAAATGGTAACTATCGCAATGTATCAATACAGACTATGAATATTGTCAACAGTCTGCCCAAACAGAAATTCAATAACAAAGCATCTGTCCCCATCAGCCTCGTTTAAGTCCTCGTCCGTCCAATCATAGCCAAAGTTGGAACGGAAGTTATCAAGCTTGTAATCGTTCTTGAAGAAGCCTAACGATGTGAGTACCATTTCTTGGTTTGTCATATTTATAGCCATAATGGTTGAAGATTATATTTCCACTATTTGGTCCACTCTGCCGCACAAGTAAGCCCGAAGGCTTGTCTTGTCGGGGGCGTAATACTCGCTCCACTGACCGTATTGATTGACGATGTACCTTTTCAGTACGTCGAAGAAGTCAAAGAAATAGCCCATCAATGGCACTGCGGTGCGATAATAGGTATTAGTCTTCACTGCTACGGCGAGCCAATTCTTTTCCTCTCGGTTCATCTTCTGACCGCTGTTGAGCTTTGCACGAAGACGATAGACCTTGCTGTTGTTCAACTTGCTCAATGGCTCCACGTCCCACTTCACAAACTTCCATGCCTTAACCTCTGTGTCTTGCTTTATACTTTCCATATCGAATGATTTTGATGTGATACATTTCCCTTTAGTTCCCTGCTTTTAACAGCAGGAGAGCATCGGGATTTCAAATTTTTCGAGCAAATGAGGGAGCAAGGCAAAGAACAGATAAGCAAAGTAATTTGAGGATATACTTATGGAATACCCAAATCTCCGATATGGGAAGGCTGCCGTAAGCAAATCCACAAATAGTATAGCGGTGCTTTGTGTTCTGGTCGCCTTGCTAACTTTGCATAGAAAAATGAAAGCTGATGATCACCTGTTGAATATTTGGAAACTATGCCCTGGGCTGATAAAGTCAGTGTTGAAGGGATGGAAGATTATTATCCACTTAGCGAACAGTAAGAAAACTACGTTTTTAGCACGAAGGTGATGGGATCAACGACACGAACCTGCCGATTAAGAAGGTAGGCTGATAAAGGAAGAAAGCTAAGAATGGGAGCACAGGCAGCAAATTATGGCAATAACCATCGAAAGGTTCAAAAAGCGGAAAAACGGCTTGATGACGAGAGAAGCAAGCAACTGATTTCAGGGCGAAAATCGGTGAAATGATAATGATTGATAGCAAAGGTTCAAATCTGCCAAAAGCCTAAAGCCTATAAAATGTTGGTTTTCAGCGAGAATTAAAGTTGCGAAATATCTTTACATGAAAAAGTCGTTTCATCGCAAAGACGGTTTTTCGGAGAAAAAAAGTGGGTCAAAACTGGGTCAAAAAGTGGGTCAAGGGTTGAAGTAGGAGTAATAAAAATCCCTAAGTTGTTGTAACTTAGGGATTTACGCTTAATGCGGTTGCGGAGAGAGAGGGATTCGAACCCCCGGTACCTCTCGGTACGACGGTTTTCAAGACCGTTGTAATCGACCACTCTACCATCTCTCCAGAAGGTGTGATTTGTAGTCAACCTACTTCCTTGTTGAAAGCGAGTGCAAAGTTATGAATAATTATTGAGACTGCAAAATATTTAAAAGAGAAATTTCATAAGAAATGATTTTCTTCATGATTGGGGTGTATTTCATGTACTTTATATAGGAATTTTCATACTATTCTTACATGTCTCAAGCAAAACAAGGGGTGTATGCCATGTGCGTTAGGGAGTAATTTCCGTGCCATTCGTATGTACCTAAGACAAAGGAAGGCTAGTTATTCCCATGCCATTCTTACGTGCCTCGAGTAAAAAAAGGGGTGGATTCCATGTGCAGTAGGTAGTAATTTCCGTGCCATTCGTATGTACCTAAGACAAAGGAAGGCTAGTTATTCCCATGCCATTCTTACATGTCTCAAGTAAAACAAGGGGGTATACCATGCGCGTTAGGTATTAATTTTCACGTCTTTCTTACATGTCTCAAGCAAAACAAGGGGTGTATTTCGTGTGCGTTAGATAGGGATTTTCATGCTATTCTTACGTGCATAAAGCAAAGGAGGGGGGTATATTTCGTGTGCGTTAGATAGGGATTTTCATGCCATTCTTACGTGCATAAAGCAAAGGAAGGGGTATATTTAATGCGCGTTAGGGAGTAATTTTCATGCCTTTCTTACGTGCATAAAGCAAAGTGATAACACAAAGACTTTCATAAAGCGAACTTCATAAACACAATTACACCTTAGACAAAAACCATTCTCTAAGTGAACTATTCTGAATCATTTTATGATAGATCCCTCTTTCTCTAACGACAAACAATGCTCACAAACACAACATACCGTATGGTGATGAGCAATATATAACGTGGGCAATAAGCATAAATACAGGAACGACACACCACAGATGGCACAGGAAGGAAGATGCTTCAAAAGGAAAAGAGCTGACCAATGACGGTCAGCTCTTTTGTTAAACAAAAAATGATTGCTATGTCTTTACTATATAAGGTATTGACTTGAAATACTTTCGTTATTAACAACACGCTCGATGGTGTGGGCAAACATATCAGCAACTGATATTTGTTTTACTTTTGAACAGCGAGCTGTGTAAGGAATAGAGTCCGTGAAAACTATCTCCTCCAATGCTGAAGCCTCAACACGTTCAGTAGCAGGACCACTCATCACACAGTGTGAAGCGATGGCACGAACACTCTTTGCGCCAGCCTCCTTCATAATGTCTGCTGCCTTGGTGATGGTACCTGCCGTATCAACCATATCATCAACGATGATGACATTCTTATCTTTCACGTCACCGATAATCTGCATCGTGTCAATAACATTGGCACGTGCACGGGTCTTGTTACACAGAACCAGCGGACAACCCAGATACTTTGCGTATGTATTGGCACGTTTTGAACCACCCACATCAGGACTGGCGATAACGAGATCCTTCAAGTGTAAGCTCTGCACATACGGCAGAAGAACACCACTAGCATAGAGGTGATCAACAGGAACATTGAAGAAACCTTGGATCTGATCAGCATGAAGATCCATCGTCATGAGGCGGTCGATACCTGCTACACTCAGCAAATCAGCCACCAGTTTAGCGCCGATGCTCACACGTGGTTTGTCTTTACGATCCTGACGAGCCCATCCAAAGTAAGGCATTACGGCGATGATGTGCCGTGCAGAAGCACGCTTTGCAGCATCAATCATCAGGAGAAGCTCCATTAGGTTGTCAGAGTTTGGGAAGGTACTCTGCACCAGGAACACGTCTTTACCACGGATACTCTGCTCATAAGAGACAACGAACTCACCATCAGAGAAGCGCGTCATCACAAGATTACCAAGTGGACAGCCAAGGCTGGCACAGATTTTCTCAGCAAGGTACCTCGTCTTTGTTCCGGAGAATACCAAAAAAGAGTTATTTTCACTCATTTCTTTTAGTTCTTT
>ERZ1674245.284-NODE-284-length-17714-cov-13.670763_pt1 | contig 17714 bp, 13 predicted proteins | sample MGYA00581205_ERZ1674245 | MGnify/ENA primary metagenome ERZ1674245 (study PRJEB41354, sample SAMEA4873314) | human saliva metagenome | biome: human-associated habitat [ENVO:00009003]; feature: mouth environment [ENVO:08000002]; material: saliva material... | reverse complement strand
CGATCGACTTCCATGTCCTGCGCGACGCGACGGTCCTCGACCCGGAGGACACGCTAAACGAGTACAAGGGCCGTACGCAGCGTCCCTTCCTGATCGGCCGCTACGCGCCGCAGCGCATCGGGGACGCAACCACGAGCTCGGCCGAGGAAACACCCACCACAACGTCGCAGCCGTTGTCCTCCTGGGTACGCATCCTTCAGGCGGTCGCAGCCTTCGATGGTAAGAAACCGGACGATCCCACGCAACCACCGGCGATCCGTTCCCACGTGCGCGCGCGAACCGCATCGTCAAACTCCTCGCCAACTATGTCAAGGACCCCAAGGATGATACGGCGCGATCCGTGTGTCTCGGATATGTCCTAAAGAAGAACGTCAAGGTGTTCGCAACGCAGGAGCAGATCGACAAGGACAAAGAAGAGCCGGACGAGAAGAGGATAACGAAGCGCTGCGAGCACCCCATCTGCGCGATCCGCCTCGAGTGGACGGATGCGCTGGAGAACGCGCGGGGCACGAAGGCGCTCATGAAGGCGTTGGGGCCGCTGCCCTCGAATACGCGCCTCGACGATTCCGACGAGGACACTGAGGATTGCATCGAGCAGGTGCGATGGCTCCTGGACCTCCTCGACCTGTCCGGGAATTTGCCCGACGGCTACCTCGCTTCACGGATCAGCAGCGACACAGACGGTGCCGACCCCGAGGAAGCAGCAGACGATTCCACCGCAGGAGGTGCCCAGTGACCACCGCTTCACCTACCACTTCTCCGAGTGCGAGCGGCCACGTGACCATCGTGTTCACGTCCGACTGGGGCGTGTCCACGGGCGTGGGCCAGGCGGGGCGCACGCACTCAACAATCGAGCGCTGCAACGGCAAGCCGGTCGTGCGCGGCACGGTCATCACGGGCGTCCTGCGCGAGCAGGCGATGCTGGCGGCGAAGGCCCTCGACGGGCAGAAGGAGGGGAAGTGGACCAGCTTTGCCCTGTGGCTCTTCGGCCAGGACCCCAACAGCGAGCCGGGCTCAACCTCCCACCCGCGTCACGTTCTTTTCACGGACGCGACCCCGGCCTCGTCGATCCCAGTCCACGACACGGTATCCCTCTCCATCGACCCAAAGACGGGGACAGCACGCGCCCAGTTCCTGCGCTTCACGGAACGCGCGGCGGCCGGCATCCTCACGGGCACGTTCACTCTCATCGACGAGGCCGGCTTGCCTCTCTCCGTTCAAGCGACGATCGATGCCGCGCACTTCCTCCTGGGGGTCGCGGGCCTCATGGTCCGAGGCATCGGCTCGGGCCGCAGCGGAGGCGACGGCGAGTGCACGGTGGTGGTCAGCGACAAGGACTACGTGACGGCCAACCTGCCGGATGAGGAAGCCAGCGACGCGCTTGAACGGATCCTGGCGAACCAAGATGACGACAACAGCCCCACATATTCGTCGAAAGATGTAGCGACCGTCGCAGATCGACTGCGGTGCCGCGCTCAGAAGAGCTTGAAGCAAATCCCAGACCTGCCAAAGGATCTTCCGAAGGAGAGCCCCCAAGACATAGCATTACCCAGCTCTCAGCCTTCGGAGTCCGGCGACACGGCCTGGTACGAAACGGCCCTCGACATCGTTCTTGATACTCCGGTTGTCTCCTACGAGGTCCCCTTCTCAAACGAGGTCCGTTCGTTGGACTTCCTGCGTGGAACCGTGTTGGTCCCGTGGCTGCACAACCTCCTGCGCAAGAAGTATCAGGGGGGCAGTGACCTCGTGAAATCCGCTATCGTCAGCGGCGACCTGCGCATCAGCGATGCACTTCCGGTTTACAAGGGTCTGGCCGGGTTGCCTGTTCCTTTCGTTTTTGAGAATGAGAAGGTTCCCGAGGACAAACTCAAGGACAAAAAAGACGATGACGATAAAGAACCCTGCACACTCTTCAACAGGCATATTTCCATCGACGATCAGGAATGCGGAGACAACACAATCCCCACGCGTGGCCGCTATGTCTTCGTTAAATCGAGCGGCGTTCCCGGCACGGGGTGGATCGGGAAGCCCTCGCTGATTGGTCGACAGTCGACGGCGATCAATTCGGAGACGGGTGCAGCGAAAGACGGGCAGCTGTTCCTCGTGCGCGCCCTGCCCGCCGGGTTGAAGCTGCGTGCCTCGATTGTCGTGTCGGAACGACTACTGAGTGAGCTTCGCGGCACCGATGCTTCATCCGAAGACTCACCTCTGACGCTCGACCTCGGTATTGCTGAGCAGTCAGCCTTCCTCGGATCCCGCAAGCTCACAGGCACATTCGGGCGTGCCCGCTGCACTGTGGGCAGTACCTTCACCAAAGTGGGAAGTACCCCGCCCCCGGTAGAGGGTCCTGTAACCGATGAGGGAACCCCGGCCTCGTCCTCTGAATCCACCGAGGTTGTGTCGCTGTGGTTCACGTCCGACGTGCTCGCACGGTCGAGCGCTCTGGGACCAGGCGGGAGCGTTGAGGATCTGGAGCTTGCCTTCAGACGAGCCAACGTTCCGGTCACGGTCGTTCAGGAGAGCCCCGATCAGGACTCGGGCGACAAGAATCGTAAACGGATTCTGACTGCGATCCGGCACCGGCGCGTGGACTCGTGGTCGCCGAGGGATAACGCACCTCGCGCCACGCGGCTGGCGATCCAAGCAGGTTCAGTAGTCCAAGTGCATATCTCCCCGGACGATCTGACGTCGCTCAAGGCACTCGGACATATCGGCGTCGGTGAGCTGACGCCCCAGGGATACGGGCGCTTCCGCGTGGACTCCCCCATCCTGGCGAAAGCGACACTGCCCTTGTTCAAGACCAAGAGTAAGAGCTTTACAGCATCAACGGAGGCTGCCTCATGACCATTTACCGCTACGACATGTCGATCCCCGTGCGCGTCGTCTCCGCGCTGCACTCCGGCGGCGTCGATGAGGTACCTGAACGCCCGATAACCGACGAGGACGGCCGAACTGTACAGCCGAACGCTTTCGTGCGCAATGGGCTGGGCGAGGCAATCCTGCCGGGTCGCTCCATCAAGGGAGCCATTCGTGCCGCGTTCGAAGAACACATGGATGAGCTTCACTTCAGCAAGGAAGAACTCAAGAGCCTGTGGGGCGGTGAGATGCGTCAGGACGTCGGTACTGGCAAAGAATCTCTCCCGCTGCGGGCCAGCGCCCTCACCTTCCACCACGCGGTGGTGTGGGACCGCAATCAAGGCGATCTCCCCCACCGTATGAGTACGGCCATCAACCGAGCCACCGGCGGGGCCGCAGACGGCGCACTTTTCGCGTACGAGTACCTACCCGTGGACACGACTTTCGAGATCCGAGTCAGCGCCGAGGCTCGAGAAAAGAAACAGGAACCGCGCAATGAAGGAGAAACTCAAGCGCCAGCGCCAACGAGTGATGCCACGGCGGGAAGCTCACCCGCAGACTCAAAGCTGGTCGAGAAAGCCCTGCAAGCGATCGTGACGCTCCTCGACGGCAAGTTCATCAGCCTCGGAGGCAGGACAGGATCTGGGTGGGGCGCAATTGATCTCCGTTGCAAGAAGGTGTCGTGTGAGAAGGTTGCTATTCTCAGCGAAAAAGCAGGGAACAACGAATCTACCGATTTTCTTTCTGTAGTCTTTACCCAGTCCAAGCCGCTCAAATTTAAACCAGACAGTAAGCTCACCGGGAATCGCTCGTCAACGTCCATCGAAATCGAGTGGCAGGCTCAGTCGGGTCTGTTCGTCGGAATGAACAAACCCAAGGACATCGAATCCTCCAAAGAAGACACGATACCCGCAGCGCCACTGCGTAACTGGCACCTCGATGACAAGCATCGCGCCGATCACGGGGATGCTATTTATCCGAATGTCGCACATGAGGACAAGGCCTCGCTGCTACTTCCGGGCACGTCGATCCGCGGGGCGTTGCGGTCCCACTGTGCTCGCATTGCTCGCAGCATTGCCGGTGACAGCGAAGGTTGTGACGAACTTACGATGCCGGGAGATGTACACAAGCAGCTCGCCGCGGATCCCTTCCTCGTGCGCTACTTGTTCGGAACAACCGAGTATCGGGGAGCGGTCCGCGTCCACGACTGCGAGGGGCAGATACCGACAGAAGCAGAAAAGGATAAGCCTCTGAAGCTCACGCGCAACGCAATTGATCGAGTCACCGGAAGCGCTGCCCACAGAGCGTTGTACTCAGAGCTGCTGTATCCGTACGCTACATGGGATTCGATTCGAATCGATGTTGACCACGTCCAACTCTGCCGAAACGTTCGCCAGGACCCCGGCGATTTCGCGCTTCCAGACCCCTCATCATCGGACAAGGATTATGAGCTTCCAGGCTTCAAGATCCGCCTGTGCGCAGCTATCCTGCTCCTCACCATGGCCGTCACGGACCTCTGCGAGGGAGTCCTGCCGCTTGGAGGTGGATCGGGAGGAGGACTTGGCTCTATCGAGGTTTCGAGAGTATCTTTCAGCGGACTTCCAGGAGGAAAAAAGGGAATCACGGAAAATTACAGCATTCCACGCGCTGCCAACGACACGAACGCCGTTCGAAAGGCCCGAGCAAGATATGCTGAAGCTGTCCTGGGGCACGTCGTCTCAGCTTTAGGAATCAGTGTTACCAAACAAGCCAACAGATCAAATGTTGAGCAGCAAGTGCTCTGCGTTATCCGCGATGCAAGCTACCCACCCCAGCAGCTTGGCCGCACACAATCTTTCCACGGTCAAGACAGGATCCGCTCAACACGAGTCGCAATCGGATGGGGCTCTCCAACTGGCGTTTTCGTGCACGATCCTCAGGCAGATAATGGAAATATCCAACATCCTCTGAGGACTAAGACTGCTAGTAGCAACGGGAAGGAAAGCACTGATCCGCTGTTGCTACCCGGAACCTCCATCCGTGGTGCGCTGAGGTCCAGGTGTTCGCGGATTGCCCGGACCGTACTGTATGCCGAGAGCGCCCCTCCTGAGGAGAACGTTTTCGTTGCAACCAATGAAACACGAGATCTGCTTCCCATCGACATCCACGAGCAGCTTGCTCGCGATCCTAATCTGGTGCGATATATGTTCGGCACAACCGAATATCGCGGGGCGATCACGGTACGAGACTGTACCACGAAGACACTTGGCAAAAAGACGGAGATCCAGCATAACGCGATCGATCGATGGACAGGCGGAGTAGTTAAAAGAGCCCTCTTCTCCGAAATCATCTACCCTCGCGCCATTTGGAATGACATCATTATTGAGATTGATACACAACAACTACAGCGCAACGTACGAAACGATGCTAGTAACACTGTTCTCACAGAAAACGACATTCGAGCATTTGCTCGCGCTTCATGGTGTTTGCTGTGCCTTGCACTTTCAGAACTCAGTGCCGGAGCGCTTCCTCTCGGAGGGAAGACGACCCGAGGCCTGGGCCAAGTTGAAGTACACAGCATCGACTTCTCTTACACAGATAGAAGAATAATTAACGAGCCCAGAAATGCTCATTTATGGAATCGCGGCAAGAGTCACGGAGGCAATGATCGGGGAGCCGCACGCGCACTACTGGAGTATTTACGAGAGGAGCCGGGCGAGGACAACAAATACACAAACTGGGCCCAGTGGCTCCGAACGCCCGACGAACGAAATGATGAAGTCTCAAAGTCTAACGAGGGTGAAGGCAAATGAGCAAGAGAAACATCAATAGTTGTACCGAGGCAACAACCCTAATTCCATGCCACCTGAAGATCACCCATCACACGGTTCACAACGTCACTGAACTGGCCTCATGCCTTGCCGAGGTCTTCGATAGTCACGAGATCACCGGAATCGTGTGGGCTACTAACGGCACATGTCGGCTTCGAGGCATCAAGCAAACTGCTGGTGATCAACGCCCATCGCTTGATGTAGAGCGCACCAGCTTCGACCTCTCACGCGTCTACGAAATTCGCGCATGGCAGGTTATCGACAGCACCACCACAGACATCTCGCTCGCTCACGAATTTCGATGGGCCAACGGTCTGCCCTCTTGCGAACTTAGACTCTTTCAAGCATCCAAAGGAGACAATCTACCTCCCGGCGAATTAGCGCACTACATCTCCTACATCCAGCATACTGATCAGCCAACAGCGACAGAACCTGGCAGGCCGAAACAAATCTCTGCATTCGAATACATAAAAATAGATGCAGATACAGGAAACATGACTGTCGTCGACCAACTTTTCACAGGAAATTGGCATTCACAACTCACATAGGCGCGATATACACATTCTCACCTGGCAATAGATTGACCAACCATCTCATCAACGAGTAATTTCAAACCTTTGGATGAACACATGAAACAATATCGAAAGAACACATTCTTCTCCGCAGTAAACAGGATTCCACGATATCCTGAACACGCAAGCGATAAGGACAAGGACCACAACGCCGAAATATACACCTCTGGAAACACACCGAACCTCGACCATCTGCATGCCGGTCGCATGTCCGGCTATTTCGATCTCGAGTTACAAGCTCACACCCCCTTGATAATCGGAAAACAGACAGAGCAAGGAAAGAAACGCTTCATTGAGGTCCAGAAGATAGAAGGTAAACCATTCATCTCTCCTAGCATGATCAAAGGTCTGCTTAGCAGCACGTACGAGCGGGTCACATCATCACGCTTTCGCATCTTCGACACGCCTACTCACAGCACACCACTTAGCTATCGCGCGGGAAAGGGACGTAAGACTTATTCACACACACCATACGAAGTTGCCAAGTCCGCTCAAGTTCAACCAGCTCAGAGCCACAATGAGGCCTCCGCAGCTGAAAGGCTCTTCGGCTTTGTAGGCACTACCGGAGCGGCACTACGCGGACGGCTAAAGATTGGTCCTGTTAGCATTTCACAAGATGCAATCGCAAATAATCTTAAGCCCATCGCACTACCACCGCTGCTGAGCCCAAAGCCGAGTTCAGGGCGCCGATTTTTGTTTGAAAGGAGCAAGTCTCTCAACACTGAAGAGTCGCACCTAAAACGCGCATTGCTGTTCGATCCAGGACATTTTCTCCTCGGTGAAGCCGCATACCCAACACACCGGTCCTGCATTGATCAATCGCTTGAAGAAATTATCAAGAAACATTGTAATAGCGGGGGCGATCTAACTACCAACGAATCCGTTGCACTGTATGTTAAGTCGTGGATTAAAGAACAGAGTATTCTCAAATGCAGAGTCCATTTCGAAGATATTTCTCTTAAGGAACTTACTTTCCTGCTATGGCCCCTAGTCCCCGAAAATCTCACACCTAGCGGCAAAGAAAACTTCGGATTCCACAAAATTGGTATCGGAAAACCTCTGGGCCTCGGACTTGTTACAGCACGTATCATCAATAATTTCGTATATGTCCAAACGACCGAAGAGCTCACATCCGGATACAAGAACCTTTCTTGCGTGCTCGGTATCGAATATGAAGAAAAGAGTGTTTCACAACTGATCTGCGAAGCTAACATTGGAGACTTGTCCACACTCCCCTGGATTCGAGCATTCCAATGGATAGCTTACGGATTTGATGATACCGAGGACACACCAGTCAGGTACATCAACCTTGAAGAGAACAAGGTGAATAACGAAACAACAGATGACGGAAGTCCCAAATATTTCGCAGACTCTAAATGGCGTGCCGGTCGAGCGCCTCGATCTCTATGGCTTGAAGATGCGTCTACAGCAACAGATGTCTTTTTGACAGAAGTGAAGACCGAGAACGCCAACGATAATTCCTAACAGCGAACCACAAAACGATCATTCCCAAAAGAAATTTAGAACGAACACAGCGAAGGGGGAGGCTGCGAGCACACCTGCTCAGCAGAACAAATCACCTTCAAGGAATCAGCCGCACGTTCAATCCTAAACAGCTCAGCGCATCCAAGACAATCCTAATTGTAAGCATCGCAAACGCTAACCCTTCACCACACTCCCCGGCACAACACCGCATCATCTAGCGCTATGGCTGCGCCGAGTATGTCGGTGCGGTCGGCGCAGGATGAGCAGATGGGGTAGATGTGGATGACGTCTTCGGAGTCGGAGATGAGGGCGGCGAGTCGAGCACGCACGCGCGCGAGCGTGGCCGTGTCGAGGCGGAGTTGGAACACGGATTCTTGGATGCGGTAGCACCAGGATTCCAGTGTTTTGGCGACGCGCAGCCGCCGCTTATTGTCGGCGATGTCGTAGGCGATGATGTAGATCATCGCCAGGCGACCCCACTCCACGGGTAGTCGGGTTCGGCGATGGCGCGCGCCAACATCTGCGCGGAGTGGGCGATGTGTCTGCGCCACGACCCCGAGTATCCGGGGAGCGCGCCGGTGACGGATCGCTGGCAGGCGGCCTCGTACGCGTCGACGAGGATTTTCTTGCCGTCGGCGCTTAGCCAGACTCCCCCAGCCTCGGCCTCGATAGCGCCGTGTTCGGGCCGGAGTTTACGCGTGCGCAGGAGCGCCATGACGGTTTGGTCGACCAGGAGTGGGCGGAAATGTTCCATGAGGTCCAGCGCCAGGCTGGGCCGCTTGTCGGTGGGTGCGTGCGCAATGCCGAGGGAGGGCTCGAGCCCGGCGGCGTTGGGCAGGTCGCGGGATGGGCGTCGGCTGCGCCCATTGATGGTGATGTCGGAGGACACGCACGCGGCGAGCACGTCGAAGTAGGCGTTGGAGCAGGCTCCTTCGATGCCCATGACTTCGTCGAGACTGCGCGCGCCTGTCACGGTCGACCAGGGCCGCGTCGGCGAGGACGCGCATGATCGGGTTGGTGTTCGAGGCCCGGACGAGCTCGTCGATGATGGGCGCGTCGGTGTCGGGCAGCCCCAGTTGTGTGAGTCCCGCTCGGATCGCAAGGCCTGGGTCGGCTGGGCGGAGGGAAGCTCGCACGAGGTGGTGGTTGCCGTGGTCGTAGTCGTCGGTGACTCCCCTACTGAAGGCGTCGTGTCCTGCTCGCGTGTCGTCGTAGGTGCCGTGGGGACGTTCTGCGGCGAGCCGGCGTTCGAGGGTTTCACGCACCGATTCAGCCAGGAGCGCCCGAGTAATAGCGTCCGCCGTTGCGATCGTGTTCGCATCGAGAGCGGCGATCCGTGGCGGCGCCCAGTCGCTCGCGGCGAGGAGGCGGAGCTGCTCGTCGGTGAGGCTTCCTTGAATCACAGCGTTTGGACCAGTGGTATCAGGACTCACGGTGAGGAGTCGGCGTCTGGCGCGAGTGAGGGCCTCGGGGGTGAGTGCGTCTCTCAGGGACGAGGTTGTGGCAAGCGTCGTCATTGTCTGTCCTTCCAGTCAACAACCTTTCAGTTACCCTACAAGTGTGAAGTGCTGTGACTGATCGAGACGCCGGTGACGGCGGCGATTTCCGGGGCAAAAGCATCGCCAGAGTGAGTCTGCGGCGATACCAGCATTTCCAACGAATAGTCTGATATTCTTCCCTTGTGCTTGCTGGTCGGAGGAGTGCTTTTTCGGCCACTGGCGATCCGACGTAACGTTTCCCCTGATCGCAGGGGGCGCGACACGCCGGGCAGTCAGAAAGCACCGAGCGCGAAAAGGTGCATTAAGACTGGGTCATCTGACCATCAAAGTAGAACTCGATAGCAGTCAGAAAGCACCGAGCATCAAAAGGTGCATTCAGACATCCCGGCGCAGATACCGTCTGTGTCGAAGTCCGGTAGGGTCAGAAAAGCACCGAGCGCCAAACGGTGCATTAAGACAGGCGACCGTTTCCACCATGGATTTTAGGCCGTTGGGTCAGAAAGCACCGAGCACCAAACGGTACATTAAGATCCGCCGACCGTGCCCCAGGCAGCCTTGGTCCAGTCGCCCGTCAGAAAGCACCGAGCACCAAAAGGTGCATTAAGACGTAGGCTTAGGCTGCTCGGGCGTGGGCGGCTCACTCGGCTCGTCAGAAAGCACCGAGCGCCAAAAGGTGCATTAAGACCCGTCAAACATGGCTCATAGTTCGATGGTTTCGGTTGTCAGAAAGCACCGAGCGCCCGAAGATTTCGCACGTAATTCCCTATAGGAGCATCGCTGAAAGAGGCCAGAAACCGCGGAATATCAACAATCTACTTTCAAACATTGAAAGATCAGATCGGGAATTACGTGCAACATTATTTCGGAACCATCCGCATCCCGCACCAAACGGTGCATTACGACAGGTACTTCTGCTGGTTGAAGTCGATGTCGAATTCGTTGACTAGAAAGCACCGAGCGCCAAAAGGTGCATTAAGACGTAATGATTGTATCTCCTGCCAAGGTACCTTCTCCTTGTCAGAAAGCACCGAGCGCCATAAGGCGCATTAAGACTATGTGCGGTCTCACATCGCCCCAGATCTTTGACCATAAAGCATCGAGCGCTCCAAAATCTCGCATGCAATTCTCTTTGTGCGCACTTCAATGACCCGCGAAAACCGCAGGACACCAACGCTCCAACTTCAAGTCTTGAAGCACACTCAACCGAATTACATGCGACATTTTCCGACACCCCTGCAAGATGAGCGCCAAAAGGTGCATTAAGACCGAGAGCTTCCAACGAATCACCAGCATCAATCAACGCCAGTCAGAAAGCACCGAGCGCCAAACGGTGCATTAAGACGCATTGGGAATCACCACCTGCACGCCCGCGCCGTTCGCGGTCAGAAAGCACCGAGCGCCAAAAGGTGCATTAAGACGACTTGCGCCCCTGAAGTCTTTCGCGCTCTTTGATGCAACGTCAGAAAGCACCGAGCGCCAAAAGGTGCATTAAGACTGTTCCAAGTAATGATTCAGAGTTTCGTAGATCAGCCGTCAGAAAGCACCGAGCGCCAAAAGGTGCATTAAGACGGATCAACCGGAGTCACAGGCTTCTCCGGCTCAGACTCAGTCGAGCCAGAAAGCACCGAGCGCCAAACAGTGCATTAAGACTCGGTGAAGCCGGGTTGCAGGACTCGTGCGGTTGGGATGCGCCAGAAAGCACCGAGCACCAAAAGATGCATTAAGACTCATCATCCAGTGGCTCATCCGGGATCTCATCGGGATCGAAAGTCAGAAAGCGCCGAGCGCCATAAGGTGAATTAAGACGCCTTTTTGCCGGCGGACTTCCCGCCACCGGAACCACCAGGTCAGAAAGCAGCGAGCACCAAACGGTGCATTAAGACGAGGCTGGGTAGCCGTGGCACACTACACCCACTTCATGTGTCAGAAAGCACCGAGCGCCAAAAGGTGCATTAAGACAGGTAGTCCCGGAGGACACCTGGCAGCTAGGTAGCTGGTCAGAAAGCACAGAGCGTCAAAAGGTGCATTAATACGATGGGAGCATTTGAACTGGGGACCCATCCGTCAGAGTGGTCAGAAAGCACCGAGCGCCAAACGGTGCATTAAGACCACTTGCGGGCGATCTTGACGAACGATTCCTTGTCGGCGTCAGAAAGCGCCGAGCGCCATAAGGTGCATTAAGACGGATTGATACGTGCCATTGTTATTCTCCTTCTATATGGGTTAGAAAGCACCGATCGCCAAACGGTGTATTAAGACCACTCTTCCACTTTGTCGTAGAAGTACTGCGCAGAACGGGTCAGAAAGCACCGAGCGCCAAAAGGTGCATTACGACTTGCGCGGCGACACCGCGTCAAACTGGCCGAGCATCGACGTCAGAAAGCACCGAGCGTCAAAAGGTGCATTAAGACCGGGTGCCGTTACTTGCCTGCGGGCTGGACGGTGAGGGTGTCAGATAGCACCGAGCGCCAAAAGGTGCATTAAGACAGTTCACCACGTGAGCCTGAACATGATCGGATCCGGGTAGTCAGAAAGCACCGAGCGCCAAAAGGTGCATTAAGACACGAGGGTTTCGGTGATGGTGTCAAGAGCGTCTCGCTGTCAGAAAGCACCGAGCGCCAAAAGGTACATGAAGACTCCATGCACGGGGTGCGGGCTTCGTCGAAGTCGATAGCGTCAGAAAGCACCGAGCACCAAACGGTGCATTAAGACGTGAGCACCCATTTGCGCGACAGGCCCGAATTATGACGGGTTAGCTAGCACCGAGCGCCATAAGGTGCATGAAGACGTGATACCGCCGACGGTTCCCCACGCCGCCTTTGTCCAGGTTAGAAAGCACCGAGTACCATAAGGTGCATTAAGACGATCCCAGCATGTGCGACACGGATCGCACCGATTTACTCGTCAGGAAGCACCGAGCGCCATAAGGTGCATTAAGATAGTGAGAAGCCGAGCTTCGTCAGATATTCGGCCGCGGAGTCAGAAAGCGCCGAGCGCTATAAGGTGCATCATGACTCGAAATCATCGAACATAGTGACCTCACCACCCTTGTCGGTCACAAAACAGCAAGCGCCAAAAGGTGCATTAAGACTAGTAGGTGCGGGGCGCGCTGAACGCGAGCAGGTAACCGGTCAGAAAGCACCAAGCGCCAAAAGGTGCATTAAGACCTAGTTAGCCCAGTGATAGGGTCGGTGCCGATGGCATTAAGTCAGAAAGCACTGAGCACCAAAAGGTGCATTAAGACACCAGCGTCGGAACATAAGGGCGCTCCATCACATCGTCAGAAAGCACCTAGCGCCAAAAGGTGCATTAAGACTTGTCCGCATCCGAGTCGTAGATGTCGCGGTCAACCATGTGTCAGAAAGCACCGAGCGCCAAAAGGTGCATTAAGACCAGGCGCGCTGAGTACTCGGTCATCATGCGATTGCCCCGTCAGAAAGCACCAAGCGCCAAAAGGCGCATTAAGACGCCTTCTTGCCGGAGTAGTCCACGTGGACCTTCACCGACGTCAGAAAGCGCCGAGCGCCAAAAGGTGCATTACGACTTGTTCAGGGCATCTTTTGCCCTCTGTCCGAGCGCCCGTCAGAAAGCACCGAGCGCCAAAAGGTGCATTAAGACAGTATGAGTGGGACCGTCATATACGGCATACCCAATGGGTTAGAAAGCACCAAGCACCAAAAGGTGCATTAAGACTTGAAATTGCAGACATATGGGGGCGTGTTTTCGATGCGTTAGAAAGCACCGAGCACCAAAAGGTGCATTAAGACGTTTTCTCGAAGGGGTTTTCGACGATGGGGAAAATGGGTCAGAAAGCACCGAGCGCCATACGGCGCATCACGACGCGGCACCTCACGAGCTTTTGACGGAATAAGCCCCTTACCGAACTCGCACGCACGCAACCGAGGCCTCCCCAGCAAACCCAGGGAGGCCTCGTCAATGATGAACGCGAACGCTACCTACGACCGCGAACCAGCATCCCTCTTCGACGGATGCCTCCCATCCTCTCCCTTCCACCAGGGCATCCAGGCGCGGTAGCCGTCGGCGGGCGGGGTGGGTGAGTCGGGCTCGAAGCCGAGCTCCTCGGGGGTCTCGGGGATACGGTCGACGAGGAAGTACTTGTCACGATCGTCGCAGTGCTCGCGCACGATGGTGCGGAACTCGGCCAGCTCGCAGTACAGGACGCCCGTGATCGGGTTGCGCTTGTACACCACGATCTTGTACAGCCAGTAGGCGAACAGCGCGACGTTGGCCGCGAGCGCCAGGGCCGCGCACGCGATGTTCGCGCGCGGGTCCATGGTCGCGAAGTTGAAGATGTCCGAGGGAGGGACCAAGACCTCGGGCAGGAGGGTGTTCATGGAGATCCAGAAGACCAGGGTGAAGCAGCGGAACCAGATCCACTGGCCCTTCGCCCACGTGAACGCGGGGATCGTGCAGGCGAGCAGCAGGGCGAGCGTGCAGTACCACGTGTAGTCGGCCAGCGAGTTGTACAAGAACGCGTGGTTCCACAGGTCGTAGGCGATCACCCACGGCCACACCATGTCCACCCAGATGAGGCCTCGCACGGAACGCTTGCCGGGCGAGGTCACGATGATCTTGCCCAGGCCCGTGATCGTGATGATGTTGAGCAGGCCAGCCGCAGCGGACAGCAGGTTCCAATACCCGCCGATCGTGCGGAAGCCCGTCTCCGGGTCAATGCCGACGTGGCGGGCGGCCAGGTTGGCGGCAACCTCCTGGTACCACTGCTGGGAGTGCAGCTCGGCGCTCACTCCCCTGGCCTCGGGCAGGCCGGCGATCATGTCGATCGTGTGCGCGTCGTTCACGCCCTTCAGGCACTGCCAGTCGGCGCCGCACGCGTAGTACGCATCCGCGTTGAAATAAATCATCAGGTCGCGGATGTTCGCCTCCATGATGTTGACGGCCAGGCCGATCCACAGGGCCACGCCCAGCCAGATCGCATACTTGTGTGCCTTGACCGGGTTACGTTTCGCGTAGACCAGCACCGTGCCCGTCATGGTGGCGGTGAGGATCATGATCGCGTACTTGCCGAACGGGAACCACCCCACCATCGGCGTCCCGTGGATCCACGCGTAGGGCATAAGAGCGATGCCACCCACGGTCCACACGGCGAAGATCGTCCAGTTCCACCGCCGGTTAATCTCCGCGACGGCGATCTGGGCGGCCAGCACGAGCAGCCAGATGAGATAGACCTTGGGGGTCCCAAGCTCCCACAGGAAGAGAGAGTCCACAGCATTCTCCTTCGAACGCACAGCCGGGCTAATAGTTGTCGGCTATCATAATCCGAAACACTAACCTAGTGTGCGGGGTTCACCGTCGAATCCCCATCGTTCCGGGGCTCCCCACGGGCCAGCGCCAGCGCGGGCGCCCCTCGTCAATTCCTCAAGGAGGAGGACCCATGACACGCCTACCCCGTCGCACCCTCTGCGCCGCCGGCCTGACCGGCACCGCCGCGCTCCTGGGAGGCATGTACGCCTTCAGCCAGCTGAGCGGCAAGGCCACGCCCGAGGAGCAGGCCTGGCACTACCCGGGCGACGACCTCATCGACGCCAACTACGACAACGGCTACTCCTCGACCTACGCGATCACGATCGACGCGCCCGCCTACGCGGTGTGGCGCCTCTTCAAGCAGATCGGCGCGGAAAAGTCCGGGTCCTTCTCCTCGGAGTTCCTCGAGCGCGTCTTCGCGCGCCTGCCCTTCTTCAACTCCTACGAGATCCAGGAGGAGTTCCAGCAGCCCGACTCGATGGTGCCCGGCGACATCGCGGCCTTCGACTTCCACGGCATGTCGATGGAGTGGGCGGACGTCGTGCCCGGCAAGTACATGGTCCAGTGGGTCGACACGAAGAACCCGCCCAAGGCGCCCGGCTCCTACGCGTTCCGCTTCCCCGGGATGACGAACTTCGCGGCCGCCTGGTGCTTCTACATGGTGCCCCTGTCGGGTGGGCGCACGCGCCTGATCAACCACTGGCGCATCGGCTACGAGCCCGCCTCCCCCGCCATGAAGGCCCTGAACTGGATCAACATCGAGTTCATCGGCGGATGCATGACCCACCTGCAAAACCTCTACGTCAAGCGCGTCCTCGAGTTCAAGAAGAAGCAGCACCTGACGGGCCGTTTCATGCGCGGCATGCTGGGCGGGCGCTTCTTCAACTCGGGCACGCCCGCCGGGCGCTACGACGGCACTCCCCTCTTCGAAGACACCTTCACCCAGTGGTTCCGCTACGGACGCTCCGCCCCCGCCGTCGCCGAGATCCGCCCGCCCGTCACCGACGACCCATCGTGGCCGCCGACGGGCGCGGACAGCCCGTGGGCGAGCGAGGTCGACGCCTCCTACTTCGACGGCTGGCGTGAGCCCGCCTTCTCCTGGGAGGAGCAGATCCGCCAGAAGATGGAGCGCACCTACCTGCCCAATTGGGGGAAGGAGCAGCGCTGATGGGCGGTATCACTCCCCCGGACTACCCGACGCTCTTTTTCTTCGAGGTCGGCCAGTGGTGGGACTACGCGATGCTCCTCCTCGTCGTCGCGCTCCTCGCGGGCGCCGCATGGTTGGCCCAGCGCAACATGTGGGTGGTCCTCGCGCTCTTCGTGGTCGTACCCATCGCGCTGACCATCTTCTGGTGGCCGCACTCGACGGCGGGGACGGCCTCGGCGGGCTGGTTCCCGATCGTGAAACAGTACTCGGCGCTGGCTGGGTCCCTGTGCCTCGTCGCCCTGCAGGTCTTCCCCAAGCTGCGCCACAACCGCTGGTACCTGATCATCCCGCCCGCGATCCTGGCGGTGAACATCGCCGAGGCCGTGGTGCGCGACTTCCAGTGCTACGGGATTCACGGTGTGGACCCCGCCCAAGGGATGGTCACGTGGGGCGGGCCGTGGAACATCATGAACGGCATTGCGGGCATCTTGAACCTGCTTGCGATCTCCGGGTGGGTCGGGATTTTCGTCTCCAAGGGCAAGGAACGCGCCCTCATCTGGGGTGACCTGACGATCGGGTGGATTATCGCCTACGACCTGTGGAACCTCGCCTACGTGTACAACTGCTTGGCGGACCGGGCGTGGTACTCGGGCGTGGCGCTGTTGGCCTCGTGCACGATCCCGGCACTCATGAAGTTCGGGCGCGGCGCGTGGATCCAGTACCGGGCGTACACGCTCACGCTGTGGTCGGCGGTCGTGCTCACGTTCCCGCACTTCATGCAGGATTCGATGTTCGCCCACCGCAGCGCCCACAACCCCTGGGCGATGCTCATCCTCTCGGCCGCCGCCCTGGTGGCCAACGTGTGGGTGTTCGCCGCGCACGTGCGCACAATCGTCTCCAAGCGGCGCAACCCGCTCACGCAGGAGGTCCACGCCGACGAGGCCACCTACGCCTCGTGGGTCCGTGACCTCGCATCCGATGAGGACAAGGAGCTCATCGCCGCGCGCCTGGGCACGACGCCCGACAATGCGGGCTTCACGCCGGAGAGGGGGGACGCCAGCTTGGTCAGGTCGTAGCCGCGCTCAGCCTCATCGGCCCACGCCTGAATCTGCTCATCGCTGACGGGTTCTCCGTGAAGAAGACGATCACACATATGACACCTAGGAGGAAAACAAGACTACGAAACCACCGCACACGAGACCTCGCGCGACCAAGCCACACGGGCATCTAGGCCAACTGAACGACCAGACGCTGCCATTAAAGTGCGTCGATTAAATCGCGCACGAGCTGCGACGGCGTCGTACCGCGCTCCTGAGCCACCTCAGCAAGCTTGGCACGGCGAGAACGATCAAGACGGAGGGTGAACGGCTTAGCACCAACACCGATGCTAATCGGACGTCCGGCCACTGACGATCCGAGATGCTTCCCGTCGTAAGGAACACCGTTCTCGGCCTCGTTCCCCCAACGCTCCAGATCCTCATCGGTGAACGTCGCGCCGTCAGTTGACGCGTACGTTGCCATCATTACCTCCTTCAACCAACCTCTGCGAGCACCGCTCGCGTGACCAGCATCGCATGGAAAATGAGCCATCCATCGGGCTCATCCTCGACCGCAATATATTCCAAAAGTCGCCCCTTGCGGTCGAGGCCAACTCCGACCCACTGGATCGGATGCGTATCGCGCGCACGCGAACGCAACGTGCCCTCGAAGGCCGCGATAACATCATCATCCTCTACGTCACTATGGCGCCGATGGACGCGAGGATGAACCCGAACTCGCACGGGACCACCTCCACGGTTTCGTATGCACTCAAGTGTAGTACGAAATACCCCGAGAGGGAATAGCTCCGGCCACCACACCCCCTACGACAACCGCAACACACCTCTCAAGACGACCACCCTCCCCACCGCAACCGACCCGTTCGCTTCTTCTTTCTCCTCGTTCATTAACGAGGCCTGGGCTGGGGTGCGCACATACGTGCGGTTTCGGGAATGCGAATGGGAGGACGTGCGTGATGGTTGCGCAGCATTCTTAGTGTTTCGTGCTGGTTCTGCGCGTACCC
>ERZ1674245.283-NODE-283-length-17725-cov-7.748444_pt1 | contig 17725 bp, 21 predicted proteins | sample MGYA00581205_ERZ1674245 | MGnify/ENA primary metagenome ERZ1674245 (study PRJEB41354, sample SAMEA4873314) | human saliva metagenome | biome: human-associated habitat [ENVO:00009003]; feature: mouth environment [ENVO:08000002]; material: saliva material... | reverse complement strand
TACTATTTGCAAGTAGTACATTTTGTATTACCTTTGCAGTGGGTACTAAAAAGTACCACGAACAAAGATACAAATAAGTACCGCAACTATATGGACGAAAGACTACTTACACCCTACCAGCGAGAGCGGCTCGAGCGCGACCAGCGCATCTACGCCGACTACAAGAAGCTGATGAAAGGAAAGGACGTGCGAAAGGTCGGCGTGTACAGCTACCTCTGCGACAAGTACGGCCTCCACTCGAAGAATACTATCCACACGATCCGCCGCCGTATGGAGGCACTCGAAAACGAACAGAAGAAATGAAAACGAACGAACAGAAGAACAACAACAAGGGAACAGGCGCGAGAATAGCCGTAGAGGCTATCGTGGCGGTAATAGCACTGGCAGGCCTTGTGCTGCTGGCAGGCGAAGAAGCCCCCAACGCTGCCGTACCTATGACGCTCGGCGAATGGCTCGCCATCAAGGCCGCAGGCGCTATCCTCATCGGAGTAGCCGTACTGGCCTACCGCGCAGCACACCGCGCAGGCATCATCTACTAACCACCCACCCACGACAAAGCAATGGACAACGAAGCAATAGCCGAGCGCCTCGATCGCATCGAACGGCTCACGCTGATAAGCGCTAAGACGATCCTCGACGCCGACGAAGCGGCAACGTTTGCGAGCCTCAGCCTCGGGCGCATCTACCGCCTCACGAGCGAGAAGAAGATCCCCCACTACAAGCGAGGCAACCGCCTCTACTTCCGAAAGTCGGAGCTGGAGGAGTGGCTACTCGAGACGAAGGTCAAGACGAGCGACGAGATCGCCTCCGAGGCCGACAACTACACGGCACGACGCCGCACAAATCGCATACAAGCATCACGCATATAACCACCTAAACAAAGTAAAAAGTAATGGCACAGACAAGCACGCTTAAGCTCTTCAACGAGACCCTGAGCAATCCCCGCACGCAGACCTACCTCGAGAGCGTACTGGCGACGAAGAAGAACTCCTTCGTAAACAACATCTCCTCACTCGTAGCTAACAACGCCACCCTGCAGGCCTGCCAGCCCCTTAGCGTCATCTACGCAGGGATCAAGGCGACGGCCTTAGACCTCCCCCTCGATCCAAACCTCGGCTTCGCCTACGTCATCCCCTACGCCAACCGAAAGGCAGGGATCACCGAGGCGCAGTTTCAGATCGGGTACAAGGGCTTCATCCAGCTGGCTATACGAAGCGGACAGTTCCGCACGATCAACGTCACCGACGTAAAGGAGGGAGAGGTAAAGCACTTCGATCTACTGACGGGTGAGACGCGCTTCGAGGCACTCCCCGCACGTGAGAAGCTCCCCACCGTAGGATATGCAGCCTTCATTCGCCTCACTAACGGCTTCGAAAAAACGCTCTACATGACGAAGGAGGAGGTCGAGGCGCACGCCTACGAGTACTCACAGACGTACAAGGCCGACAAGGAGAAGGGCTGGACGTCGTCGCAGTGGAGTAAGAACTTCGACGCGATGGCTCGCAAGACCGTCCTCAAGCTCCTACTCTCACGCTTCGCGCCGCTCTCGGTCGAGATGCAGCAGGCTATCACCGCCGACCAAGCCGTGTTTAACAGCACCGACGGCGCACCCCGCTACGCCGACAATGACGCACGCATCGAGGACGTCGTCGCCGAGGAAGTGCCCGCAGGATCTCCGCAGGCCAAGGCTAACGAGGCGATGGCCAAGGCAAAGGCGGCAGCCGCAGCACCCGCGGAGGTCGTAGACACTGAAACGGGCGAACTCCTCCCCACCGACGGGCAGGGCGACGATACACTCCTCTAATCACCAACCAAACAACGACAAGCAATGGACGCAACAACGACAACAACGACGGTGGTACAGCCACTGACCGAGCAGAGCCTCGCCCTCAACGTATTAGATCTCACGTTCGGCACGCTCACGACGAACGCCCTGCAGCTGCACGACTACGTCGCCGCGACGCTCGAACGCTACACCCCCGAGAACTACTCCGAGGATAACGTCGACCAAGCGAAGGCCGACCGCGCTATCCTCAATAAGGCAGCGAAGGAGCTAAACGACCGCCGCATACAGATCGAGCGCGAATGGAATGCACCACTGGCCGAGTTTAAGGGCATCGTCGGCGACACGGTCAAGATGATCTCCGACGGCAGCGCGAAGATCGACGCCGTGGTCAAGGGCGTAGAAAGCAAGGCGAAGGCCGAGAAGCGCGCCGCTATCGAGGAGCTATGGGGGAGGAAGGGTATTACCCTCCTCCCGCTCTCGAAGCTGTGGGACGACAAGTGGCTCAACAAGACAAAGCGACTGCCCGCCGTCGAGAAGGAGATCGGCGAAAAGCTCCTCAAGATCGAGGCCGAGCTGGACACACTCGCAGCCGTCGATACAGAGGACGGCGAGGTACTACGTGCCTACTACCTCGACTGCCTCGATCTGCAGCGCACTCTCGCCTACTCGGCGTCGCTCAAGGCTAACCGCCAGCGCCTGCAGGAGGAGCAAGCAAGACGGCAGGCAGAAGCCGAGGCGCAGGCCACGCGTGAGGCGTATGTAGCTCCGACGGCCGAGCCTGCACCCACGACGTACGAAGCTCCCGAGGCGGTTATCCCCGAGGTACTCGAGCGCACTATGGTAGTGCGTGGCACACGCGAGCAGCTTATCGCCCTTGCGGAGTACATGAACGCCGAGGGGATATGGTTTAAGAAGGCATAAGACAAGCAATGAGTACAACGATCATACGACCAACCGACCGCGAGGAGTGGCTCAAGTACAGAGGCTCGGGCATCGGCTCGTCCGAGGTGGCGACTATCGTAGGGCTTAACCCCTTCGAGACGCCGTACCAGCTATGGCGTAGGAAGAAGGGCATCGACGCACCCGTGGAGGAGAACTTCGCGATGCGTGCAGGCCATATCCTCGAGCCTGCGGTGGCGAAGTTTTGGGAGGACGCGACGGGGCGCGAGGTAGACCTCTCCTCCGAGGGGGACTGGCTAATCGTCGACGACGCTAAGCCCTTCCTACGCGTATCACCCGACCGCCTCTTTTGGCTCGACGACGCACACACCGCAACGGGCATCCTCGAGTGTAAGACGACGCAGAAAACTATCGATCCCGACGACCTGCCGAAGCACTGGTTCTGCCAGGTGCAGTATCAGCTCGGCGTGGCTCGCATCAACCAAGGCAGTATCGGCTGGCTGACGCAGGGGCGCGAGTTTGGCTACCAAGATCTGCGTCTCGTCCCCGACTTCTTCGGCTGGCTCATCGAGGAGGTAGAGCGCTTTTGGCGCGACAACATTCTCGGAGGCGTCGAGCCTGCACAGACGAGCGTCAGAGACGTGCTGCTCAAGTACGACCGCCACACCGACGGGAAGGTAATAGAGGTCGACGAGGACGTCGTGCAGGCCTACAACGAGCTGAAGGATCTACGACGCGAGATTAGCGCACTCGAGGAGCGAAAGCTCCGCTGTGAGGACACTATCAAGCTCGCCTTCGCAGACGCCGAGGCTATTAGCTACGGCGGGCAGACGCTCGCACGTTTCAAAGCTCCGAAACCCTCGGCGAGGTTCGACGCAAAGGCCTTCCGCGCTGACCACCCCGACCTCGCCGACCAGTACACGCACGAGGTGCAGGGATCACGACGCCTCACGATCCTCTAACCTCACCACCGCGATATGATTAAGATCTCACACGGAGACGCCCGCTCCATCGTCCGCCTCCTCGACGACCTTACGTCGGGGGTGGCGTGGACGGACAACCGCCATATAAACGCGCGCCGAACGGCTCGCCTACTCGCCCAGCGACTGCGGCGAAAATGCGAGGAGGACGACGCTAAAAGTGATTGAATTTTAATCACTATCTTTACCCGTTGTTTGGCTATTGATGCTTAGAGTATTGTGAAGTGGATAGAGCCTCGGACGGGACAAACGGGCAGCCATAAGCCCGCCAACCATCCGAGGATCTTCACATTTACAGCACCTCGGCACAACAGCGACAGACAACGACCACGAACAGATAGCAAACGACACAGCACAATGGCACGACCAACAAGACAGACGGTGGACTTCTTCCTTCACTACTGCAAGGGCGGGAAAACGCTCTACATACTCGAAGGAAAATACGGGAACGACGGGTACGCCTTTTGGTTTAAGCTCCTCGAACTTCTCGGAGAGAGTGAAGGGCACTTTTACTCCTGCAAAAACTCGGTTGAGTGGGAGTTTCTGTTAGCAAAAACTCGCACGAGCGGGGAAATTGCAAGCAGTATCATCGACACACTAATAGATCTCGGCAAAGTGGACGCCGAATTATGGCGCGAGGGGCGAATTATCTGGATAGAGAACTTCGTGAAGTACCTCTCGGAGGTTTACAAGCGTCGCAAAACTGACATACCACAGAAGCCTACACTTGAGACAGAAACCGAATTAATGCATGCAGAAACCACCATTACTGACGACAGAAACGCAGCTAATCGGGATTTCAGCAAACAGAAACACGACAGAGTAGAGAAGAGAAGAGTAGAGAAGAGTAGAGAAGAGAGAACTCTCCACGCACATGCGTGCGAGGAGGTCGTGGCGTCTTGGAATGAGATCCTGGGGGATCGCCTGCAGGTCGTGAAGAAGCTCACCGACGAGCGACGCAAGAAGATCAGACTACGCCTCGGCGAACTATCCAAAGACGCGGACGAGGCGGTGCGACAGATGCGCTCTCTCTTCGAGCGCGTCGGGCAGTCCTCCTTCCTCCTCGGCGCTAACTCCTCGGGCTGGGTGGCCTCCTTCGACTGGCTTCTCGGCTCATCGGCTAACGTCGTAAAGGTGCTCGAGGGCAACTACGACAACAACCGCTCGGCGAAGGCCGCCCACACGACAACAACCACGGCGCAGGGTGTGACACTCGGCGTCGATGAGCGGATCGATCCGACGACGGGGCGACGCACCTACGGCTCGGGCTTGGCTACGATACCCACCGACGCACCCGCTCGCCCTTCGGCGCGCCATCAGTGGGACGCCTCCTCGAAGGCGTGGATATTGATATAACCTAACGGCGGAGATCAACGATGAAGCAACAAATACCCGTTTTTGCCTACACAATCGCCGCGTGTCGGCTTCAATCCATCGGAGCGGACGCTTATACCACCAACGGAAAAATCGACGCTTAGAGAGCGATTATGGAAATCAAGCATAAAGACTTCGCAGAGTTCGGGATCGAGATCCCCTACGGCCGTCGGTCGGGAAAGATCAAGACGATCTGCCCCCAGTGCCACGACCTGCGAAGCAACAAACGAGATAAGAGCCTCTCCGTAGACCTCGACAAGGGCGTATGGCACTGCCACTACTGCAACTGGTCGGGAACGACCGAGGTGCGCGTCAAGGACGACTGGACGCAAAAAAGTATGACAAGAAAAGACGACTGGCAGCAACGCTCCACGATCCGAAAGCAGAAGAAGGTGTACAAACTCCCCACGGCGCAGGCCGCCGAGGAGCAGCGTCACCAAGTCGGAACAAAGGCGCTCGCGTGGTTTGCCTCCCGCGGCATCAGCGAGCAGACACTCCGAGCGCTCAACGTGACCGAGGGGCTGGAATGGATGCCTCAGACGAACAAGCCCGAAAACACGGTGCAGTTCAACTACTACCGCGGCGAGGAGCTGGTCAACGTCAAGTACCGCACGGGAAGAAAGGAGTTTAAGCTCGTATCGGGCGCTGAGCTACTGCCCTACAACATCAACGCCATAGGAGGGACGCCCGAGTGCATCATCACCGAGGGCGAAATGGACGCGCTTAGCTTCGTCGAGTGTGGACGCACCGACGTAGTGAGCGTCCCCAACGGCGCGAACGCCAACCTCGACTACCTCGACGACTACCTCGAGCAGTACTTCGACGATAAGGAGGTGATCTATATAGCCGTCGATACCGATACGAAGGGCGTCGTCCTGCGCGACGAACTGATGCGACGCTTCGGCGTCGAACGCTGCCGCGTGGTCGAGTATGGCGAAGGGTGCAAGGACGCTAACGAGCATCTGATCAAATACGGCAAGGCGTCGCTCCTGCAGTGCCTCGCCGACGCACCAGAGACGGCCATAGACGGGGTATTCACCGTTACCGACTTCGAGGGCTCACTCGACGCGCTCTACGAACACGGCTGGCAGCAAGGGCAGACCATCGGACACCCGAACTTCGACGCCCTCTGCTCCTTCGAGACGAAGCGCCTCTGCATCGTGACGGGCATCCCTGGATCGGGCAAGTCGGAGTTCATCGACGAGATAGCCGAACGCCTAAACGTCCGCTACGGCTGGAAGTTCGCATACTTCTCCCCCGAGAACGCGCCCCTCGCCTACCACGCCTCCAAACTCATCGAAAAGTACACGGGCAAACGCTTCTCTAAATCGAGCCTCTCGGGCGTTGAGTACAAGCGCGTTAAGGAGCATATCGAGAATAACTTCTTCTTCATATCCCCGACCGACAGCTTCAAAGTCGACAACATCCTCGAGAAGGCTAAATCACTCGTACGACGAAAGGGCATAAAAGCCCTCGTAATCGACCCATACAACCGCCTCGAGAGCGAGCAGGGGACACGCAGCGAGACGCAGTACATCTCCGAGCTGCTCGACAAGCTCACAAACTTTGCGCAGCGTAACGACCTCCTCGTGATCCTCATGGCGCACCCAACGAAGCAGCCACGCAACAAGGACGGCATAATCGAAGCACCCACCCTCTACGACATCAGCGGCTCGGCGAACTTCTTCAATAAGGCCGACTTCGGGATCGTCGTGCACCGCAATAGGATCGCTAACAACGTCGAGGTACACGTCCAAAAAGTCAAGTTCAGACACCTCGGGACGTGCGGTACGGCATACTTCCACTACAACCTCAACAACGGCCGCTACGTCCCCTACGTGCAGGACGTCCTCCCCGAGTGGGACAACACCTCGCACCTCGACATCATCGACAAGCGAAACGCCGACGAGGCAAAGGCCTCAACGGTTATCCCCTTCGATCCAACCGATGACGAGGACGACGATCCCCTCCTCCGCACCACGGGACTATCCGACTGGGAGACCGACGGCGACCGCCCGCCCCTTCCCTTCTAACTCGCTAATACAGAACGGGTACAGATAGAACATAACTACTAATCACTAATAATCAGCCAATTATGAGCGAAATTACACCTACCAACAGCACGCCCCTTAACATTTCGGGCGTCGTCCTTAACATCCTTCCACTGCAGTCGGGGACGTCGAAGGCAGGCAACCAGTGGCAAAAGCAGGACTTCATCCTCGAGACGGGAGGGCAGTACCCCCGCAAGGTCTGTATCTGCCTCTTCGGCGACAACGTCGATAAGTTCCCCCTGCAGGTCGGGCAGTCGGTGACGGCGTCCGTGGACATCGAGAGCCGCGAATTTAACACCCGATGGTACACCGACGTCCGCGCGTGGAACGTCGTCTACAACGACCAACAGCAGGGCGCACCAGCGCCAGCACCAGCACCAGCAGCCACCGCACCGACGGCACAGCCCGCACCCACCGCGCCGAAGACACAGGCCAAGGGCGCAGCGTCACAAGCCCCAGCAGGCGCGCCAGCAGCGGCCGACGATCTCCCCTTCTAACGACGACGGCAGACGATGAAGGACGCGAAGAAAGCAAAGGCGGAGAAGCCCGAGAAGAAGCCCAACCCCCTCTATCGACCTTCGGCGCGACGGAAGGAGCGAGTAGCCGACGAGGTGATACGCTGGATCGTAGATAACGCCCTCGACGAGGACTGCAATACGACGATAGAGTGCCTTTGCGTCGAGGCGGTGCGTCACTTCTCGCTAACGTACACGGCGAAGAGCCTGCAAGCCTACCTCCGCACCGCGCCGTACTACCGCGAGAATATGGCACAGATCCGCGCTAATCAGCTCGAACTACGGCGCGAGCGCTCGACGCAGTTCCACAACTCCGACGCTATAATCTTTTGGCCGACGTGGAAGCTCGTAGAGCGCGGCTATCTCGTCAAGGGCTGACCGCCACCACGCCACACAAAGCACCCTCCCCGCCGACGACGTGGGGAGGGGCTACTAACCACCACACCACAACAGATAACGAAATGAATACACTCGATACACAGATAGGCGGTACGCACTACACAGATCTACCGCACCAGCCACTCGATCTCATTGCAGGCCTTGACCTCGACTTCTTCCAAGGGAACGTCGTTAAGTACCTAACGCGCTACAAGTTCAAGGGCGCGCCAGTGGCAGACCTCAAGAAGGCCGCCGACTACTGCCGTAAGGCACACGCCTTCCTCTATTACCGACAACTCACCGACGACTACCGCACACGCGCCACCTACGGCGTCGAGGCACACTGCGAGGCTAACGGCCTACCCGACAAGGTCGCCGAGGCTATGCTGAAAGCCATCCTCTACCAGTGGCGCGAGGCAGCGAAGCTGATCGACGACCTCGTAGCCGACAGCACGCTCGAGAGTATCGAGGAGGAGCGCAGGTGCAACAGCGTCGGCGTCGGAGACTTCTACACAGCGGCCGACGGAGACCTCGCCCTCGGCGCACCGTGGTGCATCGGAGGGCAGTACCGCATCCACGACGAGGGAGGGCAGTACGCCGTCCTGCACGTCGAGGATGGAAGCAAGACACTCAAGGGGCGCTACCCAACGATCGACGAGGCCAAGGAGGGCGTGATCTACCACCGCGAGGCACGCCTCGAGACCCTCGTCAGCTTCCTCACCTCCGAACTTGAGCGCTCGCGAACGAGCCACCCTATCAAATAGCACCGCCCGAAATGGCAAAGACCAAAACCAAAGCGAAGGCCTCCGACATCGCCACGAGTGACCTATTCACGGCGCTCTGTCGGAGCGACCTGCGCGTCGCCTGCGTCCGTGAGCTGAAATTTCACCCCGTGCGTCGCTGGCGCTTCGACTACGCCATACCCGAGCATAAGGTGGCTATCGAGGTAGAGGGTGGCGTGTGGACGCAGGGACGACACACGCGCCCCCGTGGCTTCCTCGGCGACATGGAGAAGTACAATACCGCCACCGCCCTCGGCTGGCGCATACTCCGCGTGACGCCCGACACGCTCACCACGGGCGCGACGCTCGACCTTGTCCGTCGCACTATCGAGAGCGCGCACCCTTTTTCGCGCCCCAATAGTGATTAAAAAACAATCACTTTAGAGTAAATTTGCAGTATGGCAGATACACAACAACAGACACCGACGCCCGAGATCGTCAAGCTCTCGCAGGTGCAAGCAAATAGCGCCAATCCTCGCTCTATCTCTGGCGCGCAGTTCCAGCGCCTCGTCGATAGCCTGCTCGTCCTCCCTAAGATGCTCGAGCTTCGTCCTATCGTCGTCGACGCTACGATGACCGCACTGGGCGGCAATATGCGCTATCGTGCGCTCTGCGCCATCGCCGATATGAGCTACGACGCTATCGGCAATCGCCTCGCACAGCTCCCCGACCTCCTCAAGAAGTCGAAGCCCGAGCAAGAGGCGCTCCTTAATCGCTGGCTCACGTGGCGCGACGCCCCTACGGCCGTCATCCTACGAGCCGACAAGCTCACCGACGCCGAGGCGCGCGAGTTCGTCATCAAGGACAACGTCGGCTTCGGAGAATGGGACTACGACGCCCTCGCCAACGAGTGGGACGAGGCGGAGTTAAAGGACTGGGGGCTGGACGTGTGGCAGCCCGACGCCGAGGGCTTAGACGAAGGCGACGAGGACGCCGACGACGACACGAGCGACAACGACGCACCCGCGCCCTCGCTCGTCGACCGCTTTATCGTTCCTCCGTTCTCTATCCTCGACACCCGAAAAGGCTACTGGCAGAAGCGCAAGAAGGTGTGGCGCGAGCTTATAGGCAACACTGGGGAGACGCGCGGAGATATGCATATCGCTCAGATCGAGATGAAATACCCGAACATATACTACAACTCGAAGGAGAAGCGAAAGGAGCTGGGCATAACCTTCCGCGAGTACCTCGATAAGTACGTCTCGGAGGAGGAGAAGCGCGAGGATAGCAAGGTATTGACCTCGGGCGTCTCGCTCTTCGATCCCGTCCTCGCCGAGGTGTTGTGTAAGTGGTTCACTCCCTCCGAGGGGAGTAGGATCTTCGACCCCTTCGCGGGTGACACGCAGAAGGGGCTCGTATTCGCTACGTGCGGGCATACGTTCCGAGGCGTAGAACTACGGCAGGAGCAGGTGGACGTAAACGAACGAGTGATCGCTGGGCGAGGCCTCGATATAGCCTACATCTGCGACGACGGGCGTAACGTCGCGAAGCACGTCGAGGCGGATAGCCAAGACCTGCTATTCTCCTGCCCACCCTACTACGACGTCGAGGTGTATAGCGACCTGCCGAACGACGCCAGCAACCAAGGCACGTACGAGGAGTTCATTCAGATCCTCCGCGACGCCTTCCACAGCGCTATCGGTTGCCTCAAAAACGACCGCTTCGCCGTGGTTGTCGTGGGTGACGTCCGAGATAAGCGCACGGGCTGTTACTACGACTTCGTCGGCGACGTGAAGCGCATATTCAAAGAAGCGGGTATGCCTCTCTATAACGAGGTAGTACTTATCGAGAGTGGTGCGAGTACGGCGCTCCGTGTGACTAAATGCATGAAGACGCGAAAGATGGTCAAGTGCCATCAGAACGTACTCGTCTTCTACAAGGGTGATCCGCGAAAGATAAAGAGCCACTTCCCATCGATCGAGTACACGAGCGAGGAGGAGGCCGATATGGAGGCTACGCTCGAGGCGGACACTAACGACTAACCAAAACGACAAAACAGACTATGGGAAAAGCTCAACAAGCGGGCAATGATAAGGCAAAGCGCAAGCGCGAGGGTCGGCTGGTGATAGTAGCCGAGCTATACAAGAAGGGCTACTCGTGCCGACAGATCAGCGAGGAGGTGATGAAGCGCCTCGACCTCGCGAGCTACTCGACGAGCGTCGTGCATCGCGACATTCAGGTGTTGCTAAAGGAGTGGCGCTCGGGGAGGCTCGAGGATATGGACGACGCTATACAGCTCGAGCTTGAGCGTATCGACGACACGGTGCGCGAGTTGTGGGGGCAGTGGGAGCGCTCGAAGGAGGCGCAGATCGAGGTGTACAAGAGCAAGCGCGGGAGACCATCGGGCGGTGGCACTAACGGCTCGGGCGGTGGCCTGCAGACCGTCGAAGCGACCGAAACGGAGAAGACGAAGGCAGGCCTCGGCGACGTATCGTATATCGCCGAGATACGCAAGCAACTGATGGAGCGCCGTAAGCTCCTCGGCCTCTATGCACCCGAGAAGAAGGACATCAGCGGGGGCGTTTCGTTCGCCTCGTTCCTCATCGAGAGCGGGCAGATCGACCTCGACGCACCCACGGACGACGACAACGACGAATAGCGTAGGCAATGGCAAAGAAGACACGAACGACGAACAAGGAGGGGCGACTGCGACAGCAGGGCGTCGACCTCGTCGCGTCGTGGCGTGCCGACTGGTGCAAGTTCGCAAAGGAGGCGCTCGGCGTAAATCTCGACGAGGAACAGCAGGCGATCCTTCGATCTGTACAGCACAATCCCCGTACGTCGGTCGCGTCGGGTACGGCGCGCGGTAAGGACTTCGTCGCCGCCTGCGCTGCCGTGTGCTTCCTCTACCTCACGCCACGATGGAACGCCGAGGGGGAGATGATCGAGAACACGAAGGTAGCGCTCACCGCGCCGACCGATAGACAGGTAAAGAACATTATGATGCCCGAAGTGGCGCGCCTCTTCAACCGCGCGCGCCGTCGTGGCGTCGATCTCCCAGGACGTCTCAACGCCTACGACATTAGAACGAGTAACGACGAGTGGTTTCTTACGGGCTTCAAGGCCGACGAGCATAACCACGAGGCTTGGTCGGGCTTCCACGCCGTCCACACTATGTTTATCATCACCGAGGCGTCGGGTATCGGGGAGGACACGTTCGCCGCTATCGAGGGTAACCTGCAGGGAGACTCCCGCATCCTCCTCGTGTTTAACCCCAATACGACCACGGGCTACGCCGCACGAAGCCACAAGGGCGACCGCTGGGCGAAGTTCCGCCTCAACAGCCTAACCGCCCCGAACGTGCGCGAGAAACGCGTCGTGATCCCTGGGCAGGTAGACTACGCGTGGGTGGTCGATAAGCTCCGCGAGTGGTGTACGCCTATCGACGAGCGCGACCGAGCCGAGGAGCAGGACGACTTCGAGTTCGAGGGGCAGTGGTATCGCCCCGAGGATCTATTCAGAAAGAAGGTACTCGGGTGCTTCCCCAAGGTCGGCGACGACGTCCTCATCCCCCAGCAATGGATAGACTTAGCCGTCGAGCGCTGGCGACGGGCAGGCGGGCAAGAGCCACCCGCGTACGAGCAGCGCATCCTCGGCGTCGACGTCGCGGGTATGGGGCGAGATAGTAGTTGCTTCTGCGAACGAAAAGGGAGCTACGTCTTCCCACTCGACTGCCGTAACTCGGGCGGACGTGCCGACCATATGGCCGTCGCTGGCGAGGTACACGCACGCCGACGCCGCGAGCCTAACCTCATCGTGAGCATCGATACGATCGGCGAGGGCGCGGGCGTGTATAGCCGTCTCGAGGAGCTTGGCGGAGATAGCCGTCTACTGATCAGCTGTAAGTACAGCGCAGGCGCTAAGATCCGCGACCGCGACCTCACGGATATGACGGGGCAGTATCGCTTCGCCAACCTCCGCGCCTACCTCTTTTGGGCGGTGCGCGACTGGCTCGACCCGAAGAACGACACGGGCGCGATGCTGCCGCCCGACGAGCATCTGGCCGAGGAGATGTCCGAGGTGCGCTGGTCGTTCCGCTCCGACGGGCGCGTCCTCATCGAGAAGAAGGACGAGATAAAGAAGCGCCTCGGACGCTCCCCCGACCGCTTCGACGCCCTCGCTAATACGTTCTATCCGACGCACGGCGTCACGGGTGGCCGTATCGACCTCGCACGACTAAGCGCGCTCGTATAGCGTGCTACCTACATAACGACACTAACGACTAACCAAAACAAAGAGAGAAGATGTCACATATCAACGACCTCCTCAACGACGCCACGGTCTCCGTCGAGGACAAGCTCACGGCACTAAAACAGAAGGCCGTCGAGGTGCCAGCGTGGGCGGGCAAGAAAAACCTCGAGGGGCAGTACGACCCGAAGTACCACCCAGTGATGGACAAGACGCAGTACCCCGACGTCGTCAGCAAGGAGGGTATCGAGAAGGTTACGCGCGTGGCGCTCGACCTCCAGCGCCTCGCAGTTAAGCGTATGACGGAGCTATGCGTAGGCATCCCCGTCAAGCGTATCTACAAGCCCGCCGACGATAGGCAGAAGGAGGTAGCGCAGTTCCTCGAGGCGATCCTCCTGCGCAACCGCGTCGATACGCTCAATATAGAGCGCCTTAATATGCTCTTCGCAGGGTGCGAGGTGCTTACGCTTTGGTACGCCACAGAAGCACCTAACAACGTCTACGGCTTCGATAGCCGCCTCAAGTTCCGCTGCCGTAACTTCTCCCCGATGCTCGGCGATGCGCTGTACCCGCTCTTCGACGAGTACGGCGACCTCGTGGCGCTCTCGGTGGGCTACGCCCGTAAGGTCGGCAAGGCGAAGATTAACTACTTCGATACCTACACCGACAGCCTGCACGTGCGATACAGCGACGGCGGGGAGGGCAAATGGGCGGAGGTAGAGCGCGAGGTTACCACCCTCGGCAAGATCCCCGCCGTGTATATGTACCGCCCTACCCCCATTTGGGAGAATACCTCGGAGACGGTCTACGAGATCGAAATGGCGCTATCACGCAACGGCAACTACCTCCGCAAGAACTCCAAGCCGTTGTTTATCGTGATGGCCGACGAGGTGATCTCCTACGGCGACGAGCAAAGCCAAGATAAGGAGTTCCGCTCGGTGATGCAGTACCCAGCGGGAGCGCGCGCCGAGTACGTGACGTGGGAGCAGGCCGTCGACAACCTCAAGTTCTTCGTAGACAACCTCCGCTCGCTCTTCTTTACGCAGCTCCAGCTCCCCGACTGGTCGTACGAGAAGATGAGCCAGCAGGCGCTCTCGGGTGAAAGTCGCAAGCAGTTGTTCATCGACGCACAGATGAAGGTAACGGACGAGAGCGGCCGCCTCCTCGAGTTCTTCGACCGCGAGCTGAACGTCGTGAAGGCGTTCCTCAAAAGCGCCCTGCCGACGTACGCCGACGCTATCGACGCGCTCATCGTCGAGACGAAGATAACGCCCTTCTCTATCGGTGACCAGCAGGAGCAGGTCAATCTACTCATCACGGCGTGCGGTGGCCTGCCCATTATGTCGCAGCGTGAGGCTATCGAGGCGCTCGGTCACTCCGAGGACGTCGATCAGACGCTCCGCGAGATCGCCGAGCAGTCGCAGGGGGACGTGTTTAACCCCTTAGAGGGCGCTATCGGTGGCGAAGCGGAGTAACACCCCAGCCACGAGGAGAAAGGCCGTCACAGACGACGGGAACGGCGTACGCGGGCAGTGCCGAGACTGCGCACTCATCCACGATCTCGCCTACCCGTCGGCCGTAGACGGACGCCCTACCCTCGGGCGATGTAAGTACAACAAGCACGGCGGGCGCTTCCTCGACCTCCTCTCGAGGGAGGCCTGCCCACACTTCGAGCAACGCAAGGACTAACGACAGACAATGGCAAAGAAGCTCATCGCACCGCGCCGACGCCGACGCACGGCAGGCCTCGACTACGAAGCCCTGCACCGCCTTCACCTCGAGGCCTACTCGCGTATGATCTCGGGGGCGTACGATAAAGCCATATACGAGGCGGTGGCGGTAGCCGTCACCATCCACGGCGTCAAGCCTCCCGAGGGGGAAATATTCACGTTCGACAAGAACCCCGCTGCGAAGAAGCGCATCGAGGGCGTTATGGCAGGACTTCGGAAGCGTATGCAGGGGATCATCGAGCAGGGCGTGCGCGCAGAGTGGACGCTCGCGAACAACAAGACCGACGCCCTCGTTAAGCGCGTCTACGGCAAGAGCTTCGAGACGATGCCCGAGGAGCGAAAGCGCCTACTCCTAAGCAACAACGAGGACGCCCGCGAGGCCTTCGTCAAGCGCAAGGAGCAGGGGCTGGGGCTTAGTGATAAGGTATGGCGCTATACCGACCAGTTTAAGAGCGAGATCGAGCTGGGTCTGGACGTTGGCATACGTGCGGGCAAGTCCGCCGACGAACTCTCCCGCTCCCTGCGTGGCTTCCTTCGCGAGCCTAACAAGCTATTCCGACGCGTGCGCGACGAACACGGCCAGCTCCAACTATCGGCGCGTGCGAAGGCCTACCACCCTGGGCAGGGCGTGTATCGAAGCAGTTACAAGAACGCCCTCCGCCTCGCTGCCACGGAGACTAACATAGCCTACCGCACAGCCGACCACGAACGACAGCAGGCACTGGACTTCGTCGTCGGTATCGAGGTGCATCTATCGGGCAACCACACCCTCAACGGCAAGCCCTTCAAGTGTATGTGCGACGACCTCGTAGGCAAGTACCCGAAGGACTTTAAGTTTACGGGCTGGCATCCAAACTGCCGATGCTACACAACGCCCATACTCAAGACACCCGAGGAAATGGCCGCCGACACGCAGCGCATCCTCCGAGGCGAGCCGACCGACGGGCGGAGCGTTAACGCCGTGGGCGACGTCCCCGAGGGCTTCAAGACGTGGCTATCGGAGAACAAGGGACGTATCGACGGCGGGGCATCGCTCCCCTACTTCATCCGAGACAACAAGGACTACACAACGTAACGACCACCACGAGCAAACGACGAGGAGCGAGCGCTGCACACTGCAACGTCCGCCCCTCGGCTTATGTAGTAGTATCGTGGCTATGCCTTCGCTCGCTGCGTCTTGCGATAGATCGACACACGACGCACGGCGCACCGACGCCCCTCGTACTTATTGCCGTCGGTTAGCTTAATGCGGTAGAACGTCTGCACCGAGCAGCCTACCTCCGACGGCGTGAAGTGGTCGAAGATCGCAGCCAGCGAGGAGAAGTAGTGCGAGCGCTCCTTGTGTCCCTCGGGGACTTCGTGAAAGCGCACCTCATAGGCGTAGATAGTATCGTTCTTGATCATAATTCGTCGTCTATCTTATTGTCATTGCTTTTGCCCCTCTGTTGTTATTGTTAGCCCTAATTTGCTCATAGCCTCCGTGGCTATGTATTGGGTCATGTAGGCGTAGATCTCTTCGCTCTCGTCGGTAAGGGTCACTCCAATGTCCTGCAGCATCTTTATCGCCACGTGCGAGGCTTCGTGTATGAGTATCGTCGCCGTCGTTTCTTGGGAGAATACATCTCTGATCCAGATAACAGCATCCCCTGAGTTCAGCATGAACGCCTCCCCGTTAACCGAGCTTCTCGGTGCATTCTCCTTCAGCTCGTTGAGCTCTTCCCTATCTAAGTGCGGGTTTAGGTGGCCTATGAACGTGGTGTAGTCTGAGACCATCACCAGCACCTCACGGCGGAAGAGGTCTATTCTTACTGTGTGTAGCTTGTCGTTGTTCATCTTTCAGTCGCTTACTTATTCGTTACTCTGTTGCTCCCCCCCCCCCGTTCGTCGTCTATCATTATGTGGTAAGCGTCGCGCGTGAGATCTACGTCGTAGAGTGCGTCGTGGAGCTTGTCCTCCGAGACCGATACGCCGAGCTGCGAGGCCACGGTCGAGAGTTTGAAGTTCGGCATCGTCGGGCGCTCGGCGAGCAGGTACTGCGACGCCAGCACCATCACGTCGACGGAGTTAGACCAAAACCACGACCCGAAGTAGCTGTCCCCGTTTTGCAGGAAGAAGCCACGAAGGAACTGGTTGTCAAAGGAGGCGTTATTGTAGCCGACGAGAAAGAACTTGTCGGTCTTGTTGTACTTATTGACGTAGCGCGAAAGCAGGGCTACCAGCTTGCAATAAACGTCCTCCATCGGAGGGTAGGCGTCTATCTCCTCGCGGGTGACGCCACCGACGGCGAGCGCCTCGTCGAGTATCTCGGCCTTCGGGTTTGGCCGCACCTTGAAGTCGAAGCGCTCCTGCTCGACGCCGTCGATCTCTACGATGCCGCTAATCTGATGTATGCCGTGACGTGCGGGATTAGTCCCCGTCGTCTCGAGGTCGAAAAATAATAGCTTCATATCGGTAGTGTTTGTTAGTCGTTAATGCCGAGCAGTCGGCAGGCCATAGATAGTCGGCGTTCCTCAGCTTTTCCCTTGAGTACCTCGAGTGGGATGATATAGCCTGTGGATCTGGCAAGTTCGTAGCTCCCAAACTCCCACCTACCGTGTGCGCTAACGTCGACGCTACAGGAGCTATTCGCCTTGTTTACGTCTATCTGGAAGTCGATGCGGAGTGCGTCGTACGCATCTTCGTCTCCATCTTCACCATCTATCAGCGTCACTCTTGAGTGTAAGCCGTAGACAGGCCTGCCATCGTCTTCCTTCCACTCCAGCGGGCATTTAGCCAGCTGGGCTTTTACTTCTTCGCGTGTCATTGCTCCTCGAGGTTAAAGTGTGATAGTATCTTGTTCTTTCTGTGCTCCTCGGCCGCTTGCTTAGCCTCCGACAAAGTGTTGTACTCCACGTTGTCGAACGTTGTAATCCACTTCTGGTACACCTCTCTGATGAGTACGTCCCCGTCTACGAATTGGTCGGCTTTGTAGATCGCTCTAAGGCTACCCGTCAGCTTTCGCCATTCGAGCGGGCGGAGGGCTTTTAGTAGTTCTTCTCGTG
>ERZ1674245.251-NODE-251-length-18738-cov-18.143553_pt1 | contig 18738 bp, 20 predicted proteins | sample MGYA00581205_ERZ1674245 | MGnify/ENA primary metagenome ERZ1674245 (study PRJEB41354, sample SAMEA4873314) | human saliva metagenome | biome: human-associated habitat [ENVO:00009003]; feature: mouth environment [ENVO:08000002]; material: saliva material... | reverse complement strand
TTGGCTGTAACGTTCTGTGAATTCGGTTGACTTAATGTCTCTGTGAAGCTTTGTGAAATCTGTTCTTCTGTGTTTTTCTGTGAGAAAAAGAACAATTTTGAGAATCGCTGGGGAGGTTTTTCTCTCACAGAAGATATTCCTTTCTCTCATGGTGGATATTTTTTTCTCTCACAGAGCGCACAGAGTTCACTGAGCCTTTTGGCGCACATTTCGAGCTCACAGAAGGCCTTCGGCATACAGAGAACACAGAGGCCTTTCAACTAACATTGGCTGTAACGTTCTGTGAATTCGGTTGACTTAATGTCTCTGTGAAGCTTTGTGTAATCTGTTCTTCAGTGTAAATCTGTGAGAAAAATAACTTACTCTCTGTGAGAAAAGAATGCACTTCTTGAGAAATAGAATACATTTCTGTGAGAAAAAGAATGCTGATTGTGTCTTTAGAAATTGTCAGGATATTTCGCTAATCATTCTCCTCTCTTTTAGAGGAAAGGCCCAACTTGAAGCAAGAAGACGCCCTTCACCATTCGAGAACATGCCCTTCAAGGGTCAAGAAGAGGCCCTTCTTGGTGCTTGAAGAGGCCCTTCTTTGGTCTATCTCATAACATCTTGATTTACTGATGGTTATTATGACCTGCCTCAGCTCTCATATTCATCTTCCAAGAACGAATATAATAAGAACTTATGTAAAGACTTTTCATAACCAATAAGAGCTAATATCTCTATCCTTACCTTTATGGTCTGTGAAGTAGAGAGTACGAAAAAAGCTGCATCAAAATAGGGTTCAACCTAATTTGATACAGCTTATTCAAGTAAACTATAGTAAGTACTGCGTTACACTACTTACAATGTTGCCTTCGTGTTATTTCTCAGCAACAGGGCGAACAGAGAAGCCGTAGGTGCGAGTGTTGCGGTAAAGTGGATGAACAGAGTTGACATCGAAGCCCATAACACAGCCATTGTGATCGGTATTAGGAGTCGCTGTCCAGTAATCACCAAACTCTCCATAATGACTCAATGTGCCGCCAGCCGTAGCTTCTCTAAATCCAGCAGCAGGGAAGAAGATAGTTTCTGTCTTCTTGCTATTGGTCCAGAAGTTATGACCGAAGTTATTTTTATAGGTCTGTGTATTACCTGTACCATCCACATTCTTGGTTCCTCCATTCAAACCAGTCTGTGTAAAGCCTGTGAAAGCATCATTAGCTGGTACGCTAAAACCAACAGGGCATGGGTCGTAAATAGTCTTGACAACGGTCTGGTTGTTTGCTGTATTTTCTGCATATGCATCCTTATTATTCATTGACCACAAGTTGTAAGAGGTATAATATTTGGCAAAGGCTGTATTTGCATTCAGTGATCCGTCACCATTATATCCTGCTGTATAATAGTTTTGTGGGTTCTGGAGGATAGTCTGTATGTACATATCGCTTCCCGCATTCCAGTTAATTGTACCTTCAGCAGGCTGCCCACTCTTACCAGGGAAAGCGTCCTTACGACCCCACTGATACTGGGTTGTATATCCTGTCCTTGATGATGTACCAGGCAGCTGAGTAATAGTTATTACTGCCTCTTTCTTCTTACCTATAGTCTGCTTTACCTTTACTTTTATGGTACGTGGACTTTGGTAAGGGGTTCCTTGCCAAGCTGTTGGCTTCCAACCTAAAGCCTCATTAGTAAAGTCATAAGTGCTTCCTTGTTTGTTGGTAACAGCTATCTTATCAAGTGCATTCTTCGGTGCAAACCACAGATGCCAAGACCACAGGGTTTGATAATGTGTCTCAGTAACGGTAACCCATACTTTTTTACGTCCTTGTTGTTGTTGTACTTGCTTTTGTGTCTGGTAAGTTCTTCTAACAGCTATAACCGCATTACCACTCTTGATATTTTCTTTTGTCACCTCAAACTTTATATAGAGGTTGCCATCAGAAGCACGTTCGAGTCCATTACCATCAACTTTAATAAGATTACTCTCGTCAGACCATAGGACCCAAGCCTTATCAATTGTTTTATTCGCACCATTATTTGTCTTTTCAATCCATGGGTTAGTAATAGGATTACCTTCTTGATCTCTTAGCTCTGCAAGGGTATTACTATTACCTTGAACAGTCATCTTGTATGCACTACTGTTAGTAGCACCATCCTTAATGGCGTTACCATACACCAACGGAATCTTATAATATCCTGGAGCAGATATGACATAGCAGTTAGCAGTGTTCTCTACTGCTTCTCCACCAGTCTTGTTTGAGAGGTTATAAGGTTTTTCTTTTGTTCCCAATGGACCAGCATTCTTCAGCTCGTTATTGCGTGCAGCAAGCAAGTCGATAGGCTGAGCAGGGATGAGGGTAGCAGTACCTTGCTCTGGTACATCGCCTCCATTGCTACGTTCCTTACTAAGACTACGTAGCCATGCAGGCTTATTAGTAGTCCATGTATTACCGTTATCTTCGCTGTATCCTACAACCTCCCATGGAATAGGTTCGTTCTGGCTACCATTTGCGTGGCGGTAGCTCTGTATGGTGAAGGCATCAGTCTGTGTGTCAGAGAAGCCAGCAGCAGAAGGACCATCAGCGGTAAGTACATATTCCCAATTGGAGTTTTTGTCGCTCAACTTGTATGTGCGTGTTGTACCTGCAGCCCATGAACCTTTGAGAGTGACATGAATAGTTGTGTTATCAGTAAAATAGATATCAGCAGTCACGTTGTTACCATCAAGTTTCTGTGGTATCATATAGAATGTGTAACCATCATTTAGCTTTGTGAGGTCACGCTCATCAGCATTCTTATATGTCGTTTGATTTCTGATAATACTATTAGGGTTCTCATTAGTCTTATAGTTTAGTCCGTCAAGCGTTACCGTATGGCGCTCGTTAGGGAACGCTGTATTGTCCCATCCAGCACTGTTGTCTCCTGGCTCATAAGGGAGCTTGTACTTACTCTTCGTCAGTACATTGTTAATAGAAATCTTCTTAATCGTCTTATTGAACGAAAGGTCTTGACCAACAGCAAAGCGTATGGCTGTTAACGCATGACGGAACTTAAGGTCGCTACTTGGAGCCTGATATTGTGTAGCGTATGTTACTTTGCCTGTACAAGCAGTCATAAGGTCTACCTGCTGAGCCACATCAGGATTTACTTCAAACTCAATGATGGGTGCAGAGGTAGCTGTTGGCTGGGATGAAACAGTGATTTTATTGTTTCTGTTCGTCGTCTCTGGGTAGACAGCATAGAACCGAGCGTAGCGTTGCAACCATGACCAAGGGATAGAAGGTGTGATAGTACCATCCTTAGCAGTAGTCTTTTCAGCGAACCAACTACTACCAATTGTATTCTCATTGTTGCTGCGAAGGCCCGTAGATGAGAAATTACCAAGGTTCGACATGGTGGTAATATTAGCACGAGTGCTTGGTTCTGTCTTTACAGGGTTAACACCCTCTACAGTCGTCTCAATCAAACATACGTTGAGGTTTCCATTGCCTTGTACGTCTAACTTATGACTGTCAAGGTCTTTATTAGTCAGGTTTGGGGTGATAGCTCCACGTGTCATTGCTCCTCCACGAGTAAGTGCTTCTTCCTGTGCATCACCTACGTTAAATTGTACAACAGCACCCTTGTCACCATTGTTGGTGTTCTCTCCTAAGTCATCGTCCGCACAAGAGACAGCTGACAAGGTCATACCGCCAACGAACAAAGCAGAGAGTGCATGATAAAAAAATATCTTCTTCATTATTCTTAGTTAATTTTCTTTTGTTTATTCTCCAACATATTCATCATCATTATCGCCTGTTGCTGGCTTTAGAGGTTCTATTGTGATGTTTTGACCAGTATTCCCTCCAAGGCGTACATTAGGGCTTGTGGCCAAGATATAGCTTTCCTCCATGACATTACATACCGATACAGTCGGTTTAAGATAGTTTTGTTTTTTCGTTTTTATTGTTCTCATTTTTTGATAAAATAATCTTGACCCACAGAGATGTGGGCTGTAAAAAAAATAAGACAGAAAGTAGTGGTCATGTGTTTATCGTCTTATTTCTAATGTGATAAGACTCAACACGTCGTTATTCAATGCTATTCCATCTTTTTACCTATGCTATTTATAATTGTTGCAAAATTATAAATAATATTGTAATTAATACTCTTTTATCTTATTTATTTAACTTTTTTTTAGTGCAGCGCCAGTGAGCTTAACGTGCACAAGGATGTTGAAGCAACGAAGAAAAACTGTTATCAAAGAAGCTGTTAAGTCTGATGTAGAGCCAAAAGATTGTTGGATAAAGAAGATGGGAAGGGTATATTTGGGTTGCAAGTGTCACATGGTAATGGGTGGAAAGAGAATGGTACTTGCTGAAAAAAGGTCGGTTGACAATGAAGGCAATAGTAAACACCTTAGGAAGACACCTACTTGTAATGGTCTTACTAAGCTGCTAAAAGTTTATTGAAGATTAGGGGTTATGGGAGAAGTATGCGCTAATAAATTTCTTGACAGATAAGGGGTGGTTACTTGTTTAGCTTTTCTTTTTCTAATAACCAAGCTTTTCGGGCTGTTCCACCAGCGTAACCACCTATCTCCCCGTTACTTGCAATGACTCGATGGCAGGGGATGATGAGCATTAAGGGATTGTGGTGATTGGCATTGCCAATGGCACGTACGGCCTTGGGACGGCCTGTTCGTCTTGCTAAATCAGCGTAGGAGAGGGTCTCACCGTAGGGAATCTGTTGTAGCCCCAACCATGTAAGACGCTGAAAGGGAGTACCGTTTAGGCGCAAAGGAAGGCGGAACACCTTGCGAGTACCAGCAAAGTATTCTGTTAATTGGCGGCAGGTTTCAGTCAGCGCAGTGCTTTTCTCCGACTTATCCTCCTCCCATGTAGCCATCATTCGTTCGTCAATTGTATCTTCCCAGAGGCAATAGACGACAGCATCCTCCGCCCCAGCAATCAACAGATTGCCGAGGGGTGAAGAGTAGCGGCAGTAGTACATGGGTTATTCCTCAACTACCTCAGCATCCTCTATGCCGTCAGTAACCATCTTGTCGCCTGTCACAACCTTTGCAGCCTCAGCCTTATCGTAGGCTTTGCGGACAAGATACATGCGGATAATCAGTACGAACTCTAAGACACCATAGTACATGAAGGCCCATCCAATAACCTTTAGTGTGAAGAAGAGAGCGTCAGTTTCTATCGGTCTACTGATTAGTAAGATGGCAACAACCATACTGATAGTAGGGAAGACCCACATGTACACGGGGACACGGGCATACTGGCGCGAGCGAGCAAGGTTCATAAACTGGTTGACAGCACCAAGGATAAGCAGTGCAGAGAGGATATACACCATCCAAGTAGTGAATGTGTTGGGCATGACAGCAAGGATAATACCCAAGACGATACTACCTACGCCCGCAATAGGGAAGGAGGGTGACTTAAGGTCTTCTTCCTCTTGTTGGCCCTCTTGCAGCGCAGCCTTGGCAGTCTTCTTGGCCACTTTCTCCTTTTCAAAGTAGTAGAGCATACATGCGACGAGTCCTGAGATGAGGAAGAGCACACCCACGGTGATGGTCATCCAAGTCATAGTATCTTCGCGATACTTGACGAGGAGGAAGCCAGTCACTAATACGATAATAGCCCTTACGGCTGAGATTTGAAGTACTTTCATGGTTACAAAAATACAAAATAATCCCTATTTCAAGGCTTAACTACCTGACTTTTTATTATTTTTGCAGTAAGAATGAAGATGTTATGACGATATTGTATCTTGTTAGACATGGTGAGACGGTAGATAATGCCCATCATATTATGCAGGGTCAGACGCCTGGCGAGCTGAATGAGAAGGGTGTTCAACAGGCGAAAGAGCTTGCAGAGCAATTGAAGGATGAGCCGATTGATGCTTTTGTATCAAGCGACTTACGGCGAAGTATCCATACTTGTGAACTGATAGCGGCACCGCATGGGCAGGTAGTTGCGACTACTCCGCTGTTGCGAGAGCGTGATTGGGGGTCGTTTACAGGCAAGTATATTCCCGGTTTGGCCAATCTCAATGACCCCTCTCAATGGCCCGATGACATCGAGAGCTTGGACGCCTTGAAGGCTCGTGCTAAGGAGTTCCTTGCATGGGTAGGGCAGGAATATGCAGGAAAGAGGGTGGTTGCCGTGGGACATGGTATCATCAATAAAGCTATCCAAAGCGTTTATTATGACAAGCCGATGAATGAGTTGAGGCCAATGGGCAATGCTGAGGTGAGGAGATTGGCCTTATAGGGCCTCATTGGGCTAATAATCTTATAAGGCTGATGGGCCTTATTGGGCTGATAAGGCTAATAATCTTATAAGGCTGATGGGGCTTATAGGCCTTATAAGGCTAATAATCTTTTTGGGCTGATGGGCCTTATAGGCCTTATAAGGCTAATAATCTTATAGGGCTAATGGGCCATATTGGGCTAATAAGGCCAATACCCCAAAAGCGAAAAGGAGCTTCACATCACGTGAAACTCCTCTTCTTCTTCATTTAAATAACTCTCTTTTTTGTTACATCTCTAATTTGGTCTGAATGCAGTCTTTACTCATTGGTTTGCTAACTGCTTTACAATCTTAATACCTTAAAACGTCTAACCTTAAACCTTTTACCTTAGTGCTTAGTATTTAAACCTGATTGAATCAATGTCTATTTATTATTATCTTTATCTATGTCCACCGAAAGAACCACCTCCGTTTGATACGTTTCCGCCATTTGAACGGCTTCCACCGAAGGATGAACCTCCGCCACCAAAGCTGTTGCTTGGTGCACTGAATGATCGACTTGGCTCTGCGCTTCTTGTTGCACCACCAAAGCTTCTGTTGCCACCGAAGCTGTTGCCGTAGTTAGGTTGTGTCACCGTCGTACGTGTCGAACTCCCTCGTGGGGCGTAGTACTCGTTGTTTCGAGGTCCATCAAAGTTCCATCGTTGTTGATTACCGAAGCTTCTTGGACGGTCATTCTGGTAGGTTGGCCCATTATTATAGTAGTAGTTACCTCCTCTATAGTAGTCGCCACGTAAGTAGTTGTCCCTCATTCCGAATCGACTATCACGTCCGTAGAAGATTTCTCTACCGTTATACCAGCTTTGTCCGCCGTTCATACGCCAGCTATGTGCGCCATTGTAAACGTTATAGAACGCTGGTCGTCCGAAATAGTAGTAGTCGCGTCTTGGATAGCGAGCGTAGACTCCGAATCTCCAGTAGCCTCCGTCCCATCTCAAAGGACGGTAGAAATAAGGTGCATCGATGAATGCCCGATATTGCCAATCATAGAGTATATAGCTCAAGTCGACGTTGCGATGCGACCAGTAAATGCCGTAGAGGTCGTCAACAGTATTAACACTCATGAGGTAGTCGAGGTTTATCTCGTAGGCAGCCTCATATTGTGCTTCTGTCAGATTTAGCTCGTAAGCCATCTTATCTGTTAGAAAGAGTGCTTGTATTCGAGCCTGCTCATAACTCATTGCACTTGTTGTTGCAATGCTGACTATGAACGATGCGATGAGGGTTAGTACTATCTTTCTCATAATCGTTACCTTTATTAAGTTCTTATTCAAGTCTTAGAGTGCTCCGAGAAGCGTCCCCTAACTTTCATGATGCAAAGGAACAAATAAAAAAACGACTATGAAAAGGATTTCCCCTACATGGTGGGGGATTTTCCCTAAACATGTGTTTAGTGCGATAGAAAGGTGTTATTTTTCTACCTTATTATAGTGTTTAGTTTTAATATAAAGCTGCCGTCATCTTTCACTACCCCGTTTAATCGTATGTAAACAAGTTAGCTGTTTGCCTATGAAAGATGTCGGCAATGAAAGGGAGGTTAGTTTTAATGGAGTCACTTTACGAACGCTATCTCATCATAACAGAATCGGTATTCACCGTCATCTTCTGTCAGAATACCAGCAAAGAGGCCTTTTCGGTAGATTTCTGCTTGTTTCATTGTTTCTTGGTTGGCGTAAGTTCGTAGTTAAACAAATCGAGGAGCTGGTTCACCTTATCCATCTTTAGCGTTTGTTTTCCTTGCTCTAAATTGCGAACAAAGCACAGTCCTACACCAGACTTCATGGCAAGGTCTTCTTGTGTAAGTCCATATTCTTTACGCAAGGCCTTCACAACCATCGATAATTTAGTTCGTTCCATATTAATTATATTACTTCGGATGTAAAGGTACAAGTTTTTCCTTAAATTATATCATAACGAATATAAAAAAGCAAGATAATAATGTTTTTATATGCTTTCGACTATAAAAAGGGGCGTAAAACAGCGTGGTTATGGGTCCTGTAAGTGGCTTTTTGGATGCTAAAGGAGGGCGAATGGATAGTGTGGCCATTGAACGGCAGTATTCAGAAGAGGCCGTTCTGGAATTTCTTTTCATGAAGAAAAATATTTTTTTTCATGATAATAAATAATTATTTTCATGATAATAATTCGGCGACAACGGCGTCTTTGGTGAAGGAGAAAACGCTGAGAGCTGTTGTGGACTGTGTTATTTGCACTCGTGAAACTTACTGTCTACAGTGCAGTACTTTGCTATTTACGTTTGGAGAGCTTGTTTTCTACGTTGCAGTATTTTATTAAAAACATTCTAATACATTGCTATTCAGATTACACGAGAGAATGACATACGGGATAACAGCTAATTATTTACATTCAGCAGGCGTGTTGTCTATAATATAATAATGTGTATTCACTTACAGAGAATTAAGTTGGTTAATCGCCTTTTTTTTATTATCTTTGTGGCTGATATTAACTTTTATAATGATGAAGAAGTTACTTTCAACCTTGATAGGTATGTTGATAGCATCGACAATGCAGGCTCAGTATCAAGAGCCCGTACGTCGCGACACGTCAAGGTTGCAGCCATTAAAGGGCTTAGAATATAAGGTGGAGATGCAGGGGAGCCTTGCCAAAGGGCGAACACCCCTCTGGCTCAATGCCAATAAATACGGACTGAGTTCGCTGGAGACGGCGAACGGCTATGTGCGGGGCAGTATAGAGCGACCTTTACAGACGGATGAGGGGCGAAAATTCGGCTTAGGCTATGGCTTAGACGTTGTAGTGCCTATCAACTATACGAGTAAGGCTATTATTCAGCAAGCCTACGTCGAGGGACGATGGTGGCACGGAACGCTGACCATAGGAGCGAAGGAAGAACCGATGGAACTCAAGAATAATGAACTGAGTTCGGGCTCGCAAACGTTGGGAATCAATGCCCGCCCAGTTCCACAGGTGCGTTTGGCACTGGCAGACTATTGGACACTACCGTTTGCGAATGGCTGGTTGCACCTAAAAGGACACATCGCCTACGGAATGACAACCGACCAGAATTGGCAGCACGACTTCACCGCTAAGCAATCGAAATATACCGACCGAGTGCTCTATCATTCAAAGGCAGGCTATCTGAAGATAGGTAACGAAGAAGTGTTCTGTCCGTGGTCATTAGAGATGGGATTGGAGATGGTGAGCCTTTTCGGTGGTACCTCTTATCTCTCAGATGGGCATGGCGGTATGCAGAAGATAGAGAATGGGAAAGGACTGCGAGCCTATTGGCATGCCTTTCTGCCAGGTGGAGCCGACAATGGTGAGACCACCTATCAGAATGTACAGGGCGACCAGTTAGGCAGTTGGGTGATGCGTCTGAACTATGATGGCGACTGGAGCGGTTTTTCCCTCTATGCCGATAAGTTCTTCGAAGACCATTCAGCCATGCTTCAGCTCGACTATGACGGCTATGGAGAGGGTAGCGAGTGGATGGAGAAGAAGCAACGTCGCTATCTGATATACGATTTCAAAGACTGGATGTTAGGCTTTGAATATCGTTATAAACCCGATAACTGGCTGAACAACATCGTCGTTGAGTATCTTTACTCAAAGTATCAGAGTGGACCGATATACCATGATCACACCATAACGGTGGCCGACCATATCGGAGGAAAGGACAACTACTATAACCATTATATCCTTCCTGGCTATCAGCATTGGGGCCAAGCGATGGGAAACCCGCTCTATCGGTCGCCTATCTACAATGAGGATGGGACCATCTACTTTAAGGACAACCGCTTTGTGGGCTTCCATGTAGGAATGAGCGGCCACCCTTCTGAGTGCTTCAAGTGGCGTTTCCTCGGTACATGGCAGGAGGGCTTGGGTACTTACGAACAGCCTTACACGAAGAGACGACACAACGTCAGTCTGATGGGAGAGGCTACTTACACGCTACGAGGGCAACGACTGCCAGCATGGATGCGCAACACTGATGTGCGGATGGGTGTTGGGGCCGACTTTGGGTCAATCCTCCATGGGAATAACTACGGACTGCAATTGACCATTGCGAAGCGTGGTCTCTTGGGGAAACGATAGTCTGCTGATTATGAATAAAGTAAGAAAAAAGAACATGAAAAGAATAAAGATATTATCCTTCGTCCTACCTCTATTAACGTTGCTATGCTCCTCTTGTTCGTTAGAGACCGATAACGATGCAGGCAGATTAGAGGGTATGTGGCATTTGGTGAGTGTCGAGACGATCAGTACAGGAGTAACGGAAGACTTGAGTGAACAGGTTGTCTTCTGGTCGTTTCAGGCCAAACTCTTACAGCTGGAGGATAAGACAGGACAGATCAATAGCTATCTCTATCGTTTTCGCATTGATAACGACCAACTGAGACTGTCGTCTCCTTACCTCTTCGACCGTGAGAATGGCGACCATCCCTTGACTGCTTATGAAGCGACATTGGGTCGTTATGGCATTAAGAGCCTTACGCCAGTGTTCCGAATTGAGAAGATAGACAGGCGAAAGATGATATTAAATGATGGGGCAGTAAGGCTCTACTTTGATAAATTCTAAGCGGTTACAGTCTATTGAACCCTATTGATGTCATGTGAGTTGTTAGCATCTTCGGGTTCTTATCTCTCTCTTCATGACACGTTCCATCCCTCTTTAATAGATGTGTTGACGCCTAACACGTTATGTGCGGAGGCTTCGCGCCATTGGTGCGGGGCGTAAGCACATAGCAAAGTAATACGGTGTGAAAGCTATGCAGAAGGGTAGTTCTTGTTTAAGATATTGCTTTAAGTCATTATGGCTACGAATAACAAAAGGCAGGTGTAAGCCTGCCTTTTGTGTATATATTAATAACGCTGCTTTGCTTTTTAGTCTCTTACCTTTTTTACTTCCTCTTTATTCGGTGAAAGGAAGTCCACCTCTTCTCCTGATAAAGGAGTCGAGTGTGTAATGGAAGGCGATATAGATAATGACATCTATCGCTATAATCCACGTCACAAGCAGGTGATTGAAGAGCGAGAGATTGATGATAATGAAGAGGAATGACAGTGTAATAACACTAATCAGCGTCTGGTGCTGAGTTAGTCCTGCACGTATCAACTTATGGTGGATATGGTTCTTATCTGCCCTGAAAATCGGCTTGTGATGCAATAATCGTACGATGATAACCCTGAAAACATCAAATGTTGGTACGATAAGTAAGGTGACGGAGAGGAGTGTAGCCCCCTTCTGATAAGGCATGACATGAGGGTTATACATACAGAACTTAATCAGTAGTACGCCAAGGATATAGCCAAGCGTCAAGCTACCAGAGTCGCCCATGAATATCTTTTGGTTCTTCTCCTGCTTTCCCCAGATGTTATGATAGAGGAAAGGCACCAAGACTCCCATCAAGCCAGCAATGAGGATGCAGTAAACCCATATATGTTCGCGATGGAAAACATAGAAAAGACCCGACAAGGCAATGAGCGTCAAGCTGGCAGAAAGGCCGTCGATGCCATCAATCAGATTGATAGCATTCATGATAAAGACCAGAACTCCAACGGTAATCACCATCCCCACGAACGTTGGTATCTCATAGATGCCCAAGAAACCATATAGGTTATTGATGTAAAGATAGGACATCGGCAACAGACTGGCAACCGCTATCTGTACAAGAAGTTTCAGCTTAGCCCTCACGCCAAAGATGTCGTCGAGTACGCCTGTTATATAGATAACGGTGATACCCACGCCAAAGAAGACGCTCCACGGGCTAATCCCAATCTTACTCCCTTTACTGGTATAAACCCACGTCAGCAGGGCCACGAGTGTAGCCACCAGCATACTCGGCATGAACGAGACGCCCCCTAAGCGTGGAATAGCATTCTTGTGTATTTTTCTGGCATCTGGTGTGTCATATAACTTCCGCTTTTTACAAAACGAGAGTATCTGTGGTATCATAACGAAACCACAGGTCGCACTCATGGCAAAAGCAAAGAAGCTGATTAAAGTGTATGTCGACATATCGTTTGTAATCTTGTGTTTAATAAAACTCAATAATTGTGATAATATTGTATTCGAGTATTAGAAAAAGTAGAATAAATCTCTTCTAATAATTGTTTTTACGAAATCTTCTTACCATGAATGGTTATTTGTTATTTTCTTTTTGTACATTTGTAGCTAAAGAGTACTAATGGAGTCGTCATAAGGCTTAGGCTGTGAATGGTTCTTTTAAGTATTTTTTGTAAAATACACCTTAGATATCAATGTGATGGAACGTATTGACATATCAGTTTTAATGGCCGTTTATAAGAAAGATAATCCTGCTTTCCTTTGTGAGAGTTTAGAGAGTATCTTTACGCAGACTGTGGAGGCTGGTGAGGTTGTTCTATTAGAGGATGGACCCTTGACAGAGGCGTTGTATGATGTTATAAAGTTATATCAGTCAAAATATCCGGCGTTAAGAGTGGTGGCGTATTCCGTGAATCGTGGGTTAGGAAAAACCTTAAATGATGGCTTACAGTTATGTAAATACGATATTGTAGCTCGTATGGATGCGGATGATATATGCAAGTCTAATAGATTTGAAACAGAGTATAAGTGGCTTAAGACACATGAAGACTATGACGTGATAGGCTCTTGGGTTGATGAGTTTACCAAGGATAAGACGCAAGTCAGGTCGATAAGGAAAGTGCCTGAACAGTACGAAGATATAAAGAAGTATGCTCGTTATAGATGTCCAGTTAATCATCCGACAGTGATGTATAGGAAAGCTGCAGTGCAGGCAGTAGGAGGCTATCTCACAGAGTATTTCCCTGAAGATTATTTTCTTTGGTTGCGAATGTTAAAGAACGGCTGTAAGTTTCATAATATTCAGCAGTCTTTGTTGTGGTTCCGATACTCAGAAGCGACTGTGGCAAAGCGAGGCGGCTGGTCTTATGCTTGTGATGAGGTACGCATATTGGTAAGAATGCTGAAGATGGGGTACATCCCCTTTCATATATTCTGCCAAAGTGTTGTTATCCGATTTACCACCCGCATAATGCCTTTACCTATCCGTCAGCGCCTATATAATCTGATAAGAAAGACATAAGAACGCCTTATTGAGTAAGCAAGGAGGGCATCAATGGTATCCACAAAGAGTTAGCACAATAAAACAGCTAACAATGCGTTATTATTTAGATGTTACAGTTAATGGTTAAAGATAAATACAGAATAAATTATAGATTCAATGGAAGACAATAAGAAGGAGAGTGTTGCAGTCAGTTCCTTTCTCAAGAAGCTCAAGCATGATTGGCTACGTTATGTAATCGTGTTTGTCGTTGCTTTGATAGGTTCTATCTTAGTGATTCTACCTGTCCCACGCTATTATAAGTGCGACATATCGCTCGCTCCAGAGATGGATAATACTGAGAACGGGGGTAAACTAAGCTCTATTGCCTCTTCCTTTGGCGTAGATCTTGGTGATGTTGCATCTGGTAATGCTTTGCAACCCAGTCTTTATCCAGACTTGATGAAATCGAATGAGTTTATAAAGAGTCTGCTACAGATTCCTGTAGAGACAAAAGATGGCTCGGTGAAGGCAAGTTACTATGATTATCTTTATAGTCATCAGAAAGACTCACCATACGGTAAGGCAATCGGATGGATAGCGAAGAAATTTGGTGATAGCGACAGTCTTGCAACTGCAACAGAGCCTGTTAACCCCTTTATGCTCAATAAGAAGCAAGACGAAATATTCTCAAAGATAAAGGGAAACATTGCATGTGACATTGATATCAAGACTGGTCTGATAACGATTTCGGTGGAAGATCAAGACCCATTGATTAGTGCTACGATAGCTGATTCGGTACGAGCTAAACTGCAGGACTTCATCACCAACTATAAAACCAACAAGATGAAGAATGACGTGAAGTACTATACAAAGTTGGTAGCAGAGGCAAAGAAGAAATATGAAGCCGCCCGTCAGAAGTATGCAACCTTCTCTGATGCCAACCAAGATGTTATCTTACAAGAGCTTCAGTCACAGCGTGATGACTTAGAGAATGATATGCAGTTGAAGTTTAATGCATATAGTGCGCTGAGCACACAACTACAGAATGCACAGGCAAAGTTACAGGAACATACCCCTTCCTTTACCATTGTTCAGAGCGCATCAGTGCCTGTCAAGCCTGCAGGACCTAAGCGAATGGCCTTTGTCTTCATTGTTGTTTTCCTCAGTATGATGGTTACGTTCGTTGTATGTAACTTCTCATTGTTGTTTGGTGGAGCAAAGGGCGAATAGTTGATGATTAGAGTTAAGGATATAATAACGCGTATCAACTCGTCTTCTATATCACGAAGAATGGGAAAGGGACTGGTATGGTCGTTTACAGGGACGGCTTTAGCGAAGTTCCTTACCTTAGTCGTTGGTATCATCTGTGCCCATATCTTGCAGAAAGAAGCATACGGAGAGTTCTCTATGGTACGCTCCACTATTAATATGTTCATCGTCCTTGGCTCTGCAGGGTTAGGTGTTACTTCGACGAAGTATATAGCAGAATATAGGGAGAATCAGGCGGATAAGATTCCAGCTGTCTATGCTGCAACAAACTGCTTTGGCTTTTTAATGGCTATCATAACGGCAATCTTGATACTGTTAGGTGCACCGTTCATTGCGAATAATATCCTTCACCATGCAAGTATTGTGCTACCTGTAAGAGTAGGAGCGGTGTTGTTGTTCTTTTCTATTATCAATGGCGTACAGAACGGAGCCTTGATGGGCTTCGAGAACTTTAAGGCTATTGCTATTAACACACTGTTGGGTAGTATCTTGGAGTCAGTCTTGACCATCCTTGGTGCTTATTATTTTGGGGTAAATGGAGCTGTACTTGGTTTCGGGATGGGTTTCATCTTGATTTTTGTTATGAACCATCTCTCCATTAATAAGAACTTTTCTGCTATTCAGATAAAGAAATTAAGCATAAAGAACCTCCGTCTGAAGGATTTCTCTATCTTGTACACTTACAGTCTGCCAGCGGCACTTTCTTCCCTACTTATCGCTCCTTCCTTCTGGTTGATACGTTCCATACTTGTCAGGACAGACGGCTTCCGAGAGCTTGCAGTGTTTGAAGCAGCCGACCAATGGAAGGTTATTATCTTGTTCATCCCCACTGCCTTTAGTCAAATAGTTCTTCCTATCCTGTCCAGTCTACATAAGGAAAAGACCTCCTTTGTGTCTACTTTGAAGTATAATATGTTGATAGTAGGTGTTACAGCATTGTTATTGGCAATAGGCGTAATGCTATTCGGTGGTTTTATCATGCGTCTGTATGGTACGACCTATAATAATTCAGCCCCCTTACAGATACTGGCTATCTCAACAATCTTCTCTGCTTTAGCTAACGTTCTTGAGATGGCTGTATATAGCTTAGGCAAGATGTGGCAATGTTTTGGTATCAATGTCGTGTGGGCAATATTGATGATAGGATGCACCTACATCCTTTGTCAGAGAGGTAGTGGGGCTAATGGGCTTTCTATGGCAGTATTAGTTTCCTATATTGTGTCCTTCTTCATGTTCTTAGTTTACACATTCTTTGTTGTTAGGAAGGAGGTTAAGTGATGTCAGAGAAAGTACGTTATACGTTGTTTGCACTCTTTCTTTTCCTTACACAGATACTGGGTACGGGTATTGTTCCTATGGGGTTATTTGCCCTTTCGTTGTTAATGATACTCTCGCCCACCACCTTCTTAAGAAATCTAAGGTACACTCCAATTTTCTTTCTGTTTATTTGTCTATCCTTGGGAGTCGGGATCTATTTCGCATTATGCAATGGTCTGAAGTCTTGGAATATAGCTTATTGGGGACAGTTCTATTTCCTTTGCATCCTTCTCATGGGTGTTAAGGATAAGAAGTCGTGCTTAGAAGCATTGCGCATCTTCGTCTTTATCATCTTTATCCTTGACTTTGGCACTAATCTCATGTTCCTTGTTGGAATGAATGTACCATGGACTGAACTGCCACCAGTGCGCCCTGGTGAGGCACTTGCACGTTTCCCTGGCTTTAAGGGGAATGCCTTATATTCGGGAAGTGTCACCTTCGTGAGTGCTTGCTATATGCTTAATCAGAAGAAGGTGAATAAGTTTGTCTTCTACATAGGACTTGCGTCGATGGTAGGCAACCTTATCTTATCTGGTTCTTATCGCTATCTTATCATCGGAGCAGTCGTCGCGACGATGTATTACCTACGCTTGTATAGAAGTAAGATAATGATGGTCGGGATGTATGTGTCAAGTATTATCGTTGTGTTTATGGCAACACTTGTCACGATGTTCTCTAATCTAAGTAACTTCTATCGGGCGTTTATTTGGTTCCATTTCATAAAGGAGATAGGCAAAGACCCATGGATAGGACATGGCTTCTTCAATATCCATTTGGATGAAAACCAAGACTTTAGTACACCTTCTCATTTGATAGCCAATGGCGTGACCGAGTCATGTATCCTAACTATTGGCTATAGCTTTGGTGTCATAGTCTTGTTATTTTTCCTCGTAAGTATTGTCAAGACATTATTAAGATATAAGGCATACCGACGTTATTCAGTAGAGTTAGGATTGTTTATCGGTCTAACCTTGGATCTATTCTGGGGTGGAAGCTTCGATAACACCTATACCTTTGCATTATTGATATTAAGTTGGTATCTGATTAATGAGACCGCTTGTAAAAGAGAACTGAATGAAGACATTCACGATAATAATACCGACGTATAATAATCTCGACCTTTTCAAGAGTGCGTATAGTTCTGTATGTAAGCAGGACTTCAAGGACTATGAGATTGTTGTAGTAGATGATTCCGAAGATTCATCTATATCGGATTACGTGTCAATGGTCAATGATTCATTTCTTGTTTATCGGCATCATGTGCCCTCAGCAGGTGCTGTTAATAATTGGAATAGTGGCTTACAGTTAGCAAGTGGTAGGTTTGTTATTGTGTTACATCACGATGAGGCTTTCGAAGAAGACGATTATCTGACTTCATTAAATGAGCATTTCCAAATGGGATACGACGTAGTTGTGACTCGTGTAAAAGTATTCAATGGTGGAGAACTTAAGCCTAATGTATTCTCAGAAGCTGTGATGAGGCTCTTCACGGGCTTTCCTTCGCTCCTTTTCCTTTGTAATGTCATCGGTCCTTGCTCTTGTGTCGCTTTTAGACGAGAGCATCTAACCTACTTTGACAGCCGACTCCACTGGCTTGTGGATGTTGATTGGTATTATCGTCTACTAAAGGGAAGGCACAGGACGTTCGTAGACAGTCTTCATGTTGACTCTTTTAATGATCATGACGATAAGATAACTAACCAGATAGATATCAAGCAAACCGAGGTAGAAGATATCTCTGTTCTTAGTTCAAAGTATAAGTATCGTCTCCTATTAAGATGTTGCTTATGGGTCAATAAGGTCGTTATGCACTCTAATCTGAAATGTATAATAAAGAGAGTAATCCGCAAATGAAGATAGTAAAGATATTAGGTGGCTTAGGCAATCAGATGTTTCAGTATGCTCTATACCTCTCCCTGCAAGAGTCATTTCCAAAGGAGCGGGTGGCGCTCGACCTTTCTTGCTTCCATGGCTATCATCTGCATAATGGTTTCGAACTGGAGCGTATCTTCTCATTGACCGCACAGAAGGCGTCTGCGGCAGCTATCATGCGCATTGCCTATTACTACCCCAACTATCTTTTATGGCGTATTGGCAAACGACTTCTACCTCGTCGTAAGACAATGTGCTTGGAGAGTTCCACCTTTCGCTATGATGAGTCGGTGTTGACAAGAGAAGGAAACAGATACTTCGATGGCTATTGGCAGGATGAAAGATACTTTGTAGCGTGTCGGGAGAAGGTCTTGAAAGCCTTTACTTTCCCAGCATTTAAGCGCACAGAGAACCTATCTTTGTTAAGGAAATTAGATAAGAACAGCGTTGCAATACACGTGAGGCGAGGTGATTATATAGGTAATCAACTTTATCAAGGTATCTGCGATCTCGACTATTATCGGGCTGCGATTGATAAGATAAGTACGTATGTTACGCCCTCCGTATTTTGTATTTTTAGTAATGATATAGCATGGTGTCAGACGCATCTTCAGCCGTATCTGAAGGCTCCTGTAATCTATGTGACATGGAACACAGGAACAGAGAGCTACCGAGATATGCAGTTGATGTCGTGTTGTGCACATAATATCATTGCAAACTCTTCTTTCTCATGGTGGGGCGCATGGCTCAATCAGAATAACGAAAAGGTTGTCATTGCTCCTAAGCGGTGGTTGAATATGGACGACTGCCAGTTCCCTTTGCCAGCGTCTTGGGTCAAGATATAATCGACAAAAGTGTCAATACTTTTTGATAGGTTTGCATTCTACAGGCTACTCATTGCTTGTATGTCATAGTGTCTACTATTAACAGCAAAGCAAACTACCCTTTTCTTTTATTGTCCGGAG
>ERZ1674245.247-NODE-247-length-18862-cov-11.189025_pt1 | contig 18862 bp, 13 predicted proteins | sample MGYA00581205_ERZ1674245 | MGnify/ENA primary metagenome ERZ1674245 (study PRJEB41354, sample SAMEA4873314) | human saliva metagenome | biome: human-associated habitat [ENVO:00009003]; feature: mouth environment [ENVO:08000002]; material: saliva material... | reverse complement strand
CACCGTCCCCGCCTACTTCAACGACGCTCAGCGTCAGGCCACCAAGGACGCCGGTACCATTGCCGGCCTCAAGGTTGACCGTATCGTCAACGAGCCCACCGCAGCCGCTCTGGCTTACGGCCTCGAAAAGGGTAAGGAAGACGAGCTCATCTTGGTATTCGACCTCGGTGGCGGTACCTTCGACGTCTCCCTGCTTGAGGTTGGTAAGGACGACGACGGCTTCTCCACCATTCAGGTGCGCGCCACCGCCGGTGACAACCGCCTCGGTGGTGACGACTGGGACGACCGTATCGTCAAGTGGCTGATCGACCGCGTAAAGTCCAACACCGGTGTAGACCTGTCCAAGGACAAGATCGCTATGCAGCGTCTACGCGACGCCGCTGAACAGGCCAAGAAGGAACTGTCCAGCGCCATGAGCACCACCATCAACCAGCAGTACCTATCCATGGGCCCCGACGGCACCCCGATCCACCTGGACGAGAAGCTAACCCGCGCCCAGTTCGAGGAAATGACTGCTGACCTGCTAGAGCGCACCAAGCTGCCGTTCCACAAGGTAATCGAGGACGCCGGCGTCAAGGTCAGCGACATCGACCACGTAGTGCTGGTAGGTGGATCCACCCGTATGCCCGCCGTCAGCGACGTTGTCCGCGAGCTGACCGGTGGCAAGGAGCCCAACAAGGGCGTTAACCCCGACGAGGTTGTGGCCATCGGTGCCGCCCTGCAGGCTGGTGTTATCCAGGGTGACCGCAAGGACGTGCTACTGATCGACGTGACCCCGCTGTCCCTGGGTATCGAAACCAAGGGTGGCATCATGACCAAGCTGATCGAGCGCAACACTGCCATCCCGGCTCAGCGCAGCGAGATTTTCTCCACCGCTGAAGACAACCAGCCTTCCGTGCTGATCCAGGTCTACCAGGGTGAGCGCGAGTTCGCCCGCGACAACAAGCCGCTAGGCACCTTCGAGCTGACCGGTATCGCTCCGGCCCCGCACGGTGTGCCCCAGATCGAGGTTTCCTTCGACATCGACGCCAACGGCATCGTGCACGTGTCCGCTAAGGACAAGGGCACCGGCAAGGAGCAGTCCATGACCATCTCCGGCGGCAGTGCTCTGCCCAAGGAGGACATCGACCGCATGATCAAGGAAGCTGAAGCTCACGCCGCTGAGGACAAGAAGCGTCGCGAAGAGGCTGAGACCCGCAACACCGCTGAGCAGCAGGCCTACGCCATCGAGAAGCTACTGCGCGAGAACAAGGACAAGCTGCCCGAGGACGTCCACTCTGAGGTTTCCGCAGCTGTTGACGAGCTGAAGAAGTCCCTTGAGGGCGACGACATCAACGCCGTACGCACCGCTCAGGACAAGCTCAACGAGGTAGGCCAGAAGATCGGTCAGGCCCTGTACGCCTCCGAGCAGGCCGGTCCCGCCGCTGGCAGTGGTTTCCCCGGCGCCTCCGCCGGCTCACAGCCCAAGGCTGACGACGACATCGTCGACGCTGAAATCGTTGATGACGAGGAAAACAAGTGAGTGCTGAGCCCTCAAACGAGGACCTACAGGCCCTAGCTGACCAGGTTAACGAGGCCTTCGCTGAGGCTGACGTAACCGACGCCGTCGACGCCGCCAACCAGGCCGCCCAGGACGCGGCTGACGCGGCCCAAGACGCAGCTGACGCCGCTCAGGAGGCGGCCGACGCCGGTCAGGTCACTGCCCAGGAACTACAGGTCAAGCTAGACGAGACCACGGACCAGCTGGCCCGCACCCGTGCTGACCTGTACAACCTGCAGCAGGAGTACAACGCCTATGTGCGTCGCTCTCGCGAACAGGCTGCCTCTCACCGCGAAGCCGGTGCCCAGCAGGTCACCGAAGCACTAATCCCGGTCTTGGATGAGATCGAACTAGCCCGCCAACACGGGGACCTGGTTGGTTCCTTTGAAGCGGTGGGCAGCAAAATTGAGAACATCTTGAAAGACAAGTTCTCACTTACTCGCTTTGGCCAGGCCGGGGACGTATTCGACCCCAACCTGCATGAAGCCCTGATGGCAGTGGAATCCACTGAAGTCACCGAACCTACGGTGAACCTGGTGATCCAGCCCGGTTACATGCTCGGCGAGCGCGTGGTCCGCCACGCTCGCGTGCAGGTCGCCAACCCGGCCTAAGCACCATGCAAATAACGACGGCGCAGGTGAGCTTTTACCTGCGCCGTCGTTATAAAAAGAAAGCCGCTAAAGAAAATAGCGACACCCAAAACAGAAACTATTAATGACTTTCCCCTTATTTAGGAGGTGGGGACCACATTATGGCCAGTCAAGACTGGATGACTAAGGATTTTTACGCGGTACTAGGCGTTGCTAAAGATGCTGACGCCACCGCCATTAAGAAGGCTTACCGTAAGCTAGCCAAGCAGTACCACCCGGATCGTAACGCTGACAATCCCGAGGCTGCGAAGAAGTTCAAAGAGGTCAGCGAAGCCTACGCGGTGCTCTCTAATGAGAAAGACCGCAAGCAGTATGACGCCATCCGCTCTATGGCTGGCGGCGGTGCTCGCTTCACCTCCGGTTCAGGTGGGGCCAACGCGGGCTTTAATGACCTGTTTGGCTCCATGTTTGGCGGCGGCGCGAGCTCAGGCGGTTTCGCTGGCGGCACAGCTGGCGCCGACATCAACCTTGATGACCTGATGAACATGTTCGGCGGCTACTCCTCGCCTACACGCAGTCGCGACGGGCGCCCCGGGCCTTTCAACTTCAGCTTCTCACGCCCCAAGCGCGGCCAGGATGTGGTAACCGACGCCACGCTGGAATTCCGCGACGCCGTCAACGGCACCATGGTGGAAATTACTGCTGACGGGCGGGCTGTTAAGGTGCGTATCCCGGCGGGTGTTAAGGACGGGCAAAAGATCCGTCTGCGCGGTAAAGGCCGCCCCGGCAGCGACGGCGGCGACGCCGGCGACATGGTGGTTAACATCAAGGTTCGCCCCCACCCGGTGTTCAAGCAGGACGGTAAAGACCTGCGCCTGAGCGTGCCCATCTCCCTGAAGGAAGCTGCCCTGGGCGGCATCGTTGAGGTGCCTAACTTTGACGGCACTTTCAGCAAAATTAAGGTCAAGCCGGGCACGTCGTCGGGAACTGTGGTGCGACTGCGCGGAAAGGGCGCCCACACCCCCAAGGGCAACACTGACCTGCTGGCCACCTTGGAAGTTGCGGTGCCCAAGCAGCTATCTGCCGAGGCCCGTAAGGCTCTGGAAGAATTCGACGCCGCCATGGGTGACGCCGACCCGCGCGCCAAGCTCAAAGAAGCGGTATCCAAGTGAAACGCCGTGGCCAGGGGATCGGCTCGCTAGAGCCTGACGCCCACCACCGAGCTGTGTATGTGGTGTCCGTGGCCGCGCAAATGGCCGGGATGCACCCACAAACGCTGCGCCAATATGACCGCTTGGGTTTAGTTAGTCCCAAGCGGTCACGCGGGCGCGGGCGGCGTTACTCCTATAGCGACGTCGAAAAACTGCGCTATATCCAAACCCTGAGCCAAGCCGGAATTAACTTAGAGGGAATCCGCCGGATTTTGCTGCTCGAAGAGCAAAACGCTGCCCTGCAAGCCGAAAATCGCATTTTGCGTTGGCGTATTAACGCAGGTGCGCGTGTTTTTGCGGCGGGTAGTGATGGTGAAGTACAAGTCACTGTGCAACGCGGATCCAGACGAAACTAAGGTTTTCGAGTTAGGCTAAGGGGGAGTCCATCAGGGCTAACCCATAACTGGGTGTTAAAAGCCCTAAGAAAATCTAACTGGAGGCAGACTTTTATGACTGACTACAACCAGGTTCCCCAGCCCCAGCAGCCCTACGGTGCTCCGGCTCCCGCTACTGACATCCCTGCCCCCGCAGGTGCCTACTACGGTGCCCCCTCTGCTCAGACCGCTGCCGGTGGCGTACAGCTAGACGCTTACGGTAACCCGATTGTGGCTGCCAGCGCTCCGGCTGTTGGCTACGACCCCAACGCTTATGCCGCTCAGCAGGGCTACGGCGCTTACCCGCAGGCCGGCCCGGCCCAGCCCAGCCCGATTGGTGCGCTATTCGACTTTGGTTTCAAGCAGTCCTTTGCCCTAACCGGCGCCAAGCTGGCTAACCTGACCATCACCGTCACCGCCATCTTCACCTGGCTGATCTGTGCGGGTGCTGCTGCTAACACCAAGAGTGTGGCGGTATTCTTCAGCACCAACATTTACGGTGGCTATGGCAGTGGCGACTCGAACGGCTTTGTGGCCTTCCTGATCTCTTTGCTGCTGGGCTTCTTGCCCACCGTAACCGCGATTGTGCTCGGCCGCCTGTTCGTGGAGAACGTTGTTGCTAACGTCAAGCAGGAGCAGGTTGCTAGCGAGACCCTAGAGCTGCTGCGTCAGGCCAAGTGAGCGACTACCAAACTGAGGACGGCCAGCCCAAATACGGGGTTCGTTTGAACCCTGAGGAGCTGGCCGTTCTGCGTGAAAAGCAGGCTCGCGAGGCTGAGCGCGAGCGTGAAGCTAAAGCGCGGCGCCTGGCTGAGCGTCGGGCTAAACGCCGCGCGGCTAAGCGCGATTTTGCTACCGCTGAGGCGGAGTATGTTAAGCGGGCCCGCGAACGCGAGCGTGAGCGCGAAGCTGAAAATGAGGGCCACTTTGAACATGAAAGCCTGGCCGGACCCGAGGGACTGAGCGATCATGAGGCTGAGCATGGCCATGAGGGCCAGGCCGGGCGTGAAGGCCAGGCCGGGCGTGAGGGGCGCTCTGACCACGTTTATGACCGCTATGACAACATAACCGGAAGCTATAGTTACTGGTCTGACGATAAGGATCGCGCTGACCATGAGGGGCGCAAGTTTTCTCGTGGCGAGGGGACGCGCGCTCCAGGCCACTCGGCTGTCCGTGAGGGCTATAACGTTACTAACGACGACGACGAACCGGCTGGGCACTACCGCCTGGCTCCCGGGGGTCGTTTTGTCTACCCGGCTGTACCTCGCAAGAAGAAGGAACGCGGCCGCTGGCGTCTGTTTATTATCGGCGTGTTCATGATGCTAGTGGTGCCCATGGTGACCCTGGCTGGCTCGGTGTTGTACGTAACGGGAGGCCCTGGTTTCTTTAAGGCTGGTGGGCAGCTGCTACCCGAGTCTGGGCGGGTGGCCTTGGAAGCCAAGACTAACTACATGCTCTACCCTTTGACCACATCGGACGTTGATAGCTGTAGCGTGAGCGATCCCGATGGCAAAGCAGTGGTCTATAAGGAAGGCAGTTCGCATTTCACAGCGGGAAGTTTTACCTCAACCACTGCTGGTACCTATGTGATTAAGTGCCAAAACACTAAGGACACCAAAGTGGTGGGACCGCCTATGCACATAGAGCGCTTAGACGCCCTGTCTGTTGTGGCCGACCTAGGTTTTGGCGTGGCCATAGCTGGCGTTTGGGTGACTGTTGTGGGCTGGCGTAGGGCCCGCGCCCGAGGGCGCAAATAGACGCCAATAGATACGCCTGCGCCCGCCAAATTTTGGCGGGCGCAGTTTTGTTGGTATTGGCTGCTGCATTAGTACAGGGGCTCTGTGCTAATGCAGGGCCAGTTTGGTTAGGCGGCGGCTAGCTTGGCCTAGTTTGATCAGCGGCCGGGGTCGAAATCGTCGTGGAAGCCTACCTTTGCCAGCTCTACGCTTTGGTCTGGCAGCAGCCAGTAGTACAAGCGCGGCGCCGCCGGGCTCTTCTGCTTGACGTAAACCTTGCGCGAGGTAGCGTCATCCTGCTGGCGGGTTACTGCCGGGCAGTTGTTGTTGGGGCCGTTGTGGTTGACGCGGTCAACTCCCGCAATGCCGGACCAATTGCCAGATCGGGGAGCACGCGAAATGCCGCAGATAATCTCGGTACAGATACGTACCAGGCGAGTGTATTCGTTTGGCAACGTCTCTTTAGCGCTCTCAAGGAACCCATCCTTAATGGTGTAATCCTTAAGTGGGTAATCTTCACGTAGTTTGCTGTCGAGGGTATTCCAGCAAATCTCAACATCGAGCTTAAACCTAGCGTAATCGCTAAGCTTTAGGTCAGGGTGGGTAAACCAATCTTTAGTGAGTTTAGAGTTTGGCTCAGGTGCAGAATTGCCAGATTTCTTAAGGCGGTCAACTTGCTGCCTTAATTTACGCATCTCGCTTTGTGCGTTATCGCGTTCTTCTTCCGCATCAAGACGTTCCTGATCAGCAACACCGACTTGACTCTGGAAGCGGTCCCTCTGGTATACAGTTTTTTCTAGTTCTTTCTGCATTTCGATTATATCGTTTTTGAGGCTATCGATCTGCCCTTGCCTCTGATCTAACTGCTGGGTTAGTTGTTTGTTTTCTTCAACCAAGGATTCGTTAGCTGCCTGGTTGGTAGTCAGTTCTTTAGTCTCTGCTAGCTTCTGTTTAGTTGAAGCTAGTTCCTGTTTAGTTTCTTCTAGTTCCTGTTCAATCTGGTTTTTTCGGGTATCTAGATCGTCGATGTAATCTATGTCGAGCTTGTGAGCTTCGGTCTCTTGCTCGAGTTCTGCGGTCCGCTGCTCAAGCTCCTGGGCTTGCTGTTCAAGCAGTTGCTCCTGTTGCTCAAGCTCCTGGGCCTGCTGGATCAACTGCGCAGCCTGACCAACAATGGTCTGCTTAGCAATTTCCAGGCTGATGTCAGGTTCGCTAGTAACGTTGGGCGGATCCTGGCTGAAAGTAGTTGAGGCGTTAGTTGTGGCAACGTTTAGCCTAGGTCGCGCCTGCAGCCATTTTGCGAAAGCCTTTTTGTCTAACACGGATACACCTTCCTTGATGATGTGAGTATGTAAGTACCTCCACTTAGCTAATAATTGGAAAGCTTCTTAGGGGAGGTCTGATCAGTCTATATCTTTAGGGTGCTACGCGAGGCGATTTCGCCCAAGTTTCGCGCACAGTAAACAAACTAATTAAAGGTAAATATTTAAACCCTTAGAAAGAACTAATTTAAAAATCTAAAGTTAATCTTGAGGTATAGAATTATCTTTAGTGTGACTGGTGTGAGTTAAATAGACTAATGTATAGTTACGATAATAGTGGGCAGGTTGTGATAGAAATCGACACTAATTAAACCGGTGCTGCCTAAAATTGCTGGTGGCGGTGCATTTGGTGGGGCTCGTAGGTGGCCAGAGGCCGCAAGCGTGGCCGTAAGTAGGTCGAGAGTGGGCGGCGTCGTCGCTAGAATTTAGCCATGGCTAAGAGCAACAAGAAGCAAGACCTCACCTGGAAGCTGACCGCTGCGGCGGCCACCTTCGCCTCCGGCTACGTGGCTGACAAGGTAGTTTCCCTAAGCTGGCGGGCAGTGACCGGCCGCCCGGCCCCCAAAGACCAAAGCCAGCTATCGAGCTACGCGGTGGCTGAACTGGCTGCATTCGCCATTATTTCTGGCGCAGTGCTAACCCTTACCCGCGAGCTCACCCTGCGTAGCGCCGCCGTTTGGTTCGAGGGGCACAACCAGCCCAAGCCGATCGAAGCCTGACACTCGCTGCTGGACTTTCCGCTGGCCGGGCTGACACCAAGGCTTGTTTGGCTGGCCCGACAAGCCCCGCCTGGCAAGTCTTGCTGGCTCGGCAGCTGCTTGACCCGGCATCCGCTTGGGGTGCATCTGGGGCGGGTGGTGACGCGGGCAAAGCTGCTGGCGGTTCGGTAAGCCCCGCCTGGTAAGGGCTGCTTGGCCCGGCTAGCCCTGCCCGACCAGCTGTGGGCCCTTAGGTTGGCAGAGCCTAAGCGCGCGGCCCTTGCCACACCAGGGGGCGGGCTTAGCTAACAGTGCACATAACTAGCTGCCGGTAGGCTATAGGCATGAGTGTTTGTGGGCCTGGCATGTTGGCATACCGCCTAACGCAATCCGGCGCAGCAATTGGGCTGCGTTTTACAGCACCCTTAACCGGGCTGCGTTTTGTTCGCCAATACTGGCAGGGGCTGGGCGCATGAACCATATCTCTGTAATCCAGTGGGTCTGCGGCGCACTAGCCGTCATCGCCACCCTGGTAGGCCTGGGTTTCTTCACCCGCGCCTGCCTAACTATCGCTAACCGCTTCCGCCTAGGTGCCCCGGTGGACCGTCAGCGCCTGCACCCGGTGGGCAAGCGCCTTAAAACTTTGCTGGTTAAAGTCCTATTCCACCAGGACTTTAAAGGCCGCCCCTGGATCCGCCTAGCCCACTGGCTAGTGATGGTTTCCTTCCCGATCCTGTTCTTTACGCTGGTCACCGGCTATGCGCAGATTTTTAGCCCCGACTGGGTGCTGCCGCTAATCGGGCATTTTCCGCCCTGGGAATGGCTTGTTGAATTTATTGCTTTAGCCTCCACGATCGCCATTATTGGCTTGATTGTGGTGCGCAGTGTTAACACCGCCCACGGCCGCAAGTCGCGTTTTACTGGCTCAACCCGCTGGCAGGCGCGGTTTGTGGAGGCCACTATTGTGGCCGTGGTGGGCTGCGTAGATTTGCTGCGCGTGGCCGAATCGGCTTGGCTTAGCGCCGCCCAGCACGAGCAGTCGGCTAGCTGGGTGCATTTCCCGATTTTTGGTTGGTTGGGCCGCCCGCTGGGTCAGGGCGCCAATCCGGATACGCTGGCTAATGTCATTGCGGTGTTGGCGCTGGTTAAGATCCTGTGCTCCATGACCTGGTTTGTGATTGTGGGCTTGCAGCCGTCTATGGGCGTGGCCTGGCACCGTTTCCTGGCTTTTATCACCATCTACGCCCGCAAGCACGACGACGGCACCTCCGCTTTGGGTCCGCTTGAGCCCATGATTGTGGACGGCAAACCCTTAACTGTCGATTTACTCGATGAGCTTGAAGAGTCCGACGCCGAACCTAACTTTGGGGTTAGCCGGATCGAGCAGTTCCATTGGAAAGCTCTAGCGGACTTTTCTGCCTGCACGGAATGCGGCCGCTGCCAGGATCTATGCCCAGCCTGGAACACCGGCAAGCCACTTTCACCCAAGCTTTTCACCCTAGCTTTGCGTGACCACCACGCCGCCGTGGCCCCCTTCATTGCCGCCGCCCAGCAGCTAGGAGTGGAACCTGAAGAGGTCAGCGACGAGCAGCTCGCGCAGCGCCCAGTGCACCTGGGGGTGCGTGACGGTTTGAGCGTAAACACCTCCCTGGGTCTGGCCGAAAACAGTGCCCACACCCAAGACATTTTGGGGGCGCTACTGCAGGCCAAAGCGGCGCCGTCAGAAACTGGCGTGGCCACCAAACCCGCCCCGCTGGTTGGCGAAGTCATCGGCGAGGCTGCACTGTGGGCCTGCACCACCTGCGGGGCTTGCGTGGATCAGTGCCCGGTGGACATTGAGCATATTGACCGCGTGATTGACCTGCGCCGCAACCAGGTGCTGATGGAGTCAGCTTTCCCCAAGGAACTTGGGCAAATGTTCCGCAAGCTTGAATCTAAAGGCAACCCCTGGGGTCTGCCCCCGCGCAAGCGCCTAGAGTGGGCTAAGGGCCTGGAATTTGATGTGCCCGTGGTGGGCGTGGATGTGGAAGACGCCAGCGAAGTGGACTACCTGTTCTGGGTGGGCTGCGCTGGTGCCTATGAGGATCGCGCCAAGAAAACTACCCGCGCGGTGGCTGAGCTGCTGCATATTGCTGGGGTTTCTTTCGCGGTTTTGGGCGACGGCGAATCCTGCACTGGTGACCCCGCCCGCCGCGCCGGTAATGAGATCCTGTTCCAAACTTTGGCTGCGCAAAACGTTGAAACCTTAAACGAGGTTGGCGCCAAGCGCATTGTGGTTACCTGCGCCCACTGCTTCAACACTATTTCGCGTGAATACCCGCAGGTGGGAGGCAATTATCAGGTGCTGCACCACACCCAGCTGCTAAATCAGTTGGTGCGTGAAGGTCGCCTAAAGCCGGTGGCCCCCACAGCGGCGTCCGCGCAGCAGGCAGCGACGGCGTCGGTAGCGGCGTCGGAAACTGCCCCGGCGCAGCAGGCACCATCCGCAGCGGCAAGCACCCAGGCGGACTCTGCGGCGTCGTCGGCAGAAGCGACGGCGTCGGAAAAACCTGCTGCAGCGCAGGGCCTGCAACTGACCCCCAAAGTCACCTACCACGACGCCTGCTACCTGGGACGACACAACCGGATTTACTCTCCGCCGCGTGAACTCCTGGCCGCAACTGGCGCCGAACAGGTGGAAATGCCACGCAACCACGAACGCGCTTTCTGCTGTGGTGGCGGTGGCGCGCGCGCCTTCATGGAAGAAACCATCGGCACCCGCATCGCAGCCACCCGCGCCCGCGAAGCCCTAGACACTGGGGCCAAAATCGTGGCCACTGCCTGCCCCTTCTGCACCACCATGCTTTCCGACGGCGTGGCTAGCCAAGGCGCTGAAGACGTGCGGGTTATGGACGTGGCGCAGCTGATGCTAGAGGCAGTAAAACGCGGCAATAACTAGTACCATGTAAATGCAAACCCCAGGGGAGCACCACAGCGGTGCTGAGAGTGCGCTTGGCGCAGACCCTCGAACCTGATCCGGGTAATACCGGCGTAAGGGAGTCGGGCTCTCTTCCCCTCCAGCTCAAGCAGGAGGAAGTAATGCTAACTGGTCACGTGCTAACTCGTCGTGGAGTAATTGGTGGCGCCCTCGCCCTGGCCAGCGCGGCCACACTGGCGGCATGTGGGCAAGACACCAAGGCTGACGCCAAAAAAGTCACGCTGGTAACCCACAGTTCTTTCCAGGTTTCTGACAACCTAAAGAAAGAATTTGAGAAAACCAGCGGTTTCAAGCTGGAAATCGTGGACGGCGGCGATGGCGGCGAGCTGGTCAACAAGCTGATCCTGTCCAAAGACGCCCCCCAAGGTGACGTGTGCTTCGGCGTGGACAACACCTACGCCTCCCGCCTGCTATCTCAAGGCGTGATTGACAAAGACCGCACCGTGGACACCATTCCGGAAAGCGCCGAAAAGTACCTGGTAGACAACAACCGCGCGCTGGTGCCCATCGACATGGGTGACGTGGCCATCAATATCGACAAAACCTACTTTGCCAGCCACAACCTGGCTGAGCCCAAGACTTTCGAGGACCTGGCGAAGCCTGAATACGCCAAGCTGTTGGTGGCCATCAACCCCACCACTTCCACCCCTGGCCTGGCTTGGATGCTGGCAACGGTAGGCCACTTCGGCGCCGACAAGTTCAGCGACTACTGGAAGACCCTGGTCAAGGGCGGCGCCAAGATCGCCTCAGGCTGGACCGAAGCCTACAACACCGATTTCAGCGCCGGTGAAGGTAAAGGCGCCTACCCGATCGTGGTTTCCTACGCCTCCTCGCCCTCCTACACGGTCAGCAAAGACGGCACCTCCACCACCACCGCAGCCCTGCTAGACACTGCCTTCCGCCAGGTGGAATACGCCGGTGTACTCAAGGGTGCCGCCAATCCGGCGGGTGGTCAGGCATTCATCAACTGGATGCTGTCTAAAGCCGTGCAGGCAGACATTCCCAAGAAGATGTACATGTACCCGGTGGACTCATCTGTGCAGCTGCCTGAGGCGCTGGCCAAGTTTGGTCCGCTAGCTGAAAAGCCGGTAGAGGTTGCCCCCAACAAGATCGCGGCGGAGCGTGAACAGTGGCTCAAGCTATGGGCCAGCGCCGTCGGCAAGTGAGCGGCACGCCAGAAAAAATCCAGAGCGGGGACCGCCATGCCGGGACCCAGCGCACCGCAGGCAAGCCTGCCGGAACCCAGCGCATCGGGCCGCGCATAACCTTTAGCCAAAAACTGGCTTGGAGCCTGGCAATAGCTTTACCGCTAGGCTTCCTGGGACTGTTTTTCGCCTGGCCAGTGGCCAGTTTGGTGATGCGCGGCCTGCTCGACAACGGCCGCCTTGACCTGGCCGGGGTGGGCGAAGTGTTCCTACGCGAACGCACCATCCGCGTGGTGGGCCAAACCCTGTACCAGGCCGCCTGGGCCACAGGAATTAGCGCACTCGCCGCCCTGCCCGGGGCGCACCTGCTTTACCGCCGTCGTTTTGTGGGGGTGGGGCTGCTAAAAGCACTGGTTATTGTGCCTTTCGTGCTGCCTAGCGTGGCCGTGGGGGTGGCTTTCCATTCACTGCTAACCAAGGGCGGCTGGCTAGAATCACTGGGCTTAGATGGCACCTCACAGGCGGTTATAGCCGCCATGGTGTTTTTCAACTACGGCTTCATGCTGCGTCAAGTGGGTAGCTTCTGGGCGCAGCTGGACCCGCGTCCCGCCCAGGCGGCAGCCAGTTTGGGGGCCGGGCCGGCGCGAGTGTTTTTCACCATCACCTTGCCGCGCTTGGCTCCCATGATTGCGGCGGCCGCCTCAGTGACCTTCCTGTACTGCTGCACCGCTTACGGGGTGGTGCTGGTGCTTGGCGGGCGCGGGGTGAGCACGATTGAAACTGAAATCTACGTGCTCACCGCCCAGTTCCTTGATTTGCGTGGCGCTGCGGTGCTTTCGGTTGCGCAGATTGTGCTGGTGGCGGCCTGTTTGCTGGTTGCTGAGCGGGCCCGACGCCGTTTTGGGGCACGCAGCGACTGGGTGGGCCAGGTTCCCGCTAGCGCCCTTAGCTGGCGTGACCTACCGGCTATTGCAGTCACGACGGCGCTCATTGGTGGCCTGCTGGTGGCCCCGATAGCCTCGCTGCTGGTGCGTTCATTTAAACGTAGCGGCGAGTGGACCCTAGCCAACTACCTGGATCTGTTTAACCCACAAGCCACCCCAGCTTTGCTGGTGAGTGTGGAGCAAGCCGCCTGGTTCTCGCTGCGAACCGCCCTGACCGCCGGGGTTATCACCCTGGTGGTGGGGGTGTGTATTGCCGTAGTGGTTTCACGCCAACCCCGCTCCACCTGGGCTAAACGTGGCCTGGTGTGGCTAGATGGCTTCTTCATGCTGCCGCTAGGGGTTAGCGCAGTAACTGTAGGTTTTGGTTTCCTAATCACCCTGGCACGCCCGCCACTGGCCTTAACTAAATCTTGGTGGATTGTGCCGCTGGCCCAAGCTGTGGTGGCAGTGCCACTGGTGGTACGCACTTTGGTGCCGGCGCTGCGGGGAATTGAGCCGCGCCAACGCGAGGCCGCAGCCTCCCTGGGGGCCGGGCCGGGCCGGGTAATTTGCAGCGTGGATGGGCCGGTGCTGTGGCGTAGTGGTGGTTTAGCCGCAGGCTTTGCCCTGGCCACAAGCCTGGGCGAGTTTGGGGCCACCTCATTTCTGGCTCGCCCGCAAAGCCCCACCCTGCCGGTGGTGGTGGCCCAGCTAATTAGCCGCCCGGGCGCTGTAAACCAGGGTATGGCGATTGCTGGCGCGGTGGTGTTGGCTCTAGGAAGCGCCTCAATCATGTTGATCTGCGAGTATCTGCAAAACCGCGCCGCTGCTCGCAAGCCGGGCAGTCGCAAGCTGGGCAACCGTGGGGCGGACAGTGGCAAGCCAAGTTCCCGCATGAAGCGCACCGCCAGCGCCAAGGCTGTAGCCAGCCAAAAGACTGCCAGCGCCAAGGGGTTGGTCGGCCAAAAGACTGCCAGCAGCCACAGGCCAGGTGTGGGCAGGAAGCGCACCGCCAGCGCAATTAATAAGGATTGATTATGAATCTAAAAGGTATTTTTTCGCGGCGCAGTGGCGCGCCCCAGGTACCGGCGCCGCACGCGTCCCAGGCCCCGGTATCTGGGTCCTCACCTGCGGCTTCGGTGTCTGCGGCCTCGGCGCCGTCGGCCTCCAACAGTTTTGCGCCTGCTGTCAGTTCTGCGCCCGCTGCCACTACTAGCGCGCAGCTAGAAATAAAAAACCTACGGGTGCGCTACCCCGGACGCGACGTCGACGCCGTCGCCAATGTGAGCCTAAACCTAGCCCCCGGACAAACCCTGGCCCTACTGGGAGACAGTGGCAGCGGCAAATCCACGCTGCTGCGCGCGGTGGGCGGGCTGGTGGACGTCAGTGGTGGCGATATCTGCTACGCGGGTGAATCAGTGTTGCAAGTGCCGGTGCATCAGCGCGGATTCGTGTTGATGTTCCAAGACGGCCAGCTGTTCAACAACCTGAGCGTGGCCGAAAATGTGGCCTATGGGGTGGGGCGCAACTCTGAAGAGATAGTGTCCCAAATGCTTGAGCTGGTGGGCATGAGTGCTTACGCAAACTCGCCGGTGACTGAGCTTTCAGGGGGCCAGGCTCAGCGCGTGGCCCTGGCGCGCGCCCTAGCCCCCAATCCGCGCCTGCTGCTGCTAGATGAGCCGCTTTCGGCGCTTGACCGCTCACTGCGTGAAAGCCTGGCGCGCGACATCCGCAGTATTTTGTGCGAGCGTGGCACCAGCGCCATTTACGTCACCCACGATCAAGACGAAGCCATGCGAGTGGCTGACGTGGTGGGCATTATGGCTGGTGGGCGTCTGCTTCGCCTGGACACTCCTGAGGGGCTGTGGGCTGATCCTGCCAGCGTGCAGGTGGCTCGCTTTTTGGGTTTTGGCCCCTTCTTGGATGCCGACGCCGTCGCAGCCCTGGACTTGCCGCTAAAGCTAGAGTACGGGCAGATACTCGCCCCTGCACCAGGGGCTTGGTCGCTAGCCCCTGCTGAAGCAAGCCTGGGGGAGGGGGTTGCGCAGGCCGGCGTCGAGTCAGTGACCATGAGCCAAGGCAGCTACCTGGTGCAAGCCAGCTTGGAGGCGGCTGCAGCTGACCCGCTCACGCTACGCACTAGTCAGCGTCTAGAAGTAGAACAGTGGATCAATGTACGCCTAGATTTAAGCCGCTGCCCACTCATTGACATGCGCAAACGGGCTTGAATACGGGAACGCGCCGGAGCGGACAATCGGAAAGGGGTGAGGCACAGTCCGCTCCGACGCAAGTCGGGGATGGCCTGCAATTTAATGGATGGCAAGCCTCATCCAGTTGAAGGCCGCAGAGCAGCTTTGCCTGACCTGAATACGCACCTGGGGAAAGATACGCACCCGCGAATCAAAGCCTGTCGCCACCGTAAGGGCACGATGTTGACAACCTAAGCTGATCTGATGTCTTAACTCCCATCAACACCAAGAACTATAACTGAGCCAAAGAAAACCGGCAAAACTTGTATGATCTCTATAAAAGTCTTGAAATCTCGCGTAAAAATGACCGTTCCTTAAAATAACCTGAGAAAACTGTGCACATACTCTCAAAGTTGGATTTGGTCAACTTTACATATGTAAATGACGCAGGCAATACCCAAGAAAATCTTGAGGTATTGCCTGCGTCGTCGTAGAGAGGAAGAAGGTGTCTTTTAGAAGATACCGTCAGCGTTCTGGCCGCGAACTACGCCGATGGGGCGCATCTCCGAGCAGAAGTTACCTACTTCGGTGCTCCAGAAGGAGTCTCCCTCGCTCCAGCGCAAAGTACCGCCGGGCAGGTTGAAGGAGTCGCCGTTGTTGCGCCACACGGCCTTACCAGCCTGAGCGTGGTGGTCGTAGAGGTGGAAGTAGGACTTGGGCTGAGACTTAATGGCGTTGGCGTAGTAAGCGCTTTCGCCAGCCAGGGAAACGCCCTTAACAGCCTCGATCTCCTGCAGGCTCGGGTAGAGCACCGGCGCCTGGCTTAGGGTGGCACGAATCTTGATGCCGCCCCAGGTGGTGCCGGTAGAGAAGGCCATGTCTGCGATGTTGTCGCCACCGCGACGACGAGCTGCGGGCACGTAACCCTTGCCGTTTAGACCCTTGGCGGTCCAAGTCCAGGTGCGGGCGGCCTGTTCGTCGACGGCGTCGTTACGGTTTACGCGGCTGGTCTTACCCCAGGAGGTGGACGCTAGTAGCGGGCCATTGGGGCGAGCGGCAGTACCGTCAGCGCGCACCGCAGAGAAAGTGATCATCCAGGGGCTGGCTACGGTCAGGGCGTAGTCGCTGAGGTTGATCAGGTTGAAGCTGGGTACCTTGCTAAAGCCGTTGGCCAGGCCGTCGCTCGGCTCGGTCCAGTAGGCGGTTAGGCCGTCCCAGGCGACAGCAGAGAGAACCTCGTCGATAACCTTGCGGGCTTCGGTAGAGGAAACCTTCTTTTTGTCGGGGGAAGGGGCCGCAAAAGCACCGGCCGACAGTGACACAGCCGCCGTAGCGGTGGCGGTGCCAATGATTAGTTCGCGACGCGAAACCATAATTCGTCCTTAAAGTATGGGGGCTTCTAGGATCAGAAACGACCGTCGGTGGACTCGTAGCCACGGCTACCGCGCGGAGGCAGGGTGTCAGAGACCCAGTTACCAACCGAGCAGCTCCACCAAGACTCGCCCACGTTCCAGGAGTGGGTGCCGCCGGGAATTGTGTAGCTGTGCCCGTTGGTCTTCCACAGAACGCCGGTAGAGCTGCTCAGCAGCGGGCCGCCGTAAATCATCTTTACGGTAGCGGTCTCGTTCTTGATCTTGATGTATTCCTCGCAGCGCTTGAGGTCGATGTGGTGGATCTCTTCGATCGACTCGCGCTTGATGGTCACCTTAGGCAGGGACATCAGGGTGGCCTGAACAATAACGCCGCCGCCCTCGGTTACACCGGTGCTGAAGGAGAAGTCAGCCTGGTTGTCACGGTCAACAGCCCACTCGGCAGAGCGAATGGGGGTGCCGGCGTGACCGCCCTGAACCTGGTTGAAGGTCCAGTTCCAGGAGATGCCCTTCTGGTTGCCCATGTCGCCGGTGTAAACATCGACGTTGCGGGCGTAGTTGTCAATGTAACCCCAGCTGGTGGTGGGCTTGGCCGGGCCGTTGGGCACGCGGCCAGAGCGAGAGGTACGAATGGCCTCGAAGTGAATCTTCAGAGGGTTCTTGATGCTGGCGTTAACCTCGTAACGGCTGAGGTTGATCACGTTGAAGCTAGGCACCTTGTTGCAGCCGTTGCCCAGACCCCAGCTAGGCTCGGTCCAATAGGCCATCAGGCAAATGCAGCTGAATGCCTCGTCGATGATGCGCTTCTTTTGGGGGGTGCAAGCACTGGTTGCAGCCGCAACCGCAGGGCTGGCGATCGCAATGGCTGGTACCGACCAGGCAGCACCCTTGGCGATGTTACGCCGTGAAATTTCCTGTGCCACGTCTACTACTCCGATAACTCTTCTTGGGAACTCAAGTGGTGTCAGAATAGGTCTTAATTTGGGCAGAATTAAAGCCCGGTGACAGGCGTTATAAAAGCTTAATTTTATTAGTTGTTATCTTTTCTCTTACCTGAGAATATGCTGAAAGTGCAGGTCAGAGGCACTTTTGTTGGTAGGAGCTAGGGGTGGTGTGACAATATGTTAACGAAGCGTGATCATTCCTTAAGTGGCGCCCAAGAATACTCTCAGGAAACTTTAAGGAAAAAACCTCGAATTTAGGTTAAGAAGTTATATTAAAACCGTATTAGTTGTTAACCTAAAGTGTGATAGCGGCGCCTTCGCGACAGTCTTTGTGCGCATGACTGCACGTCACAATCAGTTTGTCAGGCGTTGTTTCAAAGTGGTTGGTTAGGGCTTGTCAAGGGGGTGGTGTTGCAGCTTATTTAACAAGGCTGGATGGCTGAAAATATGTGCATATTCGCAGGTAGGAGCCGGTTTGTGAACTGGTTGATGCCGATCGGCTTTGGTGTTTTGTGAGTGTGAGCAGTGGCTTTTGGGTTTGAAGTTTAGAGCTGTGATGGCTTGAAAGGGAGGGCTGGCAAGCTGTGTCCTACCATTAAAACTGCCTAAACCCGAATTTCACCGTTGTGCCCGGAAGGTCTGATGAGTTGCGTTTTGCTGATATTTGGCTCGACGGCGCCGCTGATGCGCTCGGCTGAGTCCAGCGCCGGCTGTACTGGGTTGGAGCGGATTGGACCCTGGGGAACCGGACTGGACTCCGTTGGACTCGATAACTGACGCGGAAGCTGGCAGGGAAAGCCCAGCAGGCAAGGGGAATGCTGGCAAGCGGGAGATGCTGTGGCGCGGCATCGAGGAAGGCTGGCGAGCGGCGTCGTCGTTTTTATACCTATATATAAGGAGACGTGACATACAAAAGAACTAACCCAAAAGTATGCTTGGGCCTGCGTAGGCAAGAGAACTAGGCAAGAAAAAAGGGCCGGCGCGCCACGACGTCGACCCCAAATGCCCAGTAAACAGGCGTTTAATGCTGAGCGCGGCGCGTGAGCCACCGGTCAAAGCCGGCGAAAATCAAGATACACACCAGCGCAAAAACCAGTGTGAAACCAATGGCCATTAGCGAGACCGCGTAGCCAAGCACCTCCACGTTCAAAAATCCATAAGGATAAGTGTGGGTAATGGCGCCGCGAATCAGAATGAAAGGCACCCAAGCCACCGGAATCACTAGGGATCGCAAAATCACGCCGCGATCAATGCCTCCGCGCGGGCCGGTGATAAACCAAGCCAGTACCATGGCCAGGGGAACTATGATGTGCTGAATTGGGTTAGTTAGGTAATCCCAACCCGAAAGCTGCTTGTAAGGGCCAATAAAACCGGCGTAAACAATGCCGGTCACGGTGATCATCATGGTGGCGCACAGCTGCAAAGCTCGCCACCAGTTACTGGCCGGACCCTGATGGCGCGCCAGGTACGTGGCCACCACTGCCACCAGGATGTTTGACCATTCCGTGAAGTAGCTAAAGGTTTCAAACAGTCGGGTAGGGGCGCCGGACCAGCCCGGGGCGCTAGCGCCAAACATGCCAGGGTCCACATTGCCGCGCGCATAGCCGTCGCAGGCAGTAATAATTACAGTGGCACTGAAACCAAACCAAGTTATTGCTGCAATCGCGCCGTAAATCAGGCGCGCATTTCGACCCAGTGCCGAGGCAGGGGTGTAAGCCGAGGCGGGGGTATAAGTCTTACTCACGCACTTCAGGGTATACAACCCCAAATACAGGCAAAATCGTCCCTTCCCTATAAAAAATTCATGGGGTTTTATAGGGAACGGACGAAATGTCAGTATTTG
>ERZ1674245.242-NODE-242-length-18982-cov-12.970518_pt1 | contig 18982 bp, 12 predicted proteins | sample MGYA00581205_ERZ1674245 | MGnify/ENA primary metagenome ERZ1674245 (study PRJEB41354, sample SAMEA4873314) | human saliva metagenome | biome: human-associated habitat [ENVO:00009003]; feature: mouth environment [ENVO:08000002]; material: saliva material... | reverse complement strand
TATTTTTACTTGTTAGTTAAGAAAAACAATATTAGATTTGTAGCCGATCGAAAATACTCGCTGACTATTACCATGTAATTCGCAATGCCATAAATACATATTGCCTAAACTTCAAAAGAATTATATTAATTGTTAACAAAAAGTTGATTTTATGAAAAGAAGACTAATTATGTTTTTTGCTGGTTTTTTCCTATGCTTAGGAACTGCACTGGCGCAAACTGAGATTAGCGGAACTGTTGTCTCTTCTGAAGATGGACAGCCTGTCATTGGTGCGTCTATCTTAGTTGTGGGAACACAGATCGGTACTGCAACTGACATTGATGGACATTTCTCATTGTCCGCAAAGTCCGGTTCGAAGATTACAGTTTCCTACATCGGTATGAAAACACAGACGCTGACAGGTAAAGCAAAGATGAAGATTGCGCTTGATCCTGACGGTAAAGTTATGGATGAGGTGATGGTTGTTGCTTTCGGAACACAGTCGAAAGCTTCATTTGCAGGTTCTGCTGCAGTTGTCAACTCTGGTGACCTAAAGAAAAAGATTACTACTAACGTTGCAGATGCTCTTGTTGGTTCTGTTCCAGGTTTACAAATGACGGGTAGCTCTGGTGCTCCTGGTGCTGACAATGCAAATATCCATATTCGTGGTATTGCTTCTCTCTATGCTTCAACAACTCCGTTGATCATCGTGGATGGTGCTCCTTATCCAGCTTCTTTGAGTAATATCCCACAGGATGATATTGAAAGTGTAACGGTTTTGAAGGATGCTTCATCTGCTGCTCTCTATGGTGCACGTGGTGCAGCTGGTGTTATTCTTATTACAACGAAGAAAGGTAAAGGCAAAGCTACTATTAATGTTGAGTCAAAATGGGGTGTTACAAGCCGTAGTATCCAAGATTATGACGTGTTTACTGATCCAGGAGAGTATATGGAAGCTTACTATAAGCAGTTCTATAACTATGCTTTCTATAAGAAAGGTATGACACGCGAGCAGGCAAATCAGTGGGCTAATGATAATTTTATCACCAATTCTAACTTTGGTTTACAATATAATCCTTATACGATTCCTACTGGTGAGAACCTTATCGGTCTTGATGGCAAGCTGAATCCGAAGGCTACATTGGGCCGTATGTATGAATATAATGGAAAGAAGTTCTATATTCTTCCTGATAATTGGAAAGATGCTGCTTATCGTCATGGTTTCCGTCAGGAGTATAATGTTAACATAAGTGGTGGTGACTCTAAGATTAGTTACTATTCAAGTATTGGTTATTTGAAGGAGAAAGGTGTACTTGAGAACTCTGGTTATGAGCGTTTCACAGCTCGTTTGAAAGCTGACTATCAGGCAACAGACTGGTTGCATCTATTGGCAAATGCCAGCTATGTTCATGCTGATCGTGAATCAAATCCAAACTTGAGTAATACGAATTCAAATGCTAGTAACCTTGGTTATTTCACACAGTATATCTCTCCTATCTATCCAATCTATGTGCGTACGATTGATGCAAACGGTAATCCTGTCATTGCAACAGATAGATTCGGACATCCACAGTATGACTTCGGTGTACCTGCAACAAACTTCCAGGGCTTGAATGGTCGCCCATTTAGTCAGACTGGTAACCCTCTGGGTTCTAATAGGTATAATAAGGTGAATGATATCCTTGACCAGTTACAAGGACAATTGAACTTTGACATTACATTCACACCATGGTTGAAGTTTAATTCAACGAACTCTATTACACTTATTCTGAGCCGTTTCTCTCATTATGAGAATCCATTTATTGGTAATGCTGCTGCAACAAATGGTAGTATTGACAAGTATACGGATGTTAGTTATCGTTGGAACTACGTACAGACATTGAATGCTCATAAGGTATTTGGATTGCATGATGTACAGCTGATGGTTGGTCATGAGTGGTATAAGATGAATTATAACTTCCTCGAAGCATTGGCACGTGGTGGCTTCTCTCCTGCTATTCAGGAGATCAATGCCTTTGCTGACCGTTATAATAGCTATTCATATCAGCGGAATTACAACGTAGAAGGTTACTTTGCGAACTTCCTTTATAACTTCGATCAGAAATATTTTGCACAGGCTTCTTATCGTCGTGATGCTTCCAGTCGTTTTGCTAAGAAGAACCGTTGGGGTGACTTCTGGAGTATTGGTGGTGCATGGATTATTAGTAAAGAGAAGTTCTTCCAGAATCTAAATACAAAGTGGGTTGATAATTTGAAGCTGAAAGCATCTATTGGTCAGCAAGGTAATGATGGTATTCCAAACTTCAACTATATCGACATGTACACGCTTGTACGTGGCGGACAGTCAATGTTGCCTTCTTTCTCTGGTATTGGTAACCCTAAGATTACATGGGAAACAACAACCAACTTCAACCTTGGTCTTGAGTTCAACCTCTTCCAGAACCGTTTGAATGGTGAGTTCAACTTCTATAACAAGAAGACAACAGATATGCTCTTCTGGCTTAGTGTTCCAGAAAGTATGGGTGTTCGTGGTTACTATGGTAACCTTGGTGATATCCGTAATACAGGTGTTGAGTTCACATTAAATGGTGATATCATCCGTACAAAGAATATCGTTTGGAGTGCATCTGCTAATATCTCACATAACAGAGCAAAGGCTTTGAAGCTTGACCCTGTAAAGACCGCACAGTATGGTGGTTTCTCTCAAGCTGATGTAAATGCAGGATTCAACGTTCCTATGTGGTATGCTGAGGGACAGCCATTGTATAATGCCATGTTGGCTGATTATGCTGGTGTGAACGATAAGGGATTACCACAGTATTGGGTTGATGAAGACATATATAATGATTATAAGGCAGGAAAGATGTCTGTTAGTAGTAAACCTGGTACAAAACATTCATTCTTAACAACTGATTGGCGTGAGGCTACTAAGTATACACACCAGATGTTGCCTGTAGCAAATGGTGGTTTCACAACATCTTTACGTGTATATGACTTTGATGTCAACCTGATTTTTGATTATCAGATTGGTGGTAAGATTTATGACTTTGGTTATGCTGGCTTGATGGGTAACGTAACAACGAAGAGCGAAGGCTATAATCTGTCAAAAGATATCCTGAAGGCATGGACACCTGATAATACTTCAAGTGATATTCCACGCTTTATGTATACTGATCAGGATATGACGGCACAGTCTACTCGTTTCCTTACAAGTGCAAGGTATCTTAACTTCCAGTCGTTTACTGTTGGTTACAGCGTTCCTGCAAAGATAGCTCGGGCTCTGATGTTGAGTAAGATTCGCATCTATGTACAAGGTCAGAACCTCTGCTTCTGGTCAGCTCGTAAGGGTCTTGATCCACGTTATAGCTTCCAGGGAACGTCTCATGCCGGTATCAACGCTTATGCACCTGTACGTACGATTATGGGTGGTTTGCAGTTGTCTTTCTAATGAGATGATTCGCACATCGTTATTAATAATAATAAAATGAAAAGACAATGAAAAAGATATTTTCAGCAATTATCCTCGCAGCAATAGGCACTTCGATGCTTACAGGTTGTATTGAGGAAGTTGAACCACTGGGTGGTGAAGCTACCCTTGATCAAGTGGCAGAAGCTCCAAATGCCTTTGACAATATGGTGAGTGGTCTTACTACAGGACTTAGTGGTAAGAGAGATTATAGTCCAGGTAATAACCAGAATGTTTGGGATTATGGTTACACAAGTTTCTTCTTGACACGTGATGTAGAGGGACAAGACGTTATTGCAACGGGTAGTAATAACCATTATCAGGTTTGGTATCAGAATGTAAAATACCTATCAGCTGGTTATGCGGTTTCGCAATTCCCATGGACAGTATATTATAAGTGGATTACCAACTGTAATAATGTTATAAAGAATGCGGGCGCTAATAATTATGCAGAGCCCCCAGCAGACAAGAAAGTGGGTACAGGTATTGCTTATGCAATGCGTGCTATGTTCTATCTCGACCTTGTTCGCATGTATGCTTCTAAGCCTTATATCGTCGATCATAATGCTTTAACTACGATTAAAGCTGATGAAAACCGTACTATTGAGGAAGCAATCCATCAAGAACGTATGAAATGGGATGAGGCCTTCGAGTTTATCTTAAAGGATCTGGATGCTGCAGAACAGTATCTTGCCACTTATAATCGTACTGATAAGTATGTGCCAGACCTGAGTGTTGTCTATGGTTTGAAAGCACGTACCTATCTTGAGAAGCAAGATTGGGTGAATGCAGAGAAGTATGCTAAGCTTGCACAACAAGGTTATGCTATGATGAGCGAGACTGACTATCTGAGCCGTGATAATGGATTTAACACTCCTAATAGCTCATGGATGTTTGCAACGAAGTTTGTTTCCAGCGATATTAATATCTCTGATAACGACGGTGACTGCTCTTGGGGTTCGGTGATGTTGCCAGAGAACGGCTTCGGCGGTGGTTATGCTTCTAACTATGGAGGTGTGAATGTTATTGATCACCATCTCTATACAACGATCCCAGTAACCGACTTCCGTAAGAAATGTTGGTTGACTTTTGATCTTGATGGTATGTCAAAGGCTGATGCTGTAACGAAGTTAGCAGAGTATACGAACTATCCTGAGCGTGTGTATGAGAGTGGTAAAGCAAATGGTTATGGCTTAAACGGTATGTGTTTCAAGTTCCGTAATGCCGCAGGAAAGGCTGATGTTAAGTATGAAGCTTGGTGTGTGTCAGTGCCATTGATGCGTGTTGAGGAGATGAAGCTCATTGAAATAGAGGCTGCTGGTATGCAGGATGAGGCTCGTGGTAAGCAGTTGTTAATAGACTTTGCTAAGACACGTGATCCGAATTTCACCTATGGTCAGCACAATGATGCTTACTATAATAATTCAACTTCTGCTTTCCAGAATGAGGTATGGTGGCAACGCCGTGTAGAGTTGTGGGGAGAAGGTTTCTCAACATTTGATATCAAACGTCTCAATAAGGGTATTATTCGCAGCTATGCTGGAACGAATCATACTGAAAATGCTCGTTGGAACGTGGAAGAAATCCCTAGTTGGATGGTATGGACCTTCACTGATACGGAGTCTTCTTACAATGGTGGTATGACTCAAAACCCTGATCCAAAGCAACCAACAGGTGACTCTGCCCCATTCGTATTTCAATAATAGTTAAATCAATAATGTAAAATGAATATGAAGAAATATATTAAAAGCTTGCTGATGCTCGTCCTTGCAGCTATGGCTCTCACGGGTTGTAGGGAGGAGGTCGGTACAGATCCAGGTAATGACGGTACTCCTATAGCTACAGTGTATCAATATACTGCAGGTGCAGGATACAACTCTGATAATGATTGTCTCTTTCGTGTAGCAACCAATGCAGCTGTGGGGGAGGTCTATTATCTTGCAGAATTGAAGACAGAAAAGGAAGCTCGTAACATGACTGCAGATGCTTATGCAGAGTATGTTGTTGCTCATGGTACGAAGGTTGACGTGAAGGCATCTGACTATAAGGATGTGTATGTTACTAATTTGCACGGACTTTATGCCGTAACAGTCGTAGCTGTAAAGGGCGGAACGAGGACTTCTCAAAGCATAGAGTTCGCTGGACTTGATTACAAGCCTTATGGTACGGGTGTTTATCATTCCGATATGTTCGGTGATCTTGGTACTGTTAACGTTGAATATTCCGAAGTTGGCAGTCGCTATCGTATTAAGGATGTGTGGGGAGTAGACCATGGTTTTGCTTTCAGTATTAATGGAACGAAGGTTACAGTCTATCCTCAAACCATCGTAACGGGTCGTGAACATCCTCGATATGGTATGATTTCAGCTAATGACCAGAGTGGAAGTACCTATGATGAGGCTACCAAAACCGTCACATTCAACTTCCTGTTTAGTGTTTCAGCAGGCTCTTTTGGTGTGAAGGCTGAGACTTTACAACTGAATAATTAATCTGATTATCATGTAAATATGGGCGGTTCCCTTTGTAGGGAGCCGCTTTTTTGTGCTGTAACTAACTATGGGCTTATTTATAATAAAGGTATAGTTGGGCAAAAGTTATTTGTCCTGTTCATCTTCTCTACTATGTACTGGATTTAGTTGACAGCTTTAGTTTTTAAATTAAATACTGTTTGACAATTAATTTGTTTAAATTCAATATTGGTTAACACACTATTCTCTTAAGTCAAAGTGTTGTTGTCATTAGTTTTTTCAAAGCTTTGTATTCATAAGGACTGAAGAAGACGGATAAAACAAGGGTGAGTTTAGCGAATAGTAAGATTAATAAATAACCTCCAAATCTATGAAAAACCCTTGAAGACATGGCGCTTTTGTCGTTAGAAACGGGTGTAGTATTAGTTTTCCTACTCTTTTTGATACGTTAATAAATATAAAAATTTAGGGTGCTTTGGTAGGTTGAGTTTGTGTATTTAGCAGAAGTGCATTAAATTTGTGGACATAGATTAGTCAGCCTTTAGGCGTGGTATAAGATTATTTCGGGATATAAATAAAGAATAGAGTATAATTAAATAATTTATTAACCGAAATGGAGTATTTATGAAGGAAAGACTAATTGTGTTTTTGGCAGCAATGTTCCTAAGTTTAGGAACGGCGTTTGCACAAACAAGTATTAACGGTATAGTAGTATCTTCGGAGGATGGGCAACCAGTCATTGGTGCATCCATCGTTGTTGCTGGTACCCAGAACGGTACTGTTACTGATGTCGATGGTAATTTTACACTGTCAACATCTGTAGGATCAAAGTTAGTTGTTTCATACGTTGGTATGAACACAAAGACTGTTACAGCGGCTGCCCATATGAAAATTACGTTGGACCCTGATAACAAGAACCTTGATGAAGTCGTTGTTGTTGCTTATGGTACAGCTAAACGACAGTCAATTACTGGTTCTGTAGCAGTGGTTGATTCGAAGAAAATCTCTGATCGTATCAGTACGTCAGTGACAGGTGCTTTGGAGGGATCAGCACCTGGTGTACAGGTTAACAATACGTATGGTGAACCTGGACAAGCTCCAAAGATTCATATACGTGGTGTAGGAACGTTGGTAAGTGGTGCTGATCAGCCTCTGTATATTGTTGATGGTACGGCATACTCTGGCAATATTGCAGAGTTGAACCCTAACGATATAGAGTCAGTGTCTATCTTAAAGGATGCTTCTTCTGCTGCTCTCTATGGTAACAGGGCTGCAAACGGTGTTGTTCTTATTACTACTAAGAAGGCCAAGTATGCCTCTAAACCTATTATTACATTGAAGGTTGACCAGGGATTCTATAGACGTGGTATTCCCGAGTATGACCGTTTAGGACCTGATGAGTGGATGGAAGCATCATGGATGGCTTATAAGAATTATGCTTTGTCTAATAAAGCTTTGCGTATTACTAGTGAGGCAGATGCCGCAGCATATGCAACCAAGAACCTTTTGAAGAAGAAATGGAATATCTATGATGGTCCTGAAGATGCGCTCTTTGATGCTAATGGCAAGCTGATAGCCCACATGCGTCCTGAATATACTGACCTTGACTGGCAGAAACCTATTGAACGTACAGGTCATCGGCAGGAGTATAATGTCTCTGCTGCTGTTTCTAGCGATAAGTTCAATGTCTATTCTTCTGCAGGATACCTGAATGAGCGTGGTTATATCATTAATTCTGGCTATGAAAGATTCACTGGTCGTATTAATACTACTTATAATGCAAACAAGTGGCTGGAGTTAGGTATGAACCTTTCTGGTACTTCTGCCATCCAGAACTATAATAGTAATGCTTCTGGTTCTATGTATGGTAATCCTTTCTATGTAACCCGTTACATGGCACCTATCTATCCTTATTATCTTCATAATGCAGATGGTTCTTACATATTGGGCGCAGATGGAAATCCACAATTTGATGTTACCTCTCAGTACCTGTCGAACCGTAATATAGCTTATGAGCTACGACATGATAATGACAAGAACCGTAGAAATGTACTTGATGGTTTGATTTATGGAAAGATCACATTGCCTTACGGTTTCTCTTTCTTAGGTAAGGTGAGCATGAAGCATGCTAACTCTAATAAACAGTCCTATGATAACCCTAATATCGGTGATGGTGCTGGTAATAATGGACGTCTGAAGGAGAGAATTTCTCAGTTCAATTCCTATACAGGACAGGAACTTTTGACATGGGAACATGAATATGGAGATCACCATATTGATGTACTTCTCGGTCACGAGAACTATAGCTGGAAGGTTAGATATTCAAGTCTGATGAATACAGATGCCGCAATTGACGGTCTGTTAGTGCTGAATAACTTCGTTCAGAATGCAACTACTGGTGGTTATAATGAGGATTATAGAACAGAGTCTTATCTCGGACGTGCTCGTTATAATTATGCTGATAAGTACTTTGTTGACTTCTCTTATCGTCGTGATGGCTCTTCTAAGTTCCATAAGGATAAGCGTTGGGGTAACTTCTTCTCCTTTGGTTTGAACTGGAATATTAAGAAAGAAGAGTTTATGAAGAAGGTAAAATGGGTTGATGCTCTGCGTGCTCGTGCTTCATATGGTGAAGTTGGAAATGATGCAGCGGTAGATTATTATGGCTATCAGGGACTTTATTATATCAAGAAGAATGCTGGAGAACCAGCCTTGATACGTCAGAAGTTGGCGGCTGATAACCTCAGATGGGAGACAACCCAGACCTTTGACCTCGGCGTTGAGGGTACAGTCTTTAATCGTGTGAACTTCAGTATCGGTTATTTTGATAAGCGTTCAAAGGACTTGTTGTTCCAGGTTCGCTTCCCATTGTCAGCTGGTTCATTCTATGGAGATAACCTGACAAACCTCAGTCAGTATCAGAATATTGGTACAATCTCTAACCGTGGTTTCGAGTTTATGGTGAACGGAGATGTTGTTCGTTCGAAAGATTGGACGTGGAACTTAGCATTTGATGCTACCACTTTGAGCAATAAAGTAATCAAATTACCTGGTGGAAAGGATATTCTTCATGGTCAACAGAATTATTCAGAAGGACATTCTGCTTATGAATGGTACACTTATCACTTTGCTGGTGTAGATCAGATGACGGGTCAGTCACTCTACGATATTGATATGGATAAGGCTACTTCGGCTCGCGCTGCAGGTGCTGTTGTTGATATCAATGGTAAGGAATATGTTACTACAACAACCTATGCACGTCGTGTATGGGCTGGTACAGCATTGCCATCTGTCTATGGTTCATTCGGTTCTAACCTACGTTGGAAGGATTTAAGTCTTAATATCTTGATGACTTACAGCCTTGGTGGAAAGACGATGGATGGTCCTTATCAGTCATTGATGAGTGCTGGTTCTGCTACATCTGCCAGTGCTTTGCACAAGGATGCACTGTCTTCATGGAAGGGAGTGCCTGCTGGTATGACAGCAACATCACCTGATCGCATTGATCCGAATGGTATTCCAGCACTTAATTACTCTCAGAGTAATGACAATAATGCTGCTAGTGACCGTTGGTTAACAAGCTCTTCTTACCTTGTTATGAAGAATATCGTGCTTTCTTATCGCCTCCCTAAGGCTTGGGTAGATAAGTGTGGACTGGGTGGCGTCTCCCTGAAAGCAGGTGTAGAGAACCTCTTTACCGTTACATCACGTAAGGGATTGAACCCACAATATAGCTTCAGTGGTAGTAGCAATGATACATATGTTACTGCTCGGGTATTCAACTTTGGAGTCACAGTTAATCTCTAATATTTACATGAACCTAAATAAAAGATATAATATGAAATATCCAATTAACAAACTCACGATAGGTCTTTTGTCTGTAGCATCAATGATGGTGGTCTCTTGTACGGATGGGTATCTTGATACAGCACCATCTGAATCAATTAGTCCACAGGCTGCATATGCGACGACAAACAATGCACGTAGTACCTTGAATGGTATTGCAAAGGTGATGAGTGTACAGCAAGGACAGTATGGACAGGGCTTTGCTGGCGAGAATGCCATCATCCGTTATTATGAAAACATACCAAGTCAGAATTACAATTATAACTACTATGCTCCAGGTAACTCGCCTCTTCATAATCAAGAATGGCATGATCGTGCAACGACAAAGTACGACTCTTATGCCTGGGCATATTACTATCAGATCATTACAAACTCCAATGCTTTTATCTTAAACATTGATGAAGCAAAAGGTCCAGAGGCTGATAAGAAGTTCTTAAAGGCATCAGCGCTTACCTTCCGTGCCTATGCTTATGAGAAACTTGTTCATTATTTCTGTTATCGTTGGCAAGATAGTAACAATGGTTCAACGCGAGGTCTGCCTATACGTCTTGACTTATCAACAGGTGAACTGAAAGCTTCTACTCTTGCAGAGGTCTATCAACAGATATATAAAGACTGTGAGGAAGCTATTCAACTCTTTACTGAGAGTGGTCAGACACGTGATGCTTCTCGTTGCTGGATAGCCGATGTGAATACGGCCCATGCCGTTTATGCACGTGCAGCATTGACCCGTCAGGATTATGCAACAGCGTTAGCACAAGCGAAATTGGCTGAAGTGAATCGTCCTCTTATGAACAGAAGTGAATATGCAGGCGGCTTCTATAAGCCAACAAAGGAATGGATTTTTGGTAGTTACGGTGGTGATACAGAGCAGTTATGGTACTGGGCTTTTGGTGCATCAGATGCTTGTAATGGTAATAATGCAACTAAGAAGTCTACTGGAGCAGGTACAATTGGTCATGAATTGATTAGTCGTATTCCGAATGATGACGCTCGTAAGGAGCTCTTTATCACTCAAGATAAGTTCACTAGTATTGATATTACTGATAACAAACAGGTTGATCAGGAGAATGGTATCATTGGTTTAGGTAATAAGAACGTGCTTGAAGAGGCTAAAGCTATTGTTAAGGCTCATCAGCTTCCAGGTCTTCCAGCTGCTTATGCTTCAAAGGTTATCTATTTGGATGGGCATATGAAGTTCTGGGTAACCACCCTTCCAGGTGTTAGTTATGTTCCTTTCATACGTTCCAGTGAGATGGTTCTCATAGAAGCTGAGGCTAATTACTTCCTTGGAAACACTGCTGATGCACAGGCTGCATTGGTTCGTTTGAATGCTTCTACTGACCGTACACCAGGTTATACATGTACTAAGACTGGTCAGGATCTCTTTGATGAGATTAAGGATTATCGTGAAGTAGAGCTCTGGGGAGAAGGTTTTGCATGGAGCGACTACAAGCGTTGGAACATACCTGTGGTACGTCACTCCTTTGCTGAAGGTGGTAATGCACACCCAACAGTATCACTTACGATCCCAGCTGATGCTGGTAACAAGTGGACTTGGGTATATCCTCAGGATGAAATTGATTACAATGACCTTGTGAAAGAGTAATATTCTTTTGACAAGATCTCCCATGTGATAATACTGTTCTTACTCCATTAAGGATGTAAGGATCAATGAATAAAAGGCGGATAAGGGACTTTCTCTTATCCGTCTTTTGTTGTTTTATTAACAAAAAGATTGACCTTGAATTAATAAAAGTACCACTTCTACCGTTATATCTACAGTATATAATGCCTTAATTATGAGATTTGATAAACTCAAGAAGCAGTTAGAACTGTTGATTCTCTTGTCCGATTCGTCTAGTTATACGGTAAATGAGCTGTGTGAGAAAATGGATTTGTCACGTCGTAACTTCTATTACTTGCTTGATTTCCTCAAGCAAGCAGGCTTTATCATCTTTAAGAATGAAGGCTGTTACCATATTGACAGGCGTTCACCATTCTTTCTTGACCTGTTACAAGCGGTACAATTCTCGGAAGCAGAGGTGAAGACAATCTACAGTCTGCTGCAGATGATAGGCAAAGATAGTGACACTGCTAATCAATTAAGGAAGAAGTTGGAGAATGCTTATGACTTTTCTGTGGTTGCTAATTCACCCATTCGTAAGCAGATGGAGAGTAATCTGAAAGTCTTGAAGCGTGCTATGGAACGTAAGAAAATGGTCCGTCTTATAGGCTACTCTAGTCCTAATAGTCGCTCTGTACGTGATCGTATTGTTGAACCATTCCTACTCTTGAATGATAATCAGGATGTTCGCTGCCATGAGTTACTCACTCATACGAATAAAACTTTCAAGGTCTCACGTATGGAAGATATTGAAGAGCTGGATACTTCATGGCTACATGAAGATAAACACAGGCAGGTCTTCACTGATATCTTTATGTTCAGTGGGGAGGAACGACATCATGTGAGGCTGCGTTTAGGTCTGTTATCTCGCAATCTTTTCATAGAAGAATTTCCTCAAGGGACCAAGTATATAACGCCAGATGGGGATGGAAAGTGGATACTTGACATAGATGTCTGCGACTATCGAGGGCTTGGTAGGTTTGTTTTGGGACTTTTCAGGGACATCGACATCGTGGAAGGAGATGATTTTAGGGCATATATGCGGAAGGAGATAGATGCCTTGGCAGAGAAGAATGTATAAAGTATATATACGGATATGTAAACTTGAGAACCTCTCGGATGGCTCTTTTATAAGCTGAAAAAGCACCATTGGAATCCCCAATGGTGCTTTTTCTGTATATTATGATTATTACTGTCTGATAAGTATTCCCTGTATTAGGAATTCATCTATGTCTTATTGCAAAGCTTTAGATGACGGAAAAGAACACATTTTTCTCCTTTCTACCATCGTGTTGTAGTCCATCACCAATGGTATTGCTACTCATCGACTGTTGACTTGTTCGTAAACACCAAGCGTGGTTCACATTCAACACCATTGCAAGGCATGTCTGTTATGTGCATAATGTACAATTAGGAAAGGTCAGAAACACTAACAAATACTCAGCATTAGTTGAGACAGAAGGTCCTAATTTGATACATAATGAGGTGTCCTTCACCTGAAGGCAAACCACCAATAATCTGTGTTTTGTTTGCGTTTTAGCGGACAGTAACAGTTGAGAAACCATTTCCAGGAGTAGTTTGCTTGCTTAACTGTTTTGCAGCGAACTCTCCCATCATCTTATAACCATCAGGATTCGGATGTAACCAGTCTCCACTTTGCCATTCCTTTCGTAATTGTTCAGGCTCTGAAGGGTCACGCATCAAGGCATCAAAGTCAATAAAACCGTCTATCTCCTTTGTAGTTCTGATCCAGTCATTGACTACTTTTCTTGCTTTTTCACGTTCCTCTGTGAAATAGCTTTTACATCCACGGAATGGTGTTATGGTGCCCATATATACCTTCAGACCGCGTGCTTTAGCTTTGGAAATCATCACATGATAAGCTTCAATCAGCTGTCGGGATGTCTCGTCTGGAGCTTTTGAAGTACCGATATCATTGATTGCTTCAAAGATAATCACAGCACGTAACCCACGTTGTTCAAGGATATCACGATCGAAACGTATGCGTCCCGGCTCCCCAAGACCAACAGATAATATGCGATTGTCACCTATTCCAAGGTTCAACACTCCCGTCCAGTCTTTCTTTGCTGGGTCTTTCTCTGGGTTTGCGTTCATAATCTCCGACATAAAGTCAGGCCATCGGTTTTGTGCATTGTTTGTACTTCCTTTCCCATCTGTGATGCTATTACCAAGGATTGCTATGCTTGAAGCTGTTGGGTCATACACGTCAATGCCAGAGATGTTAAACCAATGATCTTCCTTAAAGGCTTTTGAAAAGTTCGTATTGGGAGTGCTTATACCTCGTAGTATGTATGATGTAGTACGCGACCCCATGTGAACCGTAGGCTCCTTTGGTGCTTTCCGATAGTTGATCGTTATGGTAATACGACTTAAAGGAGCGAGATTAAACTTCAAAGCATCTGAGAATACAGCCTTTCCAGCTGCTATCGTCACCCCATGTTTCTTGCTGAATTGCAGGTAACGGGCTGTTCCTTTACGTATCTCTGCACCTTCTTGTGCTTCTGCTATATATACGCTTGTAATCTCAACAGGCTCTGATGACATCTCATTACTAAGTCGGAGTCGGATGACATCACCCCCGATACTGACTTTCACTACCTGTCTTACGGAACGATTAGTCATCTGATTGTTGTAGGGCATGAAGCTCTTGTCAACAGTTTGTGGTGCACAAGCCCATGTTCCAACCCAACGTTGTGCATGGAGAGTTAGGGTTATGAGCGTGAATAAAACGAATAAAATCTTACGTGGTTGCATTATCCGGAATATATAATTTGTTGTTGATTCTTATGTTTATGTGTTGGCAAAGGTAGTCATTTTCTTCTTCATTCTACTCTTTATCGACCTTATTGCCTGACCAGTACAGCAGAAAGCTGTAGCTTTCTCTTCGTCAGTCATGCCGTTATGCTCCATGATATAATAGAAAGTTTCCTTAGGAGTAAAGGCATAACGAGGGTTGTTAAGTATGTAAGCAAGGTCATAATCAAAGTTAGGCATAATCATGCAAACGGCTTGTTGCTCCCGTTTGCCCATCTGTGAGATGTTCCCACCTTTGAGAATTGTGTACAAAGCATCTATTCCTAACTTTGTTTGTTCTATTGAAACAGACGTTTCTGTTTCTCTGTTGTGGGTTGGCATCTTCTTTTTTAGTTGTTCCAGTTCATTGAGTTTACTGTCAATCTCAGCCTTCATCTCATCGATTGTGGCATCTTTCCTTTGTAGGGTCATCTGAATATTCTGCTCCGTCTCCTCTTGTTGCTTGCGGTAATTCAGTAGTTGCTGGTGTATTCTGCGCCGAAACCATACGATAATTCCACCGGTAACCAGTATCAATAGAATCAGAAGATAGGCTATATAAAGCTGTAGTTGTAGGGCTTCCCTTTGTGCCATAGCCACCTCATAACGGTCCTGTATCTGTACAATCTCAATGTCTTTCTCTGGTGATACCGTCAGAACCTGATGCTTTTCTATTCGTGAACGTATGTTTTTGATGCTCTCTTCTTGGTCTTTTCGGATGCGAGGTTTGAATGATTCTGCTCGCTTCACATACTGTAAGGCAGAGTCACGCATCCCCATTTGGTTGAAAACGGAAGCTTTTCCAAGGAAGATATCTGCCAGTCGGTGGCTCCGTTTACTGTCATTTGCATACTTTGCAGCGTGATTGAAGTAGTTGAGAGCCAACTTATAAGCCCCGTTCTGTGCGTTTAGTAGGGCAATATGGTAATAAGTTGTGAACTTCAGCGTGTCCGTATTGACATTGAAAAGGTGCTTTTCTGCTGCTTTCAGTTGATACATCGCATTGCGAGTATCGTGCCTTTGTGTGAAGAAAGATGCACTGTCAAGCCTCATCCGAGTAATCCCATCATCCGTTGCAGGATAGTTAGGAAGCTTTTTTTCGCTGCAGGATAGCAACGACAAAAGGCTGACAAATGCTATAAATATTTTTTTCTTCATGCATGCAAAGGTATAGATTATTCACGATATAGCCAAATGGTAATCGTGTCAAAATGGTGTTTGATAGAATGATAAATAGCTGATAGCCAGTAATATGATAGTCGAGAGTGTGTCAAGAGTAAGTACCCTATTGCATTCCCTGTCGTTCTTACTTATCTTTGCATTGACGATTAGTTCCAATGATTGTCATCTGCATTTCATAAACCTGTGGCGGTGTGATTGTGTTTAAGCACCGGTACAGGTTTTATTTTGATGTTTTATAGTCTTCGAATATCTGTGATTACAAAACAGAAATGCGTGCTTTAGCGATATGATATCAATGTATTGGAAATCTTATGTGCCACACAGGATGAATCGTTTCCATATTATGGCATCATTTTACTGGTTGATTCTGTGCATGTGTTGGCATTTGATTGCGATATTGACATAAGTCACTAATTTCATCCTCTGCCCTTAAAGCCCAAAATTCCAATACCATTATGCCATGGTTTTATACTTTTATCGTATCTTTGCAGATACGAAGATAATAGTAAATATATAAAGGAAAGAAACTATGGCAAAGAAAGCTTTATTGATGATCCTTGATGGATGGGGTAACGGAAAGCATGGTAAGGGAGATGTTATCTTCAACACTCCAACTCCATATCTTGATTATTTGAATGCAGTAAGTCCACACTCTCAGTTGCAGGCATCAGGCGAAGACGTTGGTCTTCCTGATGGTCAGATGGGTAATTCAGAGGTTGGTCACTTGAATATTGGTGCTGGTCGTATTGTTTATCAGGACTTAGTAAAGATAAATAAGGCTTGTCAGACAGGTGATATACTGAAGAATCCAGGCATTGTAGAGGCATATAGCTATGCACAGAAGAATGGTAAGAAGCTTCATTTGATGGGTCTTACCTCTACAGGTGGCGTTCACTCTTCATTGGATCACCTCTTCAAGCTCATCGAGATAGGTAAGGAATATAATCTAAAGGACGTTTATGTTCACTGTTTTATGGATGGTCGTGATACAGACCCACATAGTGGAGCAGGCTTTATAGCTGACATTCAGAAGGTATGTGACGCCAATGGTGCACATATCGCTTCTATTGTAGGTCGTTTCTATGCAATGGATCGCGACAAACGATGGAATCGTGTGAAGGAAGCATACGATCTTCTCGTTGAGGGTAAGGGTGTTCAGGCTACTGATATGGTGAAGGCTGTTGAGGATAGCTACGCTGCTGATGTCACAGATGAGTTCATCAAGCCAATCAACAACTCATCAGTTGACGGAACAATCCAGGAAGGTGACGTTGTCATCTTCATCAATTTCCGTAACGATCGTGCAAAGGAATTGACACAGGTGCTTACCCAACAGGATATGCCTGATGAGGGTATGCACACCGTTAAGGACCTGCAGTACTACTGTATGACTCCATATGACGCTAACTTCAAGGGTGTACACGTTCTCTTCCCTAAAGAGAATGTAATGGATACGTTGGGTGAATACCTCAGCCGACTTGGTAAACGCCAGCTTCATACAGCAGAGACTGAGAAGTATGCACACGTGACATTCTTCTTCAATGGCGGTCGGGAACAGCCTTATGAGGGTGAAGATCGTATCTTGGTAGCCTCTCCAAAGGTTGCAACCTACGACTTACAGCCAGAGATGAGTGCTTACATAGTGAAAGATAAGCTTGTTGGTGCAATCAACACACAGGAATATGACTTCATCGTTGTGAACTTTGCAAACGGTGATATGGTTGGTCATACAGGTGTTTATCACGCTATTGCAAAGGCTGTATGGGCTGTTGACCACTGTGTAAAGGATGTTGTTGAGGCTGCAAAGGCTAACGGTTATGAAGTAATCATCATCGCCGACCATGGTAATGCAGACAATGCAATCAATCCAGATGGTACACCTAACACTGCTCACTCACTGAATCCAGTTCCATTTATCTATGTTACTGACAACAATTCAGCAACTGTAAAGGATGGTCGTCTGGCTGATGTGGCTCCTTCTATCCTCCATATCATGGGCTTGGAGCAGCCTTCTGACATGACAGGTGAGAACTTGATTACCGATTAATCAAGTATAATTTAGACTAAAATAATAGAATCCCAAAAGCTATTTATGGCTTTTGGGATTCTTTTTTATTACCTTTGTTTCTGCAAAGATGTAATTTCTTTCGCGGGAAAAGTATTAATGTATAACTTAAAAGGTAAAAAGATTATGGACACACGTAAGATTGTATTATCATTAACAGCGATGATTGGATTCTGTTCTCTTAGTGTACAAGCACAGACAAACAATACTGGAAGGGTTCAGGATACAGTAAAACAGAGTATAGATACTTTGATTAATAAAGTTGGATCTGATGTAAAGCAAGCTGCAAAGACCACTGTTGACAAGGTTGGCACTGATGTTAATACTGTAAAATCAGGTGCTCAGCGTGCAGGAAGCATTGGTGAAGCAACGGCTGATGCTGGTTTTGAGAAAGTCGAAAAGGGCTTTGATAAAGCAAAGCAGACCGTTCAGAACGCCTATGGTAAGGGTAAAGCCAAAGTAAAAACTTGGGAAACAACAAGAAGAGTAAAGCGTGTTTCCAAGAAGTAGTATTATGGAAAACAAGGAGTAAATACTTGTTTTAAAACAATTGAAGTCGTACCGAAAGGTACGGCTTTTTTTGTTTTTATCCGTTTAAAGTGCTCTGTTGATCTTCATCAGTATGTGGGTAAGGAACTAATCATATAATAGAAGAGAATCTATATTCACTTTGTTATATAAGAAACTGATTCTCCTTTTTTGTAATATAAATTCCTTGTTGGTTTTTAAAAGGGCGTCTTTCACGTTCTAAAAGATGCCCTTTTGCACTTCAAAAGGTGCCCTTTTACCGTGTAAAAGATGCCCTTTTGCAATGTGAAAGACGCCCTTTTGTAAGCCGCTTTGTAACTGATTGATAATTTGTAGGTTACAGAATTGACTCAAAGCCATTTTCTCTTGTCTTGTTCTTTATTACACTCTTTGAAGTGTAATATTATTTTACTGTAATCTATCTGTGTCTTTCTGCATCCTAAGGGTGCCTTTTCCGTGCGTTTTGATTGGCTTAGTTTGGAACTATGGGTTGGGTTATTTGAACTTTTAAGTGAATCATCTGCTTTGTAACTATATTGAGTATACGTAATGGTTGATAATTCATTTGGTAGTGACTTAAATCTTAATTAAACTAAAAGGAACGAATATTCAGTGCCTTTTGTGTCTTTTGAGATTTGACTTTCGCTATCTTTGTGCCTAGGAAAGATGATATTCTTTCGATGACATAGAATTTAATGTTTAATTTATTTAATAAGAAAAGATTATGGTATTACGTAAGATTGCATTGTCAGTAGCAGTAATGGCAGCCTTCACTTCACTTAGTGTACAGGCACAAACAACAAAGACTGAGAAGAAACATGAGACCCTGAAAGAGCGTATTGACACATTGGTTGATAAGGCCAAAGCAGATGTTAAGCATGCCGAAAAGGCAACCGCAGCAACGGTTAAGAAGGATGCTCGAAAGGTAAAAGCTGGTGTTAAGCATGCTGAGAAGGCAACTGCAGCAACAGTTAAGAAGGATGCTCAGAAGGTAAAAGCTGGCGTTA
>ERZ1674245.241-NODE-241-length-18990-cov-17.984104_pt1 | contig 18990 bp, 19 predicted proteins | sample MGYA00581205_ERZ1674245 | MGnify/ENA primary metagenome ERZ1674245 (study PRJEB41354, sample SAMEA4873314) | human saliva metagenome | biome: human-associated habitat [ENVO:00009003]; feature: mouth environment [ENVO:08000002]; material: saliva material... | reverse complement strand
GCGGTAAGGTCCGTATGGAGGGCAAGGACTACATCATGCAGGACGGCGACGTGGTCGAGTTCCGCTTCAACGTCTAGGAGGAAGAAGTGAGGCGTGTCAGGCACGAGGGCGTGAGGTTCTTTACTCGGGTGAGGGTGGCCAAGCTGCTGGATTTCTGTCTGCCGGTGGTGGCGTGCGTTTTAGTGCTGGGAGCTGTGCTGGCTGACCTCCTTTGGGACCAGTTCCGGGTATTCGCGTTGGGCCATGCCATGATTACGGCGCTGTTCTCCATGACGATTTTCGCCGGGCTCACCGCGTGGTTCGTTAATTGGTTTGCGTTAAGGCGTGAACGCTCAAAGCGGGCTTCTGTGACTGGCAATGCGGTGCGGGTAACTGCTGAGATGGGCTGGGATGTTGTCACTCACGTGGGGATGTCGTGGGATAATCTCTATGATGCGCAAGTTCGAGAGGAGGTTTTGCGGTGCCTGCGAGCATATAATTCTCAGGTGGCAATCCTTGCGCTGACACCAAATGCCGATACGAATTTCTTAGAGCTCCTGGCCTGTCATGACCGCCTCGGAGCAGCGCTTGACTCATTTTTCCTTACGCCTTCCAAATCCGCAGAGGAAGAGTCCGAGAGACTCGAAGAGATTCGTCGACTCCAAGCAGCTGTGGATGCTGCGTCATGGCCGTATATTGAGGCTTATATGCCGTCCTACTGGGATGATCCAGGTAAGTTCACATACCTCCGTAGTCTTGAGCTGCCGCCCTGGTATCTCGTTATACCGAAGTGCCCGGAGCGGATTTCCCCCTTTGAGCAGTATCCGGAACCTTCAGCTGAGCAGGACGCCCCTGGGGTTAATCCTGGGAGTAATGAAATAGCAAAGGTTTTCGATGAATTTCTAGGCGATTATCAAACTCGACTCGGAAGGGACTCCCATTAGGGCTGGAGCCTCAACCATGGCCGCTACATCGGCGCTGTCGCCGTCGCTGAAGAAGATGTCGACTTCTTTGACGACCTGTAATGACTGCACGAGGAGTTCACTCCGCTCAGCAACGACGTCGACGCGGTAATCAACGGGGTCTCGGATCATGGCTGTCAGGTTTGATGGTGGCGTTTCCTACCACATCGGGGGTGGGGCGGGTACCGAGACTCCGAATCCACTTTCGGATGCACCCGCTTTTGTCATTCACGGCACCGATATACCCAGGCTAGCTGTTGGTGATTTGAACTTGGTGGAGTTCCGCTTCAACGTCTAAGACTGACGGGTCGATAGGACTTTGAGAGTCCGGTGACGGAGGGATGACGAAATTCATCTCACTGTCACCGGATTTTTTGTACCCTTAGATCGTAATGTAAACCGCTAATTGAAATTTATGTAGGGATTACAAAAATATCGCCTAGATGAAATTCTGTTTTAGCTTGATTATTTGGAGGATAGAATGAATGAATCTCCATTTCCTTTTGCTAAAAAGGGTGAATGGGATGGTTATTGGTGGCTGCCCGAAAATCCTGATAACAAGGTTGCAGGAACCCTTATTTACGATGGTGAAGGGGGACTGAACCTCAAATTAGATAATCATTTTGATGGGTATAATCCTGACGAAGTTGGGGAGGTGCGTGAAGATGAGCATGGGAATATAAGTCGCATCGTCAGGAGTAAAGATTTACTAATTTCATATGATGTGATTTATGGTGTCGCTGACGGAGTGGATATTACGATTATGGATGCAAGAGATATGAGTCCCATAAGGCTTTGGAGGCGAACTGGATCAAGTTATGCAAGTGATTGCAAGATTAATGCGGAGAAGCTGATTCTAGGGAAGCATCTAGAAAATAAGGAGAATAAAGTATTTAACGGTCTTAGGGTATCTGTTGATAACTTGGGGTGCTGGGATTCCCTTGAAGGTGGTCAAAAATTTAAATTTAGCGCATTAGGTAAAAGTATTGAAATCTGTGGTGTGGGCAGTTCTGAAAAACCTAATCAAAGAGGCCCGTTCTGTCAGATAATTTCAGGTGAAGATTTTTCGTTGCATGAAGCGCTGGAGGAAGTTAAGGTTATCCAGAATTTCATTTCTTTCGTTGTTAATCAATTTTCAGACATTGTCTGGATGCAGCTTCAGGTTGGTAATGAATTCCTGGATCTTCTTTTCTTGCCGGTTAAGATTGGGGTGGGAACTGAGGTGGCTCGTGGTAAGTTTGGCGCTGAACTTACCTCTAATGCATTCCCTATTGATATATCCCTCTCGAAGTGGTTCGAATTGGCAAATCGGGCTCAGGCGGCTATTAGCATGGTTATCGTGATGCAATTCGAGAAGATGCCATTTGTTGAAAATGACCTCTTGACGGTGACTATGACTGCAGAAGTTTTACATCGCAACCTTAAGCTTGGTGAGAGGCCTTATGTTAATAAGGAATTTAAGCTGATGAGAGAGAAATTATTAGAAGTTGCACCAGATGGGTATAAAGAAATGATTAAGTCATCCATACGTAATGAACTGACCCTCCGGCAGAGACTGGTTAGCCTTGCGGATTTTGTGGGTGAAGATTTGATTTCAGCTCTTATTCCTGACGTTGAATATTGGGCAAAAGAGGCTACAAAAGCCCGAAATTACCTTACACACGAGGGGAAAGTCAAGAACCAGTCGGTCGAAGAGCTAATTGCTATCGTGGATGTGACGAAGGCTGTGGTCGTGTTGAGTGTTATGCGATATATAGGTGTATCAGATGAATATCAAAAAATAATCGTTAGTCGTCATCGTCAATTTATTAAAGCAGTTTTGCACGCCCGGGAATGGCTCATGCCTCCATCGGAAGAAATAACTGAGGAAAAGCAAAAAAATACTGATGCATGATGACGTGGTGGAGCTCCGCTTCAATGTTTAGGAGGTAAGAAATGATAGTCGACTGGTGGCATTCCCTTGTATCTAAATGGTCGTGGGATGACCCGATGCTTCTCTTGGCTTTAGCATCCTTTGTGGCCACTGCATTTATCCCCATTGTTCTATGGAGGATGGGAGCGAAACAAGCAAAACGTGACAGCGAATTGCAAGCAAAAATCCTCGCCCGTCAAACGTTAGTCTCTCAACTCCAGCGACGCGATGCACTACTGGGAATTGTTACTCAAGCCTCAGACGCCAGGTATCTGGAGGTGTTATGGAAGGAGATTCTTGAGTACAAGGAAGAGGACCGGGACTTCCTTCTTGCTCATCTCCGCGCCAATCCTGCTATTGCGCTTCCGGGAACGTCTACCGGCGCGAAAGTACAAGATAACCCGACTGACGCCGCTGTGAGTAATTATGTTGACGGACTTGAGCGCCGTTATGCAGAAAGTGACGGGTACCCACCCTATCCTGGATTGCTCAAATTCATTGCGGAAGTAATAAGACAGGGAGCAAAGATTGAGGACTCGCGTATCGTCGAACTTGTTACGGGACCGACTGCAGAAAAGCAACGTCCAGGTCACTCCTTCTACCGGGAGCTGGTTCTTACTCTTCCCCAAGGCACGGGTCCTCTTCTTCATGCGGTTGAGAGGATTGATTCTCGGGCTCCCGGTGGTCTTAAACTGAATGTTCTGACCGGTGCCCTTCTCGCGGTCAAAGACTTGGAAATGGGACGTCGAGGCCCGAAGCTGGAATCGGATGAGGTGGAGGGGCTGAAGAGGGGCATTGCGGATGCTCTCGCCTATCTGCTACATCGAGATGTCTTACGCTCATTTGACCGGTGGGAAATTGATGGCTCGACCGACCGCGTTACTGCTACGGCTGCCTGGCTCATCAGAGCTGTTGGATGGGTTGCTGATGCTGATAGTCATCTAGCGATGCGGATGATTCAAAATCTAGCTTTCGCAATTGAATCAGTACCTGAATCGGACCGCATGGGTGGCTGGGGAATTGATGATGTCGATGTCCGTCAGGGATTCGAATGGATCAGTGAAAAGTGCCCTAAATTGTGGGAAAACTACGGGGAAGAACTGGAGGCGGCTGTCACGAAAATTGGGCCGTGGAAGGAGAGCTTCTCCTCGTAGAGTATTGCTTACCTTGAAACGTTGATGTGCACCGTAAAGTGGTGGAGTTCCGCTTCAACGTTTAGGCGATAAAAACATAAAAGCGGAGCCCCGCACTGTGAATGTACAGTGCGGGGCTCCGCCCTATTAACCCTCGCGCGCCACAACAGGCAGCCGTAGGGTGTTAAGTCTTATCGACCGGGATTAGTGGTCAGCACCAACCATAACGTTGGAAGCCTTGATGACTGCGTAAGCGGTCTCGCCAACCTTCAGGCCCAGCTCCTTGATGGACTCGTTGGTGATGGACGCGGAGATAACAACCTCCGGAGCGATCTCAATCTTAACGATGCCGTTGGTTGCACCCTCGGTGATCTCAACAACCTTGCCAGCGAACTGGTTACGTGCAGAAAGCTTCATGAAGCCGTGCCTTTCACTCAATAAACGTACAAATGCTCTAGATACTTTACACGCCTTATCTTCTGCATAATGAGCAAAAACCCGAATTTTCGCAAATATTACGCACAAACCAGGCAAATTTTATTTTCGGTTTCACCCACGCCCCGCACCCGCCCCAAAAGACCGGCAAAAACCAGCCCCACACATGCGGTTCACACCCGCCAAATGGTATAGTCAGCACGAACGCGAGAATCCTCGCACCCTCCACCGTCGCACCCCGCCCTCGCTGACGCGCGCCCACACGCCGCAGCACCACCGCCCAACACCGCGGAAACACCGCGGAAACAGGGGAGCGGCGCATCCGCACAGATCGAAGAAGGAACCATGAGCGAAAACCTCAACGAAATCGAAGCACCCGCCTGCCCCGAATGCAACGAAAACTATACCTACGAAATGGGCGAACTCTGGGCATGCCCCATGTGCGGCCACGAATGGGAACGCACCGCAGCAGGCGAAATCGAAGAAGCGGCAGGCTCCAAGGTTCTCGACTCCGTCGGTAACGAGCTCGTCGACGGCGACTCCGTCACCATCGTCAAGGGCCTGAAGGTCAAGGGCGGCGCAGACATCAAGGCAGGCACCAAGGTGCGCGGCATCCGCCTGCTCGAATCCCCCGTCAACGGCCACGACATTGAGGCGAAGGTCCCCGGCGCAGGCCAGATGTATCTGAAGTCCTCCGTCGTCAAGAAGGCATAAAGCGCTTCGCATTAGACGCAGAAAAGGCGGCACCTCCCGCACTAGCTCACGCTAGGGGAGGTGCCGCCTTATGCTTTATAAAAATTGCTTAGGTTTTAAAAGAAACTGAAAAAATATCTCTTTACTTTTTACCTGTCAAGCCCATGTACAGGGAAATGGTCAGCGTTGCAGCAATAATTGAGATAATCCAGCGGATCCAGTCAATGCCGCTAGTGTCTGCAACACCCAGCTGAGTTGCTGCCCAGGTGCCGATAGCTGCGCCGACAGCACCGCAGATAATGGTCCAAAGAATCGAAATGTTCTGGCGGCCTCGCATAAAGAAGCGTGCAAGTGCACCAATAATTGCGCCGGTAAAAATGGTGCCAATAAAAGTACCCATTGTAATCTCCTTGGGTTATATATCTGCCACTGTGGCAGATAGTATGTTGTTTTCAATTATACGTAAATATGATGTAAGAAGAGCTTATGTGAGCTTTTATTAAGCTAAAAGCACCTTAGCGTTTTATCTCTAAAACGCTAAGGTGCTTTTCTCGTCAATGAGATGAGTGTCGAATGTATCGAATGGTGAATGTATTGACTACTTCGACTTGCGCCAAATCTTCAGAGCGCTACAAATCAGCGGCAGTTGCAGGGGCAGGCGACCGTACGCAATAGCCTTACGCTGAGTGGACTGGTTACGCGCATCCAAAGCCATCTGAATGTTCGCGGGGAACACCGCAACAAACAGCAGAGCCGCAAGCAGGCCACCGGCACGGCGGGTCTTATCATTAGCCAGCAGGGCAGCGGTGCCCAGCTCAGCTACACCCGAACCGTGAGTGTACGCGTGGGGAGGACCCGGCAGGTACTTCGGCACAATCGAGTCGAAGGGATCCGGGATGATGAAGTGCAGTGCACCCATCACAGCGAGGGCACGAGCCATGCGAGTAGCCGAGCGCTCAGCGCTGTACTCTTTCTTCTTAAAAATACTCATGCTCCCATTATGCGTCCGTCAGAGGCGTATTCCTTGGCTCAGGGCACGCTGAACCGCTGCGTGTTTGACTGTCTAAAATGCGGACTCGGCACGTCAAACAGACAACATTGTTCAAAAGCAGGTAAGATAGGGGACAACGGCACCACGTGCGGATGACGCTCCGCCTACCCTTATCTTTAGGTGAGTCGCCAGACGGAGTAAAACACCGGGTGCCAACCGGAACAATCAAAGGAGTACATCATGAAGAAGATTCTGTTCATCGCTATCCTGGCAGGCGCTGCATACTTCGGCTACAAGAAGTTCGCTGCCTAAACAGCTAGCCCTCGGGCACTCTACATATCCTTAAGCAACGGAAAACCCGCCGTCTCACATATGAACCATATGCGAGACGGCGGGTTTCTCGTATGCCCAACCTCCTGGGCTTCAAACACGTAGCCTATAAGGTGAACCGGCTATTCGCTCGGTCTAGTAGCTCGGCGGAACCTCACCGGTCATCACAACCTTGTTCTGCGAAGAGCTCCAGCTGAACTCAGCAGTCGTGCGACCGCTCGCGTTGTGTACCTTCTCGTCTTCCTTCATGTAACGGTAGGTCACGCTAATCGAGCTGTCCGAGGTACGGGTAATCACCGGAGAGAACGAGTACGGCTCATAGGTTGCGGTACCAATGAACTTGCCGCGGTGGAACAGCAGAATGTGGTGCACCATCGCCGCGGTGCAACACGAAGACGGGGAAGAACCCGGAATCGCGTCAATCCACGACAGCTCAGCACAGGGGTCGTAACCCTCGTAGCTTGCCGAAACGTTCGTCCACTGATCCCACTTGCTCTTATTCTTCAGCTCGCGCAGAGCCTTAGACACCACGGTCGATGCAGAATCAGACGCGCAGGTGGAATCCTTCTTCGACTCAGACTTAGCTTCAGACTTGGAATCCGGCTTCGACTCGGATGCGGTCGGCTCAGCATGAACCGTAATCGTCACCACCGACGGCACCGGAGCAGGCGACGAAGCACTCGGGGTAGCGCTCGCGGATGCGCTCGGGCTCGCCGACGGGGTCGGGAACAGCGCCTGAGTGGAGGTCGCGCTCGCGGATGCAGAAGCGCTGCTAGAAGAAGACACTACGGTACCCGAAACAGCAGAATCAGTGCTTGCCGAGCAGGAAGTGACAACAAGAGCTAGAGCGGCGCCCAATGCGGGTAGAGCCAAAGCGGTACGGCCGGTGAAACGGCGGCGATTAGAAGACATGGATACTCCTGAAGATGCACGGCAGCGCGCATCGGTGCTGGTCAAGAAGTGAATAGTGAACTCGTCCAGTATAGGGAAAAAGAGGCGGGCACGTGGTGCGCGCGGTCAGTGCCGTTCGTTACCGTAGAGTCACAGGCCGGGATTATCGCTAGACAGCGGCTACAGCAGAGCCAGGGGAGGCGAATCGGCATAGCAGAAAATCAGCTATGCGGAAACTCTGCCCGCTAGTGCCTGTGTCCCCTTGCACACCCGCCCTATCCGGGGGACAATGAAGGCATGGCTGAAGTAACTCTACAGAACGAACTCGTAATCCACACCAACGGCGACCTGCCCGCAGTCGGCGCAAAGCTGCCCGAATTCTCGGTTCTCGCGGCTGATCTCTCCGAGATTTCCTCCGCAGACTTCGCAGGTAAGAACCTGGTGCTGAACATCTTCCCCTCCGTCGACACCAGTGTTTGCGCAACCAGCGTCCGCACTTTCAACAAGCAGGCTGCAGGCCTGGAGAACACCGTCGTGCTGTGCGTCTCCAACGACCTGCCCTTCGCAATCGGCCGCTTCTGCGCAGCCGAGGGCATTGAAAACGTCGTCACCTCCTCCGCTTTCCGCTCCTCCTTCGGTGAGGACTTCGGCGTGAAGCTGATTGACGGCCCCCTGGCGGGTCTGCTGGCACGCTCCGTGGTCGTCGTGAACCCCGCCGGTGAGGTTGTCTACACCGAGCTGGTTCCCGAAACCACCAACGAGCCCAACTACGAAGCAGCCCTGGCAGCTATCAAGTAAGCCCTAATAGCTATCAACTAGTAGCTATCAAGTAAGCTTAGTACGGGAGCCGGACGTGACGCCGGCACCCGCACGTACTTCCGTCAGGGTTACCTGGCGGTATACAGCACAGCAGATACTGAACGTCTACAGCGCATGGGTTCACCCACACATGCGGCTGGCGACAGCATAACGCCCCGCCCACCCGGTATTTCGGGTGGGCGGGGCGCTTTACTATATCCAGACTTAGTGTTCGGAGGCGCCGGGATGACCGGGAGCGTCGGCTTCGGCAGGCTCCTCATCGGCGACCAGCATATGCTCCGGCAGGGTGCCGCGGCGCTTAGCCACCACAAAACGAGAGATAAGTAGCAGCATATACACCACCATCGAAATCAGTAGCATCGACTGCGGCGCCAACACCAAACCAACCACTGCAGATACACCTGCAATAGCTGCGGTGGTACGGTCCTTTGAGCTCTGATAAGCATCGATGGCGAGCACCGCAAAGAGTGCCGTCATCACAAAATCCACGCCCTTGAGCTCACTCAAGAAACTTGCACCCAGCACGTAGCCGAGCGTAGCGCTCGCTAGGACGCTCAGGTGCAGACCCGCATGAATCCACAGGATGCGGGAACCACGCAGCTTATGGCGGTCCGGGCCCGTATTCAGTGCATACGCCTCATCGATGAGGGTGTACACGGTGTAGAACTTCGCCAAACCACCACGCACACGCTCAATCGGGTACGACAGACCGTACATGAGGTGGCGGGAATTAATGAGCAGAGTCATCACGGCGATAGAGAACAGTGACGCATGATTCGACATCATGTCAATCAGCACGAACTCTACCGAACCGGCAAACACCAGTACCGGCAGCAGGGGAGCCACCCAGAACGGCAGATGGTAGCTGTGGACAAGCACACCCAAACCAATACCGACAAAGAACAAACCCAGCATAATCACACCGGCAACGCGCATCGCCTCTGCGAAGCCGCTCTCTCGCGGTTGCTGAGAGCCTTGTGCATCGGGGGAGGTAGGCGCCTCCACCACGGGAATCATGCCGGTTAGCGGAAGCGCAGAAGCAATGACCTGCTCCACCTGCTGCTGGCTCGCCTGATGAAGCTCGGGCTGAGAAGAAACAGCGGGGGAAGAAGCAGACTTCTTAGAAATGCTCATCGTGACCCCCTAGAAAACCCAGTTAGCCAGCACAACGCAGGTGACGGTACCCGCCACCATGCTCAGCACCATATTCTTACGCCACAGGTGCGCACCCACGGTCACCACCAGGCCCGCCAGGTACGGCGCCGCCGTAGTGAACGAGGAGTAATCAATCTTCGCCACCGCATAGATGGCAAGTAGCGCAACTGCGCCGAGCGGAATCCAGTGGCTGAGCGCATCCAAAAGTTCGGAGCCTGCCAGAGCCTTTTTCAGACCGAAGGGAAGCAGTCGCAACAGAAAAGTAATGCCAGCAGCAACGAACACCGCAGCAAGAATATATCCGGTGGTTACTTCACTGTTCATGAGGTTTATCTCTTTCTGCACATACTCAGCGAAAGAACCCTGAAAGAGTGATAGAACCCTGAACGAGGCGCGCGGGTGAAGCCGCGAAAACATCCGCGAAAGAAAAGGGTAGGGAGAGCCCACTCATAGAGAAGGCGCTAAGTAGTGCGGTAGGTACGTGAGTTGATGAAAGCCGCGAATAGTGAGGCGGAGGGGTATTCCTTCCGGGCAGAGACTACATCTCTGCATGACCTCGGGTGGTGCCGCTCCCGGTGCGGTGTTACTCCGGGGCGGCACAGCGTTCTGCGTCGCTAGTTTCCTTAGCGGTGTCTTTCATCTGAGTCATGGGGTACCTTCACCTCTGGGAGCCTCCGCGCAGGTTCGCGCGGGAGGCATCTTAGTAATCCTAGAAATAGAAAGAGGGGAGAGCGGTGCTCTTCATCTATCCTAGCGGGTTTTGAGCACATATGTAACGTTCTTACCGTTGTGTGGAAGCGGGAGCATCAGCGGCAGCGGCGGTTTCAGCCTCAGCCGCTACCTCATGCACAGCACGATGCGGCAGGGTGCCGCGGCGCTTCGCTACCGGGAAGCGCACCAACAGTAGCACCACATACGAACCCAACGCCATCACCAGGAAAGAGGACGGCGCAAAAATTAGGGCTACCGCGGCAGAAATTGCCACAAATAATGCTGCCACACGATCCGGGTTAGCGCGGTAACCGTCCATGGCAAGCACCGTGAAGAGTGCCGTCATCACAAAATCCACGCCCTTTAAATCGCTCAAGAAGCTTGCACCGAGCACATACCCGAGGATTACGCTTAGAATCCATGAGACGTAAATCAGCGCGTTTACCCACAGGATGCGTGCACCGGAACGGTTATCGCGGTCAGGGCCGGAGTTGAGAGCAAACGCCTCATCGCAAAGAGTGTGAATCGTCAGAGCCTTAGCCCAGAAACCCTTCACATTGTGCAACGGGTATGAAAGACCGTACACCAGATGGCGCGCATTCACCAGGAACACCGTCAACGCAATCGACGCTAGGGGCGCGCCACCGCTGACCATACCCACCATCAAAAACTCCACCGAACCGGCAAAAACTAGGGCAGATAGCAGCGGCGCAGTCCAGATCGGCAGGCCGTGCGCGTTGAGGATAATACCCAAACCCAAACCCAGCACCGCGATACCGAGCATCACCACGGAAGAATCCGCCATAGCCAGACGGATATCATTCTGCGTACTCGTACGCTCAGTGCCGGGGGTCTGTGCCATCAAAGAGTTCCTTGTATGCGTTGTGCTTTTCAAAAAATTTGCTGTGTGCGCGAGCGGCTTCGAAGCTCCACCGCGGTTTTCCAGTGTATAGGAGCGCTTAGAAGGCCGTCGAGAAAAAGAGTCCGGGAATAAAATATGAGAAACACGCTTATAGTGAATGACACTAAACAATGCGGCGCTGAATAACCTAGCGACCGCACAGGCGACCCGAAAGGAACCTCAATGACTGAGCAGAACAACACCTCGCAGAACAACACCGAGCAGACCGCAGAAGAGCAGAAGAAGGTGTACTCGCGCCAGCAGGAACGCCGCGAACTCGAAAACTACCGCCAGACCAAGATCGAGCGCATCGACCGCCTGCGCTACCGCGCCTACGGCGCCAACGGCGCAACCCTCGACTTCGGTGTGGGCGAGGGCCTGCTGACCCCCGTCGAGCTGCTGCTCGCCGCGATCGCCGGCTGCTCCTCCGTGGACGTGGACGCGGGCACCTCCCGCCGCTCCACCCCCGAGGTATTCGAGGTGCTCGCCTCGGCGCTGAAGCAGACCGAAGACGGCGCGGTGCGCCTCGACGACGTTGAGGTGGACTTTGACGTGCGATTCCCCGAGGATGAGCAGGGCGCCAAGGCGCAGAAGATGGTGGACCGTCTGATTCAGCTCAGCGAGCAGAAGGACTGCACCGTTTCCCGTACCGTGGAGCACCCCACGAACGTTTCGTTCCACAACCTGGCTGACTAAAGCCGGGCGAGCTAAAGCCTGGCGAAGTAGATAAGCCAGGGGAACCTAGTAAACAGGATTTGAACCCTCCCGTACCGCTTGTAATGAGATGGTACGGGAGGGTTTTTCTGTGTTTTTGTGGTTTTGGGTGGAAAAGAGCCTAAAAAGCGAGTAGGATTGACCCTCAGATTAGGAAAACTTACGGTACGTAAGAAATCCTTATGATTGAAGAATTTCTTGACCCAGGCACAAACCTTCGGCGGCGCCACCCGCAGCAAGACTAGACTGGACACCAGACTAGACCGCTAGCAAACGCACGAAGCAATAGCCTCAGAAAGAAGACCTGACATGGCACAGCCTACAGAGACTTCCGGCGCTGCATCGGAAGCCACCCCCGCAGAGGGTGAACTGAAGCGAGGCCTCTCCGCCCGCCACATGCAGATGATTGCAATCGGCGGCGCAATCGGCACCGGCCTCTTCGTCGCCTCCGGTAAGACCATCTCCACCGCGGGCCCCGGCGGCGCAATCCTCGCCTACGCCCTCATCGGCGTCATGGTGCTCTTCCTCATGCAGTCCCTCGGCGAGATGGCCGCGCACCTGCCCGTGCCCGGCGCCTTCCAGACCTACGCCGCGCGCTACGTGTCCCCGTCCTTCGGCTTCGCCATGGGCTGGAACTACTGGTTCAACTGGGCGATTACCGTCGCCGCCGAGCTCGTCGCCGTCGGTGAGGTGATGAGGTACTGGTTCCCGGACGTCCCATCCTGGGTATGGGCGGCAGGATTCCTCGTGCTGCTGACCGGCATCAACGCCCTCTCGGCACGCTCCTACGGTGAGAGTGAGTTCTGGCTCGCCACCATCAAGGTTGTGACCGTGGTCGTCTTCCTCATTGCAGGTATCGCCATGATCTTCGGCATCCTGGGCGGTAGTTCCCCGGGCGTCTCCAACTGGACCGTCGGTGAGGCACCCTTCGTCGGCGGCGCACCCGCCGTACTCGCCATCTTCATGGTGGCAGGCTTCTCCTTTCAGGGCACCGAAATGATTGGTGTGGCTGCCGGCGAATCTGAGAACCCCCGCCGCGACGTGCCCCGCGCACTGACCAGCGTGTTCTGGCGCATCATGCTCTTCTACATCGGTGCGATGGTCGTCATCGGCTTCCTGATTCCTTACTCCGACCCGAACCTGCTCACCGCAGCGGACGGCAACATCAATATCTCCCCGTTCACCCTCATCTTTGAGCGTGCGGGTATCGCCTTCGCGGCAGCCATCATGAACGCCGTGATTCTCTCCGCAGTGCTTTCTGCGGGTAACTCGGGCCTGTACGTTTCGGCTCGTATGCTCTTCGCGCTCGCGCAGGAGGGTAAGGCGCCGAAGATGTTCACCCGCATCAACTCCGGTGGTGTGCCCATGAACGCACTGCTGGCAACCGCAGCAATCGGCGCGGTCGGCTTCATCGCCGCACTGCTCTCCCCCGATGGTGCGTACCTGTGGCTGGTGAACGTGTCCGGTCTGGCTGGCTTCATCACCTGGGTGGGTATCGCCGTGGCTCACTACCGTTTCCGCCGCGCATACCTGAAGCAGGGCAACAGCCTGAAGGACCTGCCCTACGTGGCGCCGTTCTTCCCTGTGGGCCCGATTATCGCCTTCCTCATGTGCCTGGTCGTTATTGGTGGCCAGAACTACGAGGCGTTCCTGAGCGGTGACTGGGCTGGCGTGCTCAGCTCCTACATTGGTCTGCCCGTGATTATCGCGGTCTGGCTGGTGCACCGCGTGGTCACTCGTGACCGCCTGATTCCGCTGGATCAGATTGACGTGAGCGGCATTGATGTTAAGGCCTCGAAGTAACACGAACGCCAGCTGATTGAATGAGCTGATACGTGAAGAGCCGCCGGTTCCCCTAACTGAGGGGAGCCGGCGGCTCTTTGCTATCTGCAGTTTATTCCGCACGGGAGAGCTAGGCTGTGCGCCCTGTAGCTCTTAGGAGTGGCGGCGCGAGCGCAGAACGCTCAGACCAAGACCCGCGCAAATCGCGACAACGCCAATACCAACAATCACGCCAACACTGGATGCGCCGGTGTTCGCCAGGGTAGCCTTCTTGGGGCTGCTCTCCTTAGCAAGGCTGTCCTTTGCCGGGGTGTTCTTTGCCAGCGTGTCCTGAGCCGAGCGGGCGGCGGTCACCGGAGCCTCCTGAGCGGGCTTGCTCTGAGCAGGCTTATTCTTGGGATGCGCCACGGTTGCGTCCTCCAGCTTGTCAGCGTTGGGGGTCTTATCGGCAACCGGCGCCTGATCTGCCGCGGGAACCTTGTCAGCAGGTGCCTTATCTGCAGGCATCGGAGCTTCAGGCAGTGCCGGGACGGTCGGCGCATCGGTGGGGTTCACGCCCACGGTTGCTTCCGGCAGAGCGGGAACCGTCGGGGCATCAGTGGGATTCACGCCTACGGTTGCTTCCGGCAGGGGCGCTACGGTCGGTGCGTCGGTGGGGTTCACACCCACGGTTGCTTCGGGCAGGGGTGCCACGGTGGGTGCGTCAGTGGGGTTCACTCCGACGGTTGCTTCCGGCAGGGGCGCTACGGTCGGTGCGTCGGTCGGGTTTACGCCAATGGTTGCTTCGGGCAGGGGTGCCACGGTGGGCGCATCGGTCGGGTTCACTCCGACGGTTGCTTCGGGCAGGGGTGCCACGGTGGGCGCATCGGTCGGGTTCACTCCGACGGTTGCCTCGGGCAGGGGAGCCACAGTCGGTGCGTCGGTCGGGTTTACGCCCACGGTTGCCTCGGGCAGGGGCGCTACGGTGGGTGCGTCAGTGGGGTTCACACCGACGGTTGCCTCGGGCAGGGGCGCCACAGTCGGGGCGTAGGTCGGAACCGCCGACACCACGGGCTCCTGCGCGAAAAGCTCAAGAGGCTTCTGGGCATCAAACGAACCGTACTCGGCACCCTCAACGCCAGCAGCCATGGTGCCCGCAATGTACTTGTGGGAGGTATTCAGTGTCGCCGCAACATCCGCCGGAACCTTCACCTCCGTCTCAAAGACACCGTTGTGAATCTGCGAAGCAGGTACGGTCACCTCAGCCACGAAACGCATACCCTGCTGGGGAAAACGGCCGGGAACCCACACGTTTGTATCAGACACCACCACGCGCACACCGTGCGGGGTCGCCTCACCCGTGTAGCCGGTACCGCGCACCTTCAACACGGTCTCACCCTTGGTGTTCAGACGCGGGGAGTCCACGTGCAGAACCGGTGCGGCGCTATCCTTCACAACGTTCATGCGCAGAACCTGACCGCCACCGTAACCATCAACGATGATATTAGCGACGAAGCTGTAGTTCTTCGCCGGGTCAATCAGGCTACCGGGAACGTAATGGGTCGCAGTCGCCGTGCCATCCTTGAACGGGCCCTCAACGCGCACCGTCTGAATCGGGTTCAGAAACGGGAAACCCCTATGGTTTGCCTCATGCAAAGCCGGGGCGAAAGCGGTAGTTTTCGCGGGCAGTTTCGATGCCTTGAACGTAATCTTGTTCAGACGCAGGGCGGTCTTCAGCTCACGGGTATTGGTCTCAACCTTGTAGTTGTAGACCGTAATAACCGGCGGGTTATCCGGATTCGGGGTATTAGCCGCTGCAACAGAAGGCAGAGCGCACAGGCTCAAGGATGCGGCAAGAAGAACAGAAGCGCCGGCGCTACCGTAGCGGCGGGCACGAGAAGAGTTAGCCATCATGAAGTTCCTTCTACATGGGTGATTGAGTGATCCGCACTCTTCCTGTATCGCGCCAAGTCGAGTGCGTATACGGTACCGCGACATCGCGGTTAATTACACCGTAACACGCACCTAAACGCATGAACCGGACATAAGATAACTCGCCGAAATATTACGTAAAACCAACGCCTACAGGGCGCACAATAGGGCGGATGAATAAGACATACACGCACAGCGCCGGCTGGAGGATACGGAAATGCTAGGGTAGAAAGATGCCCACGCAGAAGAACCCGCAGAACCGAGTAGAAGTAGCCCCGCCCGCCCCGCCCGCCGAACCCAACGCTACTGAGTACAGCGCTACTGAACACAGCGCCATCGACAGCACGCACCGCGTCGTGAACGTGTGCGCTGTAGCAATCCGCAACCGGGATGGGCTCGTACTCACCGTGCGCAAACGGGGCAGTGACGGGTTCATGATGCCCGGCGGCAAACCCGAACCGGGGGAGACCCCGCTGCAGACTGCCTGCCGCGAAGTGAGCGAAGAAATCGGGCTCACCCCCGACCCCGACCGGATGCACCATCTCGGACTGCTAGAGGCCGCCGCACTGAACGAGGCAGGCTTTACGGTGCGCGCCGAAACCTTCGAATACGCCCCCACCGATGAGCAACACGAGCAGCTGGCTACGCTGGTGCCGCATGCTGAAATCGCTGAGCTGCGCTGGGTCAACCCCGCCATGAGCAGCCCCTCCGATTCTGCATTGCAGGCACCCCTGAATACCGAGCAGATTTTCCCGCTACTGGCGCGCACCCCGCTACCGTAACCGCCGAGCCCAACGTGCCCCTGAACTGGCGGGCGCACACATGAGGTACACAGGTGCATCCGGTACCCTCAACACAGAAACATCTATCGTGGGTAGAACGCATAGAGGCGCTCCACCCCGGAAACCCTCATACACCCCAAGGAGAACCATGAAGAAGACTGACTACAACCTTGCCGTCTACTGCGGTGCACGCTCCGGCAACGACCCGCTCTTCACCGAGCGCGCCCGCGAGCTCGGCACCCTCTGCGCTCGGAACAATATTGGCGTGGTCTACGGCGGCGGCCGCACCGGCCTGATGGGCACCGTCGCGGGCGCGACCCTGGATGCCGGCGGCGTGGTCTACGGCGTGGTCACCCACAAGCTGGTCGGTCTGGAGGGCGTCTACCCCGGCCAGACCACCCTCGACATTGTGGACACCATGCACCAGCGCAAAATCGCCATGATTGAGAAGGCTGACGCGTTCGTCGCCATGCCCGGCGGCCCCGGCACCCTCGAAGAGTTCTTTGAAGTTTTCAGCTGGCAGTTCCTCGATATTCACTCCAAGCCGGTTGCCCTGCTGAACGTCAACGGCTACTGGGACAAGCTCATCGACGCCATGCACTACATGGCGTCCACCGGCCTGCTCAACGAACGCTACCTGGACGAGCTCATCATCGCCACCACCCCCGAAGAGTTGCTGGAGGCGCTTGCCAAGGACCTGGAGCGCCGCGCCGCCGAAAAGAACGCCGCCGAAAAGAACACTGCCGAATAAAACCAACGCAGAAAACGAGAACGACTATGGCAACCACCCCCAATCAGGCACGCACCCTGCTGCTGACCTACTTCGGCCCGTTCCCCGGCGTGCCGGTGAACCCCACCGTAGCGCTCGCCGAAGGTGCTCAGCGTCTGCTGACCCGGATGCGCCCGGATTTGAATGTCATCACCCGCGAGCTGCCCGTTAGCTACGACGGTTCCAGCACCGCCCTGCGCGCCGCCCTGCAGGATGTGCAGCCCGACGCGCTCATCAGCCTGGGTGTGGCGGTTGGCCGCGACGTGGTCAGCCTCGAGCAGGTCGCTATCAACCTGGACTCCGCCGGTATTGAAGATAACGACGGCGACCAGCGCTGCGATGAGCCGATCGCTCCGGGTGGTCAGGAGGCGTACTTCTCCTCCCTGCCGGTGCGCGCCAGCTTTGAGCGCCTGCGTGTGGCGGGGGAGCCGGTCGAGATTTCGTACACCGCCGGAACCTACGTGTGCAACCACGTGTTCTACGAGGGCCAGCGCATCAGCCGCGAGCTGGGGCTGAGCATCCCCGCCGGGTTCGTGCATGTGCCCGCAACCCGCGCTGACGGTGAAAATGCGACCGAGGGTGTAGAACTGACCGCTCACCGTGACGCCGGTGGCGTGGTGCGTGACGAGCAGGGCATCCCGCAGCTACCCGAATCCACCGTGGTGCGCATTATTGCTGAGGTTGCCTCCGACACTCTGCCCGCCGTGAACTAGCAGCACGGTACTGAGCTAGAACCCCTATAACAAAACCGCCGGATAGCCTCCCTAACTGGGAGCCTATCCGGCGGTTTTGCATCCTATACCCGCAGGCTATAAAACCCTCGGGGATAGGTTCGAACTACTACTTGGTGCGGTTCTTCAGGTAGTAGTCAATCAGCGAGGCGGTCGAAGAATCCTGACGCTCCAGAACCTCGCGGTCACCCTCAATAGCGGGAACCAGGTCCAGGGCCAGCTTCTTGCCCAGCTCAACACCCCACTGGTCGAAGGAATCGATGCCCCACACAACACCCTGAACGAAGGTGATGTGCTCGTACAGGGCAATCAGGGAGCCCAGAACGCGCGGGGTCAGGCGCGGTGCCATGATGGAGGTGGAGGGGCGGTTGCCGCTGAAGATACGTGCGTTGACCACGTGCTCCGCGGTGCCCTCTGCGCGAACCTCTTCCTCGGTCTTGCCGAACGCCAGAGCCTGAGACTGTGCGAAGAAGTTAGCCAGGAACAGCTCGTGAACGTCCTGCTCGCCGTCCTTGGTCGGGTGGACCGGGTTAGCGAAGGCCAGGAAGTCCGCGGGGATCAGGCGGGTGCCCTGGTGGATCAGCTGGTAGAAGGCGTGCTGGCCGTTGGTGCCGGGCTCGCCCCAGAACACTTCACCGGTTGCGTAGTTGACGAAGGAGCCGTCTGCGCGAACGGACTTGCCGTTGGACTCCATGGTCAGCTGCTGCAGGTATGCGGGGAAGCGGTGCAGGTACTGGTCATAGGGCAGAACCGCGTGGGTCTCTGCACCCAGGAAGTTCACGTTCCAGATGTTCAGCAGACCCATCAGAACGGGGACGTTCTGCGCCAGGGGAGCGGTGCGGAAGTGCTCATCCATTGCGTGGAAGCCAGCGAGGAATTCAGCGAAAACCTTCGGGCCGAAAACAATAGCCAGGGAGGTGCCGATTGCGGAGTCTACGGAGTAGCGGCCGCCAACCCAGTCCCAGAAGCCGAAGGCGTTCTCGGGGTCAATGCCGAATGCTGCAACCTTGTCGAGTGCGGTGGAGACAGCCACGAAGTGCTTAGCCACAGCCTCGGATGCTTCCTTGCCTTCCAGAGCGCCAGCCTCAGCCAGTGCGGACAGCAGCCACTCGCGTGCCACGCGTGCGTTGGTGAGGGTTTCGAGGGTGCCGAAAGTCTTGGATGCGACGATGAACAGGGTGGTCTCGGGGTCCAGGTCGGAGACCTTCTCAGCCACATCGGTCGGGTCAATGTTGGAGATGAAACGTGCGGTGATACCTGCATCTGCGTAGGGCTTGAGAGCCTCGTACACCATGACCGGGCCCAGGTCAGAGCCACCGATACCGATGTTCACGACGGTCTCGATGCGCTTGCCGGTGATGCCGGTCCACTCGCCGTTGCGCACGCGCT